>Ga0207707_10000459_pt1 | contig 42211 bp, 37 predicted proteins | sample KBSC83BmetaG_FD_184336 | JGI IMG/M metagenome (GOLD analysis project Ga0207707, IMG submission 184336) | Corn rhizosphere microbial communities from Kellogg Biological Station, Michigan, USA - KBS C8-3B metaG (SPAdes) (version 2) | ecosystem: Host-associated > Plants > Roots > Rhizosphere ... | reverse complement strand
GCCCGCGCTCGGTACTGCGGACGCGCCGTTGCAGCGGAGTGCGCCCGCGCTCGCGGACGCGCCGTTGCAGCGGAGTGCGCCCGCGCTCGGTAGTACCGACGCGCTGTCGCAGCTGGCTACGCGCGCGCCCGGTACCACGTCGCCGCCGCATCCGGCGGAGCCCCCGGCAGACGGCAGCGTGCAGCGCCTGCTCACAGCGTTGGGAGGCCGCGCCAACATTCGGGCAATCGAGCTCTCTTCGACGCGGGTCCGAGTGAACGTGGCAGACCCCTCGCTCGTGGATCAGCACGCAGTCGGATTGCTCGGGCTGCGCGGTATCGCGATGCCCACCGCCCACTGCGTGCACCTGCTGATCGGCTCCGCTGCCGAGGCGACGGCGCTGAAACTGCGAAGCGCGGCCGCGCTTCAGGGCGGCGGCTGAGGAATCGGCGTCGGCTTGCCGGTAACCGGATTGTTGTAATGAAACGGCGGCATGGTGGTGGGCCGCGGATACATCTCGAAGTGCACTGACGGTGGCCGGTCCGGAGGATTGCTCGTGGAGACTCCCGGCGGCGGACGTGGTTGCAGATCCTTCCAGCCCTGATCGTACGGGATGAAGTAAGTGTTGTAGACCTGGTCGTGGTGGAATTGCCAGACGCCATTCACTTTGACGAACTGGTTCTCGTAGATTCCCCCCATCCACATTCCCGCCTTGCCGTAGTTCCCCATCATGCTGAAGGCACGTGCACGCACACGCGCCGTCTTGCCGTCGTCGGCGACATCGATCACCGGCTGAAACTGCATGTGATTGTGTAGATTGCCCTCGTGCACGCCAGGCTCGCCGTACAGATTCAGGCTGCGTCGGATGCTGGCGCGGCCGACGTACGCCCCACGCAGCGCGATCTCGATGTTGCCGTCTGCAGCAAACAGGTTGGCGAGCCGATCCCACTCGAGTGTCGCCAGGTAATAGCCATAGCGCATCTGCAGGTTCTCGAGCTGCTGGAAGTCCTCCAGCAGGCCCAACCGATGATCCACTTCCGCGAGGGCTTTCTCGATGGCGCTGGTGCTCGCAGCCGGCAGGGCTACCGCGAAATCAGCGGCACTGTGCGTGTATACGGGCGCGCCGGTGACGGGATTCGGATAGTGGAACGGCGGCACAGAGATACCGTCGATCGACTGGCGAGCGGAGGCTGCGGTCCGGTCCGGGGTCAAGGACGGCTCGAAGCTGCTGGTCATCCGCACGGTCTTGCCCCAACCATCCTCGAAGGGGGTGTACATCGTGGGAAAGTAGTGCACCTTGCGGATCTTCCACACGCCGTGGTCCTTCACGTAGTCGTTCTCGGCAATGCCGACACCCCATTCGTGAAACTTCCCGGCCTGCGCCGCCTGGCTGAAAATGCGCCAGCGGCCGCGCGCACTCTTGCCATCCGGGGCCACGTGCACGATCGGTTGCAGTTGCATCTGATCGTACAGGCGTCCCGCCTGGGGAAATTCTGTGCCGATCCCTCGTAGATAGCTCAGCACGCGCTTTTTACCGATGAAAGTGCCTCGCCCGTCGATCTCGTACTCGCCGTCATCAGCGAAGAGATCGGCGGCCTGCGTCCACATGGCCTTGTCGATGTAGTAGCCGTAGATGCGTTGCAGGTTCTCGATATCGTCCTGATCGCGCAGCAGTTGCACGTCCTGCCGCAGAACGGCGACACGGTGGGCGAGATCCTGTAGCGAGGCCTCGTGATCTGCGGTGCTGCGTTCGCTCACCGGAGCGCTCGCCCCGTTCTCCGGTTGGTCGAAAGTGAAGGGCGGCAGGTAGCCGCCGGGCCAGGTGCGGTACTGCTCGGTGGGCGGCCTGTCCGGGGGCAGCTGATCGGAAACGTACTTGCCGCCGTTGACATCGATGTTCTTCGCCCATCCGCCGTGGTAGGGGACGACCAGCGTCTGATACCAGTGCAGCGACTTGATCTTCCAGACGCCGTGATCCTTGACGTACTGGTTGACGTAAGGCCCTTCACCCCAGGTAGCGCGATTACCGAGTTGCCCGGAGAGAATGACATCCCGCCAGGTCGCCTTCGCCGTCCGTCCGTCGGAGGAGATGCTGACGTAGGGCATGAGCTGCATGTTCTCGAACAGCTGTCCCGGCGCGAGGCCCGTGCGCCCGCCGCCCACCGCACGGAGGTATTCGCGCACTCGCTTCTGGCCGACATACACCCCATCGAGACCTACTTCGAGCGTGGCGTCTGCGGCAAACAGGTTCGCTGCCTCATCCCACAGGCCGCGATCGAGGTAGTAACCGTAGGCGCGCTGCAGACGCTCGACCGCGTTGGTGTCCTCGAGGAGGGTCTTGCGAGCCTCCAGCGCTGCGACCCGAGCCTCCAGCTCACGGGTACCCGGAATACTCGGTGTGCTCATGGAGTGCGTGCAGGCCGTGACCAGTATCGAGAGCGCGGCCGCAAAGGCTGCCGTGCGTGCAATCGCTGTGATCACCTGACCCGCCCCTTTTTTGCGCTTACACAGACAAATCACGGTAGCAGACAATCACCGCCGCTCGGAAGCGCTATTTCGGCCGGGCGCGCAATGGCGTGTGGCACGACCGCTTGATGGTACGCTGTGCCGCAAAAGGGGGGAGCGATGAAAAGAACAGTCATGACGGTGGGCGCCGCGGTCTGGATGCTGAGCGCGTGGGCGGCCGGTCAGCCCACAGCGGAGCAGATGCTGGCCGCGGGACGCTGCGATCGCACTTGCCTGACAGACCTGGCCGGGCAGGTCATCGCTGCGCTGGCGGCACACGATGCCAGCCGTTTGCCCTTACGCCACGACGTACGCTACACCGAGAACGGTCAGACCCTGCGGTTGAACGACGGACTGTGGGAGACCGCCGACGGATTGTCGAACTATACGATGTACCTGGCGGACCCGGAGTCGGGTGCGGCGGCGTTCATGGGGACGATCCGCGAAAGCGGCCGCGAGGCGATGCTGGCGCTGCGGCTGAAGGTCATCGGCAGGAAGATCTCCGAGATCGAGGCAGTGATCGCACGCACATCCGGTACTCCGAGCCCGTTCGGAGTCAACTACGCGGATGTGAAGCCGGAGCCGATCTTCAGCCAGACGCTCTCGCCGGCGCAGCGCAGGCCTCGCGAGCAGCTGATCGCGATCGCGAATTCCTATTTCGAGGGACTCGAGCAGGCGACGGGGAAGGTCACTCCGTTCGAGCCGACCTGCAAGCGCCGCGAAAACGGGTCGACGACCGCCAACAATCCCGAGGCGAAGAATGCGATCGCCAAACTCAGCTGCGGAGCACAGTTCGATACAGGCTTCTCGCCCTTCATCACCGAGGTACGCGGCCGTCGCTATCCGCTCGTGGACGAGGAGCGTGGGTTGGTGCTCGCGTTCCTGTCGTTTGATCACTCCGGGCGGATCAAGACAGTGCATCGTACGGATGGGACGATAGCCAAGGTGCCCCCGCCGTTCGATACGCCCTACACCTTTCTCATCGCGGAGCTGTTCAAGATTCGCGACGGGCGCATCGCGCAGGTCGAAGCGGTTCTGCTGCCGACTCCGTACGCGATGCCTTCAGGTTGGTAGCGGCAGATGACTCAGATGATCCGGTAATAGCGAAACAGCGAGTGATCGGGCTCGCCCTGCGGTGAGCTCTGCGGGCGGCGTTGTCCGATACCCACCAGCACCGAGCGGTTGAGCCAATCGTGCGGGCCCTCCGGTGCGCGGAAGTAGGGTGTGCAGCGGAAGTAGGCCGGAATGGCCGGCGGCTCCTCAGCTGCCTGACCCGCCTTGCGCAGCGGCCCGTGCACGTAGCCGAGGTTGCGGATGTAGATCCTGGTACCGTCGTCGGCCTCGATCATGTAGTGCGCGTTGAGCTCGACGACCCCGTCCGGTCGCACGACCGGCCAGTCAGCGCCGCTGAAGTCCACCAGGCGTCCGTTCAGCAGCGGACCTGTCACCGTGCAGCCGCTCCCCACGGAGGTGTAGCCGTGCCGGGAGCCACCGGAGATGGGCCCGAAGACCCACCGCTTGTCGAAGTTGATGCGAATGTCGAAGGCATGCTCGAAGCGCAGCGCGAGGGCCGCCTCCAGCGCCGCAGCATCGGCCGAGGGCGTGTTGCTCACGACTGGTGAATGGTCTTCGTCACGAGGCAGGCCTCGATGCCCTCGGGCCCATCTTCAGCGCCGTGGCCGCTTTCCTTCACCCCGCCGAAGGGGGCATCCGCCGCCGCCATCACCACCTGGTTGATGCCGACCATGCCCGCCTCGATGGCATCGCCGATCAGCAGGGCGCGCTTGGCGGATTCGGTGAACGCATACGCCGCCAGTCCGTACGGCAGGCGGTTCGCCTGTTCGACGACCTCATCGAAGCTGCTGAAGCGGGCAAACACCGCGACCGGGCCGAAGGGCTCCTCGTTCATGATGCGCGCCTTCACCGGCACATCCGACAGCACCGTGGGCTGGTAGAAGAAGCCTTCCTTGCCCCGGCGCTCCCCGCCGACGTGCAGCTTCGCGCCGCTGTTCACGGCATCGCCGATGAACTGCTCCATGGCCGCCGGGCGGCGGGGGTTGGCCATCGGCCCCATCTGGATTCCGGAGATCAATCCGTCACCGACGGTGACCTTGGTCGCGCGCTCGGTGAACGCGCTGACGAACCGATCGTAGATGCCATCCTGCACATAAAAGCGCGTGGGGGAAACGCAAACCTGCCCGGCATTGCGGAATTTGGCCGTCGCCAGCATGTCCACCGAGCGAGTGAGATCGGCGTCATCGAACACGATCACCGGGGAGTGGCCTCCCAGCTCCATGGTGGTGCGCTTGACGGTTGCGGCGGCGAGCGCGAGCAGATGCTTGCCCACGGCGGTGGAGCCGGTGAAGGAGAGCTTGCGGATGATCGGCGAGGCCAGCAGGTGGCGCGAGACCTCATCCGGCACACCGAATACGAGCTGCGCGACGCCGGGGGGCAGGCCCGCATCGAGCAGGGCTCGCAGGATCTCGATTGCCGAGCCGGGAGCTTCCTCGGCCGGCTTGAGAATCACCGAGCACCCGGCCGCAATCGGGGCACCCAATTTGCGCCCGGGGTTGCCGATCGGGAAGTTCCAGGGAGCAAAGGCCGCCACCGGACCTACCGGCTCCTTCATCACGACCGTCCGGCTACCCGTTGGGCGAACCAGCACCCGCCCATAGAGGCGGCGGCACTCCTCGCCATAGAACTCGAACAGGTTCGCCGTCGCCATGGCCTCGATCCGGGTCTCCGGCAGGGTCTTGCCTTCCTCCAGCGTGCCGACCCTCGCAATATGCTCGAGCCGCTCGCGGATCAACTGGGCCGCACCCTTGAGCACCCGGGCCCGCTCATCTGCGGTAGCCCGCTTCCACACGCGATAGCCGCGCTCGGCTGCCTGCAGCGCACGATCGAGGTCCGCGGCATCTACCAGAGGCAGCTGTCCCAGCACCGCTCCGCTTGCCGGATTGACGACGGCATGGGTGCGGCGCCGGCCGACTCCGACCCATTCGCCGTCGATGTGGAGCTTCAGTTCCGGGTAGCCGAGATTCAGTTGGGGGGCTGCATTCATGGGCGTGCACTTCCGTGGGGTTTGTGCCTAGTCTACCAGCGTGATCGATCGTTCCCGAATCGGTACAACCCCCTCCAGGCTCAGGTGAAGGAGCTTGCGGGGCCGGGACCATCCACTGCAAGCTCTGAGCCTCCCCCTCAGGAGGCGGATGATGGAAATCACCGGCAGAGGCCTGTGCAGGTCGGTGCGCTCTCGGTTCAGGGCCGCGCCGCCGCAGGCCTAGCGCACTACCTATGGAAGACACCATACAGGACACTTCGCTTTCCGATGAGCAGCTGCAGGACTGGCGCGAGCGCGCCCTCGAGGTCGAGAACGAAGTCGCTGCCGCGATCATCGGCCAGCAGCCGCTGATCAGGCTGCTCAATGTGGCCGTGTTCGCCCGAGGCCACGTTCTCCTGGAGGGAGACGTCGGTGTTGGAAAGACGACACTGTTACGGGCTTTTGCGCGGGCGGTAGGGGGCGAGTTCGAACGCGTCGAAGGCACGATCGACCTGATGCCCGGGGATCTGGTGTATCACACCTACGTCGATGCCGACGGCAAGCCGCGTATCGAGCCAGGGCCTCTGCTCAGGCACGGCGAGCGCCTCACCACGTTCTTCTTCAACGAGATCAATCGCGCGCGCCCGCAGGTGCAATCCCTGTTGCTGCGCGCCATGGCCGAGCGCTCGGTCTCGGCGTTCAACCGGGAATACCGATTTCCGGTCATGCTCGTGTTCGCCGACCGTAACCGCGTCGAGCGCGAGGAGACCTTCGAGCTGGCCTCGGCCGCGCGCGACCGCTTCATGTTCGAGCTGCGGATGCCCACTCCCACCGACGCGGCTACGCGGCGCTCGCTGGTGTTCGACCCGGCGTTTCATGAGGTCGACGAGCTGCTGCAGCGGGTCGCTCCCGAGGTGCTTCCCTGGAGGCAGATGAATGTGATCGGAGCGGCCATCCAGCGCAGCGTCAGGGCGACCGATGCCCTGGAGCGTTATGTGCTGGATCTGTGGGAAGCGACGCGCTCTCCCAGGAGCGTCGGTGTCCAGCTCGAGGGCGTGGATATGGACAACCTCATTCTGGCGGGCGCCAGTCCCCGTGGCGTCATGGCGCTCACGCGGGCGGCACGAGTGGTTGCGTGGCTGGCCGGTCGCACGCATCTGATTCCCGATGACGTGCGGGCGATCGTGCCGTTCGTGCTCGGTCATCGCATCTTCTTCACGCCCGTGTACGAGTTGCGCCGTGCTCAGATCGCCGATGCCCTCATCGAGCAGATCCTGGACCGGGTGCCGACACCGCGCTGACCATGCGCGCGCCGCAGGAATTCCACTATCGCTTGCCGACCCGCGTTCGCGGCCACCGGCCAGGCTCGCATCCGGGACTGGCCATCGGGGCGGGCCAGGAGTTCGTCTCGCACGTGAGCCTGTATGAGCGGGCGGATCCGCGCCGCCTCGACCTGCGGGCGAGCCTGAGATCGCTGCGCCAGGAATGGCTGGTGCGGGTGAACAGGCAGCGCGCCGGAGTCGCCGTGCACGCCGTCGTCGATGTCTCCGCTTCCATGCGCTTTGGAGCCGGGTCCAAGCGGCAGATGGTGGGCGATTTCCTCGAGTCGCTCGGGCTGAGCGCCTTTCGGGCCGGCGACCTGTTGGGCATGCTGGCCTTCGATACCCGCGAGCGCGAGGAGTTGTTCCTGCCACCGCGCATCGGGCGAGGCAGCGGCAGTCTGTTGCGCCAGCGGCTGGAGGAGTTCTGGGACGCTGAGGGTGGCGCTGAGAAAGGCGACGATGCGGCTCAGGGATTGGAGCTCGCGGCGAAGCGCCTCGCAGGTCGCGACGGGTTGGTGTTCATCGTCTCCGACTTCCATTGGCCGCTGGAGAGATTGAGCGCGGCGCTCGACCTGCTCGCGCATTCCACTGTCGTACCGCTCATCGTGTGGGATCGTGCCGAGATGGAGCCGCCGGCCAGCAATGGCTTCGCCTTGTTGCGCGACTCGGAGTCCGGCGCCCCGCGCACATTATGGCTGCGGCCGAGTCTGCGGGTGCGCTGGCACGAAGCGGTGGCACACCGCCGCGAGCAGCTCGAACGCGTCTTCGCGGCCCACTTCATACGCCCGTTGTATCTGCAGGGCAGCTTCGATGCCGAGGTGATGTCGAAATATTTCCTGGAGGGGGTCCAGTGAGCCCGGTCCCGGCCCTCGTGAGTCAGCCGCGGCCCTTCGGATATGTCGTCGGCGACCTGCTCGAGCAACGCGTGCTGCTGCAAGCAAACCATCGTGGACTCGAGCCTGTGTCTCTCCCGCGCCCCGGCCGCGTCGGTGTCTGGCTCGAGAGGCGCGCAGCGCACGTCGAGTCCGATTCGCAGGGGCAACACTGGCTGGTCATCGAGTATCAGTTGATCAACGCTCCTCAGGGCCTGACGACGGTCAACATCCCCACGTGGACTCTCAGCACGAAGAGCGGCGAGGTGTTGAGCGTCGCGCAGTGGCCGCTCAGTGTAGGGCCGCTGACGGCACGCGCGGTGATCTCGCAAGGAGGCCTGCAGGAGCTGCGGGCGGATCGGCCTGCGCCCTCGGTGGCGACCGGCCCGATCGTTCGGCAGATCGATCTCTGGTCGGGCGCGTTGCTGCTGACTTTGCTGTTGTGGGCAGGTTGGCTCGCATGGCGAAACTGGCGCGATGCGCTCAATCAACCCTTTGCGCGCGCGGCACGCGAGATGCGCGGGGTCGCGGAGGACGCTCCGCAAGCCTGGCAGGCGCTGCATCGGGGGTTCGATCGAACCGCAGGCCGCGTCGTGCAGGGCTCGACGCTGCCGAGCCTGTTCGAGCGTGCCCGCTACCTCGAGCCCCTGCGTCCGCGGATCGAAGCGTTCTTCGCCCAATCGGCGCAGTATTTCTTCGACGGTACCGTCCGGCAGGCGCCTCAGCGGCTGTCGGTGCACGCCCTGTGCAACGAGCTTCGGCAATTCGAACGGCGGTATCACCGGTGAGCTGGCTGGACTTCGCACATCCGTGGGCACTGGTGTTGGCACCCCTGGCCGCGCTGCCGCTGTGGCGCCCGCGCACGGGGCTGCTGACATTCTCTTACGTCTCGTGGCTGCCGCCGGACCGGCTCGGTCGTCTGGCGGCGGCCTTATGGCGTGGCCTGGCCGTCCTGGCGATGCTCGGCATGGTGCTGTCGCTCGCGGGGCCAGGTATTCCCCAGACGGAGGTGATCCGTACCGGACACGGCGCTGAGATCCTGGTGCTGATCGACCGCAGCCGCAGCATGGATCTGCGCATGCTGCCGGCCAACTGGCGGCAGATCGATCCGATGATCCGCACACAGCAGGCCTGGCACAACGGTCCCATCAAGAGCAAGACCGCGCGCGACCTGCTCTCCAAGTTCGTCTCGGAGCGCCCCGACGATCGGTTCTCGCTCATGTTCTTCAGCACCGGCCCTTTACCTGTCGTGCCCTTCACACAACACGATGAGGTTGTACAGGCTGGAATCACGGCCGGAGGGGTGGGAGTCGGGCTATCGGACACGGACGTGGGCCGCGCAATGCTCGAGGCGATCCGCGAGTTCGAAGCGCGAACCTATTCCGGTAGCCGGATCATCCTGCTGGTCTCCGACGGCGGCGCGCAGTTGGATCCCCCGACTCGCGCCCGCATCCGCGCCGGCCTGCTGCGCAACCGCATTTCTCTGTACTGGCTCTACCTGCGCTCGGTCAACAGCCCCAACCTGGATACGAAGGAGCCCGATGCGGAGGCGGTGCCCGAGATCGCCCTGCATCACTTCTTTCAGAGCCTGCCCACGCCGTACCACGCCTACCAGGCCGAAGAGAAGGGCGACCTGGAGCGCGCCGTCGCCGATGTCGGCAAGCAGCAGAATTTCCCGTTGGATTTTGCGGAGCAGATACCGCGCCGCGACTTCGGCTGGGCCTGTGGCCTGCTGGCGGCGGTCGCCTGCGCGCTTCTCCTGGTCCACCGGGCTCTGCAATTGAAGGGGTGGTCATGAGACGCAGGTCGGTCCATGCGGCGTTTGGGATTGTAGCCGCAGCGTGCGCGCTGGTTACGGCCGTCCAGGTAATGCGCCTCGAGCGCGCGCATCACGTCAACGCAGCGATCCGCAGTGCATCCGTCGCCTCTCTCGACCGCTCCGTCCCCGAAGCGCAGGTGGCGCGCGCGATCGCACTGGGCAGAGCGGGCGATTACGAGGGCGCGCTGCTTGCGTACAAGGCAGTCATTCAGGGCAAACGTGCGGATCTGCGGCACCTTGCGCTCTACAACCTCGGCAATCTGCACATGCGCGCGGCCTTGAAGGACCCGCGGGCGCCCACGGACCAGGTCCTGCCGCTCGTGGAGCTGGCCAAGCAGAGTTACCGGGACCTGCTGCGGGAAACGCCGCAGGACTGGGACGCCCGCTACAACCTGGAGAGGGCGTTGTACATGGCGCCGGAGGTGGATGAGGACCTCTCGGACGAGGGTCCGCCGGCGCCGAAAGAGCATTCCGTCTCGACCAACCGCGCGAAGCTGGATCTGCCGTGAAATTGTCGGCCGTGACTCTCTGGCGCGCGTTGCGAAGTCCTTTCGAGCCGGGTTCACGTGCCATTTCGGCCGCCCTTCTCCTGCTGTTGTGCGGGCTTCTCTTGCCGCAGGTGAATCTGCCGCGAAAGACCTACAGCTTTGTCATCGTCTTCGACATCACACAAAGCATGAATGTCGAGGACTACGATCTCAACGGCTTGCCCGTCAGCCGCCTGGCATTCGCAAAAGAGGCGGTGCGCCGGGCGTTGCGTGAGCTGCCGTGCGGATCGCGGGTAGGGTGGGGCGCGTTCGCCGAGTACCGCACAATCCTGCTGCTGGCACCTGTGGAGGTCTGCGCCAACTACAACGATCTGCTGGCGTCGCTGGATCGGATCGACGGCCGGATGCGCTGGGCAAACGCGAGCGAGGTCCGCAAGGGCGTCTACTGGGCCATGCGGGCGGCGAAGGACGCCGGCGGCCAGCCGAACGTGCTGTTCCTGACAGACGGTCAGGAAGCGCCGCCGGAAGTCGGGCCCGGGCTGCCGCTGTTCGATGATCTCAAGCGCGGCGAACCGCATGGCTGGCTGGTCGGCGTGGGCGGCTACACGCCGCGGCGGATACCGCGCACCGACGATGACGGCAAGATGATCGGATACTGGCGCGGGGACGAGGTCATCCAGCTCAGTGACCTGGTGGGCGAGGAAGGTAGCGGCTCATCCGGTGCCCCGGGTACCCCCAACACCCCGGGAACATCCAAGGGCGCGGCCCCCGTCAGCCACGAGGAATTGTCCGAGGTCCGGGAGCCGCATCTGCAAACCCTGGCCCGGGAAGTCGGCTTCGACTACACACACCTGACGAGCCTCGAGTCCGTAGGCACCGCGATGCAGGATTCCCGTTTCGCGCGCCGCCAATCCGCACCCGCCGACGTTGGCTGGATCCCCACGCTCGCCGCTCTGCTCATGCTTGCCGTGCGCTTCCGTCCTTAGCTCATTGGCAAAAAGGCGCCTGCGGGGCTTCTTGCGGACGTCGGCTCCGTTTCCGCCGCCCGCAACGGGCCAGGCAAAAAGCGTGGTTTTTGCCGGCTGCGCATCAGGGCGGTCGGCGGTGCCCAGCGCGAGCGCGCGTCGTTTGAGCCGGATGTCCACAAGGTGGTTTCGATGTTGGAGGAACGCCCCGCGTAGTGTTCGGTGCGCGCTTGCCTGCCGTACCATGCGGCGCACGCAGGTCAGATTGGGGAGACCACCATGGCAGGCAAATTCCGCAAGATCGCCACTGAAGAGGCGTTCTCCATCCCGGAAATCGCGCAGGAGCTGAAGAAGGTCGCGCGAGCGCCCAACGACATGATCGACCTGCCGCTGCTGAAGGGCATCTATGACGGGGATCCGGGCTACGGGCGCATGGGGTTCCTGGATGGGCTGATCGATCTGGAGGATCGGCGGCTCAAGGACATGGATGAAAACGGTGTCGACATGCAGCTGCTGCTGCTCACGGCCCCGGGCGTGCAACTCTTCGACGCCGACACGGCAACGGAGCTGGCGACGGTGGCAAACGATCGCCTCGCGGAGGTGATCGGGCGACATCCGACACGCTTCGCCGGGCTGGCGAGCTTCGCGCCGCAGTCCCCGAAGCGGGCGGTGAAGGAGATGGAGCGTGCGATCCGCAAGCTGAAGCTCGGTGGCTTCGTAGTCAACTCGCAGACCCACGGGGAGTATTTCGACGATCCGAAGTACTGGCCGATCCTGGAGGCGGCCGAGGCGCTCGATGGCTGCATCTACATCCATCCGCGCGGGCCGGCCGAAGGCAAGCAGATGTTTCAGTACTACGGGATGGATTCGGCGATGTGGTCGTACGGCGTGGAGGTCGGAACGCACGCCGTGCGCATGATGGCCAGCGGCCTGTTCGATCGTTTCCCGAAGCTGAAGATCTGCATCGGCCACATGGGCGAGGCGGTGCATTTCTGGTTGTGGCGGGTCTCGTTCATGAATCGCCGCGCCCAGGGCCTGGGGCGCGCTCCCAAGACCCAGCTCACCATCGATGAGTACTTCAAGCGCAACTTCGTCATCACCACCAGCGGCGTCGAGGATCCTCTCGCGCTCGAATACTCCATCAAGAAGCTGGGCGCCGACAACGTGCTGTGGGCAATCGACTACCCCTATCAGCCCTCCGCGCCGGCGGTGAAGTTCATGGACGACGCGCCGATCTCGGACGCGGACAAGGCCAAGATCTACGGCAAGAACGCAGAGCGGATCTTCCACATCGCCCCGGATCGTTGAGACTGCGCCTCGCGGCCCTCGCGGCCCTCGCGGCCCTCGCGGCCCCGGCCCCCGCGGCCTGGCGCCCAGCGGCTCGGCGCCCCGGCCGCCTGGCGCCGCCGCGGCCCCCAGGTCCGTCAGCGCGTCACGGAGCGACCGGCGGTCAGCGCCGCATCGAGCCACTCGATCCAATGCCTGACGGGTGTTGCCGTGCCGCCCTGCAGATGGGCGATGCAACCGATATTCGCCGACAGGATCACTTGAGGCAACCGCTTCTGCAGCGCGTCGAGCTTGCGTGAGCGCAGCTCACGGGAAATCGTTGCCTGCAGCAGGGAGTAGCTGCCTGCGGATCCGCAGCACATATGCGGTTCCCCGACAGGGCACAGCTCGGCACCCAGCCCCGTGAGCAGGTTCTCGACGTCACCGCGGATCTTCAGCCCGTGTTGCAGCGTGCACGGGGCCTGGAAAGCGACACGCTGCGATGTCTGTACACGTGCGCGAAGTGTCTCGATCGATGGCGCGACGATCTCTATGGGATCGCGTGTCAGGCTCACGATCCGTTCTGCCTTCTGCGCGTAAGCGGCGTCGTTGCGGAGCAGATGCGCGTAGTCCCGCACCATCGAGCCGCAACCGGAAGCGTTCACCACGATGGCCTCGACCCGCGCGGGCGCGGGATCCATGTATGGCCACCACGCGTCGATATTGCGGCGTGCCTGGTCCAACGCGCCCTCCGGATCGCCGAGATGGTGACGGATCGCCCCGCAGCAACCGGACTGCTGTGCGACCTGCGTCTGGATTCCGATCGCATCGAGCACCCGGGACGTGGCGCCGTCGATGGACGGCAGCATGGCCGGCTGAGTACAGCCGCGGAGCAACAGCACCTTGCGCGCGTGCTGTCGGGTAGGTCGCGGTCCCGGCGGGCGGCGAGTGCCTACCTTGGCTCGCAGAGCCGGCAGCACGAGCGCAACGGCCCTCCCCAGGCGTAGACAGGCACCAAACAACCACCGGCGTGTGAGCCCCTCGCGCAGCAGCCAGCGCGCGGCGCGCTCGCTGAGTGGGCGCGACACACGCTCATCGACGGCGTCTCGGCCGATATCGACCAGGTGGCCGTATTCAACTCCTGACGGACAGGTCGTCTCGCAACTGCGGCAGGTGAGGCAGCGGTCGAGGTGTATCTGTTGGGAGCGGGTGGGCGCGGCGCCTTCGAGCACCTGCTTGATCTGGTAGATGCGGCCGCGCGGACTGTCCAGCTCGTCCCCCAGGACCTGATACGTCGGGCAGGTCGCCAGGCAGAAGCCGCAGTGAACACAGGCGCGCAGGATCCGGTCCGCCGTTGCGCCTTCGGCGGAGCTTTGTACCCATTGCGCCAGGCGGGTTTCCATCAGGCGCCTGTCTCGACCGCCACGAGGCGGCCACGATTGAAAATGACTCGCGGATCAAAATGCTGCTTCAGGCGTCGATGGATCTGCGCGACGGTCTTGCTCAACGGGTGAAATCGCGGCTGAACGGTCTGCCCCCGCCAGCACATCGCCGTGCCACCCACGCCGGAAGCGAGCGTGCGCGCGCGAGCCCCCATGGCCTCGCCGGCATACCAACGCAACGCGCCGCCCCAGTCGATCAAGAGTTTCTCCCCTGGCTCGAGCACGGCGTTCGAGGGTACGGACACACGCCAGATCGTCGAATCGTCAAAAAAACGGTGAGTGCAATGTCGAAGCCCACCCCAGAAGTCCGCAGCTCCCACGGCGTCGACGCTGTCACCGCCGATCCTCTGACAGGCGGCGCGGACCGCGGGCGGGGCTCCCGACAAACGCACCCAGGCAGAGCCCTCGACCCAGGCTGCGCCGGAGATCGGCAAGGGCAGGCTGCCCCAGCGGTTGAATACGGCGAGCGCATCTTGCGACGACAGGCGCAGCACGAGCGTCTGCTCACAGCGAGGACGTGGCAGAACCTTCAGCGACACCTCGGTGATGATTCCGAGGAATCCCAGCGAGCCGCACAGGAGCCGCGAGACGTCGAACCCGGCCACGTTCTTCATGACGCGGCCCCCGAAGCTGAGCTCCTCGCCACTCGCCTCGACCAGCTTCGCGCCGAGGACAAAATCGCGGGCCGCGCCCACCTGCAGGCGCCGCGGACCGGACAGACCGGCCGCGATCACCCCGCCGATCGTCGGATCGCCTGCGAAAGCCGGGGGCTCGAACGCCAGAAACTGCCCGTGGGCCGCCAGCAGCGCCTCGATCTCCGACAGCGGAGTTCCGCAGTGCGCCGTGATGACCAGCTCCGAGGGCTCGTAGTCGATGACTCCGCGGTGCGAGCGCAAATCCAGCAACTCACCCTCGAGGCGCTCGCCGTAGAAGTCCTTCGTGCCGGCCCCCCGCAGACGCAAGGGCGCCCCGGAGCGGTTGGCGTCGATGACGCGCTCCTGAATCTCGCGCAAGGATGCAACGGCGCTCATGGCCTTCTAAAACCGCGGCAGGTCCGGATGCGGCAACGCTCCGTGTCGGATGTGCATCTTCCCGTACTCCGCGCAGCGCCGCAGTGTGGGGATGGCCTTGCCGGGATTGAGCAACCCGTGCGGGTCGAACGCTTCCTTGATGCTGAAGAACGCCGTTCTTTCCCGCGGCGAGAACTGCACGCACATGGAGTTGATCTTCTCGATCCCGACACCGTGCTCCCCGGTGATGGTTCCGCCGAGCTGCACGCACAGCTCGAGGATTTCCGCTCCGAAGCGATCCGCGCGCTCCCACTCACCGCTGCGGTTGGCATCGAACAGGATCAGCGGGTGCAGGTTGCCGTCGCCGGCGTGGAACACGTTCATGCAGCGCAGGCCGTAGCGCTCCTCCATCTCCTCGATGGCCTTGAGCATGTGGCCGAGATTCTTGCGGGGAATGGTGCCGTCCATGCAGTAGTAGTCCGGGGACACGCGGCCGGCCGCCGGAAATGCATTCTTGCGGCCCGACCAGAACCGCAGGCGCTCCTGCTCCGAGCTCGACACGGCTATTGCCGTAGCGCCTGCCGCCCGCAGGACTCGCTCGACTTCGGACACTTCTTCGGTCACTTCATCGGGGGTGCCGTCGGCCTCCGCGAGCAGGATCGCCGCCGCACTCAGGTCGTAGCCCGCCTTGACGAACGGCTCGACCGCGACGCTCGCCTTGCGGTCCATCATTTCCAGCCCCGCGGGGATGATGCCCGCTGCGATGATCGCTGCCACTGCGTCGCCGGCCTTGCCGACATCGTCGTAGGAGGCCATCACCACACGCGCCAGGGCGGGTCGGGGCACCAACTTCACCAGTACCTCGGTCACCACGAGCAGCAGCCCCTCGGAGCCGATCGATAGCGCCAGCAGGTCCAGGCCGGGGCTGTCCAGAGCTCCGCCGCCAAGCTCGATGCTCTCCCCGTCGATCGTATAGGCGCGGATGCCGAGCACGTTATGGACGGTGAGCCCGTATTTGAGGCAGTGCACACCACCGGAATTCTCGGCGACGTTACCCCCGATCGTGCACGCGAGCTGGGAGGAGGGATCGGGCGCATAGTAGAGGCCGTACGGCGCTGCGGCCTCCGACACCTCGAGATTGCGAACGCCCGGCTGCACGCGCGCCGTGCGAGCGACCGGGTCGATGTCGAGGATGCGATTCAAGCGGGCGAGTGAGAGCACCACACTGCAGGGGTGCGGCATCGCCCCACCCGACAGCCCGGTACCCGCGCCGCGCGCAATGACTGGAACGTCATGCTCGCGGCATGTCAGCAGTACCTCGCGGACCTCCGCCTCCGTTCTCGGAAGCGCCACTGCAAGCGGAATCTGTCGAAACGCCGTCAGGCCGTCGCATTCGTAGGGATGCAGCTCCTGCTGGCTCGACAGGACGGCATCGGCAGGCAGGAGGGTGCGCAGCGCCTCGACGACCGCCTGTGCCGCCGCGGGCGACAAGCGGCGATCCGGGTCGCTCCAGGGCGGTTCGGCAGTGTGCGCGGGGTGAGGATTCAGCTCCGGGGGCATGGGCTGAATCGTAACCGGTTCATGGACTCCCCGGCACTTTCCTGTGGCCGCGAGCGCCGATATTGATATATACGGCGCACAGGCAAGCACCTCGGGATCCTCCAGTGAGCCGCAAGGCCGTTGACTATGTCGTAATCGGTGCCGGCTCCGCCGGCTGCGTCGTCGCGAACCGCCTGAGCGCAGATCCGCAGCGTTCGGTGCTGCTACTCGAGGCGGGGGGGCCGGACAACCACGTGCTGTTGCGGATGCCGCTGGCCTTTCTGAAGGCGATGTTCCAACCGCAGTTCACCTGGAACTACCGCAGCGAGCCCGAGCCCGCTCTCAACGGCCGCACTCTGTGGCTGCCGCGCGGCAAGGTGCTTGGCGGCACCTCGTCGATCAACGGCATGTTCTACATGAGAGGCCATTCGCGCGATTTCGACACCTGGCGCGACATGGGCTGTGAAGGCTGGGGCTACCGTGACGTGTTGCCTTATTTCAAGCGGATGGAGACGAGTTGGCGCGGAGCCAACGAGTATCACGGAGATAGCGGCCCTCTGAGCGTCGTCGCCATAGATACCAGCCGCCTGCTGCACGAGCCGCTCATGCAATCCGCCGCCGCCGCCGGCTTCCAGGTGACGCAGGATCTGCATGGCCAGCTCGAGGAAGGCTTCGCTCGCGGCGAGGTGACGATCGATCGAAAGGGGCGGCGCGCCAGCACCGCGCGCGCCTACCTGCATCCTGTGACCGGCCGCAGCAATCTTTCGATCGAGATGCACGCGCTCACCAACAAGGTGATCATCGAGAACGGCCGGGCCGTTGGCGTGGAATACGTGCAGCACGGCCAGGTGCAGCGGGTGTTCGCCCAGAAAGAGGTGATCGTCTGCGGCGGTACCTACAACTCTCCGCAGTTGCTGATGCTCTCAGGTATCGGGCCGGCCGACGAGCTGCGCCGCTTAGGTATCGCCCCGGTGGTCGACCTGCCTGGCGTCGGCGGCAATCTGTCCGAGCATGCCCGGGCACCGGTGGAATTCGCAGCGCGCCAGCCGGTGACTTTCCTCAACCAGCTGCGCCTGGATCGGGTGGCGCTGTCGGTGGCTCGCTGGGCTGTGTTCGGCACGGGCGCGTTCGCGACCCAGATCAACAGCTGCAACGTGGTGGTCAGGACCTCGAAGGATCTCGCCCAGCCGGACGTCCAGCTGATGTGCAATCCCGTCAGGATGGACGCCAAGATGTGGTTCCCCGGAATAGGGCAACGGCAGGAGCATCGCATCACCTCCGACGTCGTCCTGCTGCATCCGCGCAGCCGTGGACGTGTCAGTCTGCGTTCCGCCGACCCTCGCGATCCGCCGCGGATTCAGCTGAATCTTCTTTCCGATCCGGAGGATCTCCAGACGTTGATTCGGGGCATCGGCGTGGCGCGCGACATTTACGGTACCGCCCCTCAGTCGGCCCTCACGGGAAGGGAGCTGAGGCCGGGCGCAGAGCTGACGTCCAGCTCGGCTCTGGAGGCCTACATCCGCGACGCGCTCGCAGTGACGCAGCATCCCGTTGGGACCTGCGCGATGGGAGTGGGGCCGGACTCGGTGGTGGACCCCAAGCTTCGAGTGCATGGAGTCGAGGGCCTGCGAGTAGTCGATGCCTCCATCATGCCCACGGTGCCAGGCGCGAACACGAATGCCGCCTGCATCATGATCGGCGAGAAGGCGTCGGACCTGATCGTCAGCTAGCGCAGTATCGCGAGTCGGCCCAGGTTGGCTTGCACTACCGGATCCGAGCATCCGTTGTGCGCGTACCAACGGCGAATGGCCTCAGCGACGACTTTGCACATGTCGGCGGCGTCGTTGCCCTCAGCGTCAGCGGTGCGCGTTCGCTCCGGTGCAAACCTGCTCGGAGCAGTGCGCGCAAGACGCCGCAGACGCAATCGCCGCAGTGCCTGCGCCGGCACGCGTGTCTCACCATTGGAAATCGCACGCTCACTGAGCATCTTGGCGACGCGTTCGTGATCGAGCTCGGTGGTATCGCTCTGCAAAGGGCGCACCCAGTCGGTCAGCCACTTGCGAATCCCGTCGCCGGAGCTGCGCAGCTCCGGGTCCGAGAGCGCCACCGCGATGCTCGGCAAATCGACGGAGTCGCGCACGGCGGCGTCCCAGCTCTGCTCGTCGAGCATCTGCTCGATGTCGGCCAGGTAGGTGGTGAGCATCTTCGAGCTGCTCGGACGCACGCGCGCGGCCGAGGCGGAAATGGGTGGCGTGACAGGAGCGGTGCGCTCTTGTGTGTGGGAGTCCATGAGTGTTCCTCGACTATCTTTGCGCAGTACGCTTGGATCTTCTTCTCGCAGCACGGCGCTTCGTGCGCCGCGTCTTGCTGCGAGGAGGGGTGCCTTTGTCCTCGACCCGCGCCTTGCGCCTGACTCTTTTCCAGATCTTTCGTGCTGAAGCGGCCACCTTGCGCGCGCGTTTCGCCTCGCGCTTGGCCTCTTTCACTCGCTTGCGCGCACGCTTGAGCTCTTCTTTCGCGATGCGCACACGCTGCCTGGCAACCTCTGCCTGCAGCCTCGCGCGCTCGACGGGCTCAGCCGGCGCCTGCTCGGCGTCGGCCGACGAATCCGATGCTGGAGATGCTTCCGCGCTGCCCGTCTTTTTCATTTACTGCCCGAAGCTTCAGGCGGTCGCGTGCAGTCTCACATATGCGGCAAGACGATGCCACCGCGCCTGACACCCGTGCTTCAGCTGCGGCGCGTCGCTTATCCACAGAATTTGTGCATAACCATGTGGACAGGCGCCGCAAATCGGCAGAAAGCGGTAACACAGGCAAAGACTTGCGTCGAACTGCTCGATCTTTCGCCAGCAGCGGATGCTGCGGCTCAGCGCGTGCTGCGCGAGCTCGCGGGCAGCATCGTGGCAGTTACCCTGTTGCGTCCGGCATTCTTACTGCGGTATAGGGCCGCGTCCGCGACTTTCAGCAGGCGATCGGGGATCTTTTTCTCGGTCGCAGGCACATTGTCCAGCCCGCAAAGTCCGAAGCTCGCAGTGATGCTGATCTTGCGGCTCTGCACCTGGAATTGCGGAGCGGCCACGCACGCACGCAGCTTCCTCGCGACCTCGAGCGCTTCGTTGTAGCCGGTCTCCGGAAGCACGATTGCAAACTCTTCTCCGCCCAGGCGCGCGACCCAGTCGACACCGCGCCGCAGCGCCGCTTGCAGGCGCGCTCCGAATTGCTTCAGCACTTCGTCGCCACCGGCGTGTCCGAGCGTGTCGTTCACCGACTTGAAGAAGTCGATATCGCAGAGGATCAGCGCGAGCGCACGTCCGTAGCGAGACGCGCGGTCGACCTCGCGCGGAAAGTGCTTGCTGAAGAAACGACGGCTCGCGACTCGAGTGAGCTCGTCAGTCGTGGACAGCTCGCGGTTCTCTACCAGTGCAATTCGCAGCACCGCCTCCAGCTCCGCGATGCGACGACCGGCTGCGATGCGCGCCGACATCTCCGCATCCGATGCGCGTCGGCCGACACAGTCATCGGCGCCGGCGCGCAGACCGGCCTCGCGCTCATCGGCCTCATCGAGCTCGGACACATAGATGATGAAAGGAGTGTGCTGCGGCTTGCGGGCGCGCAGGTTGCGGATCAGGTTGAGACTGTCGGTGATGACGACGGGGGAGAAATCCTCATCGAAGCTCTTCAGCGCGTCCTGGTCGTCGCCCAGGGTTTCCAGGTCGAGCATCTCGGCGGAAATGCTGGCCTCGAGCTTCGACTCCAGGACGGGGTCGGACACAGACAGCAGGCCGCGCGGCGGGGGCAGCACGCGCAACATCACGGCAATGGTTGCCGTCGTGTCGTCTTGGATCGCGGGCGGCTTCTGGGCTCTTCTTTCGAGCACCCGCTTGATGACGGTGGTTTGTCCCCCCGTACGCATGAGTCGACGAGCTCCCCGATATAGAGAGAGATGACGCGCCTCCACTGTAACTAAAACAGGGCCGGGACTATTCGAGCAGGTCGCCTATTTGAGAACCCCATCCCCCGGCAAGGCCGTGCAACCCGTTGCGGCGGGCTCCTGGCGGGTCGCGGACACCCCGGTTGCTGCCGTGCGGACCGTAATCAAGGCTATTCCGGGGGGCGGCAGCACCTGATGGACCCTCACCGTGGGGCCCGACTGCTCCGCCAGCGTTCCTGAAGCGAAATTACGGCCCGCGGAAATGAGACAGAGGTCAACGACGTGCGGCGCGCCGGTGGGGAGGTGGTCGATCGTGAGGTCAAAGCCGCCATTGTCGCTATATCCGAGCGTGCGACGCGGCAGGAGCTTGACGTCGAACACGTGAGGCACGTGCAGGGTGTCGTCGGTGTGGCGAGGGCCGAGCTCCGCGGCGGGGATCTGGTAGTTGCTGATCAGGACCTGCACCACCCGGCCGTCGCTGGAGCGTCCGGCCTCGACGGCAAATCCACCCAGGTCGGCGCCCGTAGCCTTCAGGCGCACGGGGGTCGCTTTCATCCGTCCGAGGGCGATCAACGCCTGTCCCGTCTTGTCCGGTGTTGCCCCGTCCGCGCCAAACACGTTGTCGGCACGATAGAGAGTGGCCGCGTCGATGGGGGCGCCCTGCATATAGATCAGTGCGCTCGCAACGAAGCTGGCGCGTACCAGCGGTGGAGGGGGTTTGTCGGAGAGTCCGTAGTTCCACTCGGAGAGGATCGACTGCGTGGCGTGCAGGCCGTGACGGTCGAGCCGCGAGCGCAGGTCGGTGGCGATGCGCACGAAGTCCAGCGGGTCATCCGAATCGGTGGCGTACCAATGCCACGAGTAGAAATCCAGCGGCGTGTGGGTCCTCTGCACGTACGCCATGAAGGCATCGCGATACGCGGAGTCGTCGTTCGGCCGGGCGATCGCGGGCCCTCCCACCAGGGCATGGGGGTCGGCCTGCTTCACGGCGCGCGCGATCTTCGCGTACAGAGAAAAATACTGCTCGGCACTGCCGCCCCAGAACACCTTGCCCAGGTCCGGCTCGTTCCAGATCTCCCAATAGCGGATGCCGTAGCGATAGCCGTTGGCCCAGCCGCCGTTGTAGTGCAGGACGATGTGCTTGGCGATGTCGGCGTAGCGATCGAAGTCCGGCGGCGGCTGCGGGTTGGCGCCTTCGCTGCGTCCCAGGCGGAAGATCGCTTGCGCCCCGAGCTTGATGATCGAGGTGACCAGCTTGTCCGTCGGGCCGAAGCGGTAGCTCGCCGGATCCTCCGGGTCCGCGCCGGGGTTCGGAAACAGGGTGTACACATCGCGCTGGGCGGAAATGAGCGCCCCGCCAGGGGCCTCGTTGGTTTCGAATCTCGAGTCGATGTCTCCGGGCCCGTACGCGTCGTGCGTACGGACCAGATCGATGCGCGCCCGCTCATAGCCGGGTGAGGCGTCGACCTGCTCCGGCATGTTCCAGCCGCCGAAGGTGAAGTTCTGCGGCTTGTGCATCCCCGGAGCCGGTGCGCCATCCACTCCGGCGAGCGATCGCAGCGTGCCTGTGGGGGCGGAGGCGTCCACGTGCACCTGCCGCAGACCGGTGCCCGATGCGGCAGTCACGCCGGGCAGGCAAATAAGCAGTACCCTTCCCACATGCCGGAGAAAACCGCAAGACTGCCGACGCTCTACATTCCGCATGGAGGGGGACCGTGCTTTTTCATGGAAGTCTCTCCGGGGTTGCCGCCGGACCTGTGGGACCGTATGGCGGCCTATCTGCGCGGCCTGGACCGGTCACTCGGCGCGAGACCCAGGGCGGTACTGGTGATTTCCGGCCACTGGGAGATGGAGCATCCCACCGTCAACACGGGCGCACAACCGCCGCTGCTGTTCGACTACTACGGATTTCCGGCTCATACCTATCAGCTGACCTATCCCGCGCATGGTTCTCCCGCGGTCGCCGCGCGCGTCCGCGCAGTCCTCGCGGCCGCTGGAATCGACTCGCAGGAGGAGGGGAATCGCGGTCTTGACCACGGAGTCTTCGTTCCGTTCAAGCTGATTTACCCGGATGCGGACGTGCCGATGGTGCAGCTGTCGCTGAATCGCAATCTCGATGCCGCGACCCATCTGGAGATCGGTCGCGCCTTGAGTCCGCTGCGCGAGGAGGGCGTGCTCATCGTCGGAAGCGGCATGAGCTATCACAACCTCCGGGATTTCTATTCCGCCGATCCACGGGCCGTGAGCGCCGCGGAGCAATTCGACCTCTGGCTCAACGCGGCGGCTACCCATCCGGACACAGCCGAGCGCGACAGTCGCCTGCGCGGGTGGATGTCGGCGGCGGGCGCTCGCAGCTGTCATCCCCGGCCGGAGCACCTGCTCCCCCTGATGGTCGCCGCCGGCGCGGCGGGGTCCGACATCGGCAAGCGAGCGTTCCACGACCGCCTGCTCGGCAAGCCGGTAGCCGGTTTTCGCTTCGGCTGAGGTCTTGGGCCGCGAGCCGGGTTGTAGTTCGGCTGAGGTCGGAACCCCGTAGCTGCGACGGCGGACCGTGATGTCACGTGGCGGCCGCCGCCCTCGGGCGCAATGCGACGCGCATCCGTTGGCGCGCCACACTATCATTGGCGGATGGAACCGCCGGTCATCACCCGCCAAAGACGCCCGTTTCTCTTCCCCGTCTGGCTGACCATGCTGGCCGTCGTGATCGCCATTGGAATCGCGGTCGCGATTTTCCGTTCCGCGACCACCACCGTCATCGTGCTGGTCGGACCGGCGGAAAAGTCGGTCGGAACCATCGACGACCCACCGCTGTCCTCCGACGGTGAGCAGCGCGCCCAGCAGCTTGCCCAGATGTTCGGCGAGAGCCGCGGCGCACTGGGCGCCCTGTACGTCAGCCAGACACGCAGTGCGCAGCAGACAGCGGCGCCCCTGGCCGATCGCCTTGGCCTGCATCCCATCCTTGTTCCGGCGAACGATCCAGGCGGCACGGCAAGCCGCATGCTGCGCGAGCATGACGGAGGGACGGCGATGCTCATCGGCACGAAAGCCAATGTCCTGCAGGTGTTACGCGAGCTGACCGGTCGCGACGTGGTCGCGGCGAAGGACGATGAATACGACACGGTATTCGTCATCAGCGTGCCGACTTTCGGCGATGCGAACGTGCTGCGGATGAAGTATTGAAGCGACCCGAGCACGCGGGCGCGCGGCTTCCGCCGGGCGCAGCCAGCGGTGGCCGACTCCCCAGGCGCTAGTGATTGACGAGCGGCGTGGACATTGCGGCCGCGCGTCGAATGAAGGCCTCGTGCAGGGCGATGCGAAAGTCCGCCAGCACGGCATCCCGGATGTGCCGTCCCTGGTCGATGAGGTAAGTCCCCCGCCGCACCCCGATGCCAAGAGGACCGTTGAGCTCGTACATCCGGGTGACGAATTTCTCCGGGTCGGACAGCAGGGTGAAGGGCAGCTTGTACTTGGCCCGGAAATCGCGATGGCTTTCCGGGCTCTGGGGGCTGACGCCCGCCACGTCGAGTCCTGCTTTTTTCAGCTCCGTGTGCAGGTCGCGCATGACACAGGCCTCGCGCGTGCACCCCGGGGTGAAGTCAGCTGGGTAGAAGTACAGGATCAGCGGGCCGGAGTTGAGGAGGGTGGTCAGGGAGACGTTACGTCCGTCCTGATCCGGTAGCGTGAACTCTGGTGCGCGCGTGCCGAGTGCCAGCATTGTTCTTTATCATAGCCCCCAAAGCGGGGGACAGTCAGGGGCACGGCTCGCCGGCCCCAGGCGTGCCTGTACCGGCGCAGCCAGCCGATTGATTGGACGTCCTCGGAGGCGATGCTAGAATCGCGCGCCTTGCGGTGGGGCGGTAGCTCAGCTGGGAGAGCGCCGCGTTCGCAATGCGGAGGTCGAGGGTTCGATCCCCTTCCGCTCCACCAATCAATCTCGTGGCTGATCATGGATGTGCAGCCACGACCCCCGAAGATCAGTTAAGTCACTGAAAATCGGTACTTTTCTGCTCACGGCCGGTCACTGACGTCGACTGTTGTGGGTGGGTGACCGCTGGCCCTGATTGGGATACCGGGTGGGGTATCGTCGGGTACCACGGAACCGGTACCCCAATCACACATTCGGCGGTCCTGGGCGCCAAGCCGCAGAAGAAGATTCAAGCACCCGAGCTCCGGGCAGGGCGACGCGCGATGTGAGCGCCGACTTGAAGGGCGCTCTGGCCCCCAAGGGAACCAAGAATTACCCGGCTATCACCGATCCCACGAAGGTGGGTGTGCTGTTCCGCGCCATGGAGGACTACGACGGCATGCCGAGCACCTCTGCGGCACGAAGCTCATCTGGACTCAAGCGGTCACCATCCTGTGTGACATTCAACGTGTGACCAGCTCAGGCCGCTGCGTTTTTCCGGCGGACGGATTGAGAGAGCAGGGCCGGCGCGCTGTCGCGGCGGCCTGGCTGCATCTGGCGGCATTTGTCGGTCTCGGAACACTCGAGCGACCGCGCTACGCAGATTCGATATAACAGTGGCTAAACAGGGGGAACGCGCGCATACGCCGATAGACACTCTTAGAGGCCGGTGTACTCCGACGCTTTCAATAGTAGTTACTCTCCGGGTGTCGGCTTTCGCATCGATTAAAAGTCTTTCCAGTTGGGACGCCGCGGGTCGGATGGGACACGAGATCCCATCGCACATCCGCCCAAGCCGCTCCCGCTCTGCTGTGAGCACCACTGGCACCGGGTCAATGGGGACGGGTCGAAGCTCATGAGGTTCCAGGAGCGGGCATTGGGCACGGCCGTCGGATACAATGCGGCAGTGACGGACCTGAAGTTCATCGTATCGGCTGGCCATCCCGATACAGGGTCGCGGACGGTGGGTTCCGTACCCGCATACGTTGCCAGATTGGGGCACTCACAGGGCACATTCCCGGTCACCAGCGCCTTCTTTGTCGGACACGCATCGTCTCTCGAAGCGCTTATGTTCGGGGAGACTCAGCACCTCCGCTCGAGTTCACCTCGCTGTCGCGCAAGGTCAGAGGGACTGGGTGAGGCCATACCTCGCCGTGCTGTGCATCCCGGCGCGTCCGTCCCGAACCGCGTCTCTATCTCAACATAGCTAGTCACGGGAAGGAGGCTTGCCGGCGTGCTGTTGAAGGTCTGGTTTCTGATCACGCTGATGCTGACAGCACTGCTGCTGGGGACTAGTTTTGCGCACGCTCTGGAGATGCCTGCGAAGCTCCAATACGATGCTATGCAGTGGACATTTCTTCAGCACACGCTCTACCGGGAGTTCGCGCTCATCGGTGGGCCAATCGATGTTGCCGCCATCTTCACATCCGTGGTGCTTGCCTATCTGGTGCGCGGTCACAGACTCTCGCTTCTACTCACAGTGGCGGGGGCGAGCTGCTTGATGGTCGCGTTCTTCGGCTCGTGGATTCTGGTCACTCATCCAGTGAACGCCGAGACCGCCACGTGGATGACGGTCCGAGCGATTCCGTCGAACTGGACACACGTGAGAGACCTATGGGAGTACTCGCACCTTGCTCGCTTCGTCCTGCAATTCCTGGGGATGACGCTGCTGACCAGCGCTCTCATTGTGCTGAAGGAAGGGCCTGACCCGAGGCGAGGGTGACTGCGAGCGGGCGCGTTACAGCACGATCTGCCAGTAGGCGACGTCGACCCACCTGTCGTGCTTGAAACCGACCTGACGAAACATCGCTACTCGCTCGAAGCCGAGCTTCTCGTGCAGAGATTTGCACTTTGAATGTCGGGCCACCCGTGTTGCCATGGTCCCGCTATGGCAAAACGAGCAGCTAGATCCGTCCATGTTGAGCCGAGTTCCGGGAACGCCTTCGCGGACCTCGGTCTGGCGGACGCAGCCGCACTCAACACGAAGGTGCGTCTCGCTGCGGAGATCAATCGGCTGATCAAGGACCGGCGGCTCACTCAGGTGAGTGCGGCGGAGTGCCTCGAAGTCAGCCAACCGAAAATTTCCGCTTTGAAGAACTACAAGCTGGACGGGTTCTCGGTCGAGCGCCTGATGAGCTTGCTTCTTGCGCTTGGACAGGACGTGGAAATTCGTATTAGCCCGGGGGATGAGCCCCTTGGGCGAGACGGCAAACAAAGCCCCCCGGGGCCCGCTGTGGCGCTTCAGTAGGGGCACTGACCAAGAGAAGGGGCCGCACGGCGGCCCCGTGTGGAGTCGATCCTCATTCGCGAGCGGATGAGTCTCACGCCCTACGGATTGAAGTGTGCCACTCCCTGCGATGGCGGGAGAGCGGACACCTTGCCGAATGACTGTGGGAATCGACTGACGGCTCGGACTCCTCACATCCGCGGTCCGCGTCTGCCCCGGTATCCATTGAGCAGCAGCGCGACGACAATGACCAGAACAATGAGCCCGATCGGGCCGATTCCCCATCCGGCACCCAACCCCCAATAAATGCCGCCACCGCCACCGAACAGAAGAAGCAGAATGATCAAAAGCACCAGAATGTCCATGGCTGTTGTCCACACGATGTTAGATAACAAAACACCGCTCAGGACAGCCACACGCAAACAACGTGCCTTCCAACTGACATTTTCAGCTTGGCGATTGCGGCTTACGGCGGCGCCTCAGTACTTGAGCCCGCTCATCGGGTGATCCTTGGGTCGGAGTGCGCTCCACACTGGGGTCCTGATCGGACTGCGGCGGTGGGTCGTGAGGTTGTCCCGGCGGGCGGTCATGGGGAGGAGTCGGTGTTTGGGTCGGTCGTGGTCCGCCTTGCGTGTGCCGCTGTTTCTCGATGTCTTGCGACTGTGGTTCCATCGCAATCTCCTTGGATTCCTCTGGCCGTATTGGGGTGCTGCCTCAGCAGCGCAGCTGTCACCGAGGAAGATAGGCATTGCAGCGCTATCCGTCTGTCGTGCTGCGGTCCCACCCGACAGTCAGGCATGTCCTACGCGAGCGAATGTCCAATTGGCTGCCAACGACGGCAGCTTCACCATCGGCAACATCGATGCAGCGCTGGGGGCGGGGCAGGGCAGCCCTGGCGCACGCCGAGGATGGCTCGGCGGCCTCAGCGTCCCAGCGTCTCTCCGAAGAGATTCGCAAGAGCCTCATAGTGGCGGGCCGCCGCGGCAGCGTCGTAGATTCCAACGGCGTCTTCGACTGCGTAGCCGTGCTTTGCGGCGTACTGCTCAATCTCATAGCGAACGTGGCCTGAATCGAATTCCGCGCGCAGCTTGGCCTCTGCGTCCGGCGGAAGATCACCGATCGCCGGACCCAGATAGACCCTGGACTTGATCGACTTGACCCGCAGATGCGGGCTTGTGGGCTGATCGGTTACCAGGCCGCCAGGGTGGAAGCCCGCTGTCGCCGCAATGCGGTCGCCGAAGAGGGTGGCCGTGCGAACGCTCGCATTGCCGCCCATGCAATAGCCTGTGGTGCCAACGCCGCCTTTGACGTCCGGGTGCGAGCCGATGTGGTCAAGGAGTGCACCAACGGTCCTCTTCAGGTTGGCGTAGTCCAGCGCCGGCAAATAGTACTCGGCCAGGAATCGGGCTTTCAGTTCAGGGTCGCCGAATACCTTCATGAGGGCGCCGAGCGTCGCCTCGCCGCCCAGGATGGAGGACACAGGCGGGGCGCGGTGGAACAGATCCGGTTGGAACACCAGGTACCCGTTGCTCGAGATGCGCTCCGCAATTCGCGTCTGCGCCGGACGCAGGCCGGCAGCGTCAAAAAACACGATCACAGCCGGCCAGGGACCGGGTCCGCTGGGGCGTACCACTTCGGTGGTGCACGGACCGTCTGGGGTTGCGATCTGCATCAAAGTAGCTGGCATTGCATGATCTCCACTGGGACCGCCGCTATGTTCTGGGCACTCTTTAACATGAAGAGGCCGCCGGCGCAGAGGCTGGCGGTGCATCCTCCGCCGTGCGATCACTTCCGTCCGGGGGCTATTGCAATATGGCGATCTGTTCCACACGCGCGGCGGTATGAGCTGTCCGCACGTGGCGACCATTTTCGCGGTCGATACAATTGGGGCACACTGTTGCTGGAAGAGGGGCGCACGGCGGAGTCGGCGGAGTGGCTTGAAAAAGCTGCTCGAAACGCTCCAGCCAAGGTGCGAGCCGCCGTGCTGAACGTTATCTCCCGATACCCTCACTGTGAGGCGATGCTGAGGCTTCAGGCACGTCTATTGCGAGAGACACCGTCCGCAAAGCTCGCGGAGTGATGCTGATCCGAGGGGTACTCTCGGGCGGTCCGCTGCGCGCGCGTGTGTACTCTGTGGTGCTACAAGCCAAGCTCCTCCTCGAGGCAACCGATGGTACTTCGTCACCGTATACCGCCCGCGTTGTATCTGCTGCTGCTTCTGTTCCTCGCGTCCTGCGGAGGTGGTGGAGGGGGCGCCTCGCAGAGCTCGAGTCCCTCGGATCCCTCGAGTCCGTCGATGCCGGCAGCCCCGCAAATCACCGTTCAGCCCTCAGGGCAGACCGTGGTTGGCGGCCAAACCGCGACATTCAACGTAACGGCGACCGGCGGGACGCCGCTGAGCTATCAGTGGAGCAAGAACGGCACGGCGATCAGCGGGGCCACCGGATCGACCTATACGACTCCCGCTACAACGAGCGCGGATAACGGGGCGACGTTCTCGGTGGCCGTGAGCAACTCGGCTGGCAGCGTCACGAGCAGCAATGCAACCCTGACGATCACGACGGCCCCTGCCTCCGGCACCGACGTAGTGACCTACAAGAACGACGCGCTGCGCACCGGGCAAAATCTGACCGAGACGACCCTCACGTCCTCGAACGTCAATTCGGCGAGCTTTGGACTGCTCCACAATCTCACCGTCGACGGCAAGGTCGATGCGCAGCCGCTCTATCTCTCGCACATGAGTGTGGGCGGGTCGCAGCACAACGTGGTTTTCGTGGCAACGGAGAACGACTCCGTCTATGCGTTCGATGCCGACACCGGATCGCAGGTATGGAGGGTCTCGCTGCTCCCCTCCGGGGAGACCGCGAGCGACGATCAGAACTGCTCGTTCATCTCCCCTGCAATGGGCATTACCGCGACGCCCGTCATCGACCGATCCGCTGGAGCGCACGGCACCATGTTCATGGTGGCGATGTCGAAGGACGGGTCGGGCGCCTACCACCAGAGGATCCATGCGCTCGATGTGACCACCGGCACCGAACTTCTGGGCGGACCCAAGGAGATCACCGCTACGTTCGGCTCTACGACCTTCCTGCCGGGACCGTACGCTGAACGGGCCGCTCTGTTGCTCTCGAAAGGGACGGTGTACACGAGCTGGACGTCCCATTGCGACCATGGCGCCTATGGCGGATGGGTTATCGCCTACAGTGAAAGCACGCTCGCTCCGGCAGGCGTCCTCAACGTGGCGCCAGGTGCGAGCGGGAGCGGATTTGCCAGCCAGGGCCCTGCGATCTGGATGAGCGGCGCGGGGCCGGCCGCCGACGCCGCGGGGAATGTCTACCTGCTTGCCGGCAACGGGCGGTTTGAGACGACGCTGAACAGCAGCGGTTTTCCCAGCGGTGGCGACTACGGCAATTCGTTCGTGAAGATCGTCTCGAATGCCGGGACGCTCACCGTCTCGGACTATTTCGCGATGTCAAACGAAGTCACGGAGTCGACCAACGACCAGGATCTGGGGTCCGGCGGCATCATGCTGCTTCCGGATCAGAAGGACGCCAACAATACCGTCCGGCACCTCGCCGTGGGAGCAGGCAAGGACGGCAATGTGTATGTCGTGAATCGCGACTCGATGGGCAAGTTCGACTCGAGCAAAAACAACATCTGGCAGGAGCTCGACTCGGCGCTCGGGAGCGAGGTCCGCTCGAGCCCGGCCTATTTCAACGGGACGGTCTACTACGGCCCGAACGGCGGCTCGATGCTTGCATTCACCATGAGCAATGCGCAGTTGCCGCAGCAGCCGACCTCCCAGACCTCCACCCAGTTCGGATATCCGGGAACTTTCCCGGTCGTCTCCGCCAACGGCACCTCGAACGCCATCGTGTGGGCCTACGAGAACGCCAGCTCCGGGGCCGTGCTGCACGCGTACTCGGCCGGAAATCTTGCGACCGAGCTCTACAACAGCAATCAAGCGGCGAGCGGGCGCGATCATTTCGGGAGCGGCAACAAGTTCATCGTCCCGACGGTCGCCGACGGCAAGGTGTTCGTAGCCACCACGAACAGCGTTGCTGTCTTCGGGTTGTTGCACTGACGAGAGACGCACCGGCGCGCGGCCGGCACGGGCGTGGATCTGGCGCGGGTGCGCAGCCGGCGCGGACCCGGGCACATGGTTTGTCGCGCCGTCAGGGGCGCGCGGCCGGCCTGCGATACCCATAGTCTGCCGCTCTGGCTCGCAGAAAGCGGATTCCGGCCTTGATGTCGTAGACGTCTGCGGGGAATCGCGCATCGTTTGATGAACGGAAGTCGAGGCTCGCCACCGCGAAGCCGCGCTGTACGAGAAAGGCGGGGTACTGCGTCTTGTTCCCCGTGGTCCATGCGCCGCCTTGCATGAAAACGATGAGCGGAGGGTGGCGGACTCCCCCTGGCATGTGCACATCCAACGCGAGCGGCTTGCCGTCAACCGTCGCATACACCACCTCCCTGAAATCGCGTGGCGCGCTCTGATCGGCGGCCGGCGTGGCTCCTACGAGCAGGAAGAGGCCGCTAAAAAATTGAAATATATCTTTTATATTCATATCGTTATCAGGTATTTCTAGAAACCGCTACTGAGGCGGCTCGACCGAATACCCACGCGCTTTCAATTTCGCCAGCCGGCCGTTGGCTCCCAGCAGCTCTGACATGGGCAGCATCGCGAACGTCACCTGATTGTTTGTGAGCGCATGATCCGCCGCTGCGAGCCACTCGTCGTAGAAGAGTTTCCGTCCCGCAATCAGTTTTGCCTGCATGCCGGGCCCGCTGGTGAACGCCTCGACGCACTTCTCCACCTGATCCGGTGCCGGCAGGCGCTCCAACGTATCCAGGTCTCCGACCGCCCACGCGTTGGCGCGCATCTTCATGTTGTCCAGATCGGTCTCCAGGCGCTCGATGGTCGCCGCCAGGCACGCGATGTCCTGCGATCGCGGCGTCTGCGCGAAGTCCTTGATGGTCTGCCGAGGATTGCCGACGTCGACCTTGATCTTCAGCTTCGTGATCCTGACGTTGTGCTCGCGCGCGGCCTTCTCGACCACGAGCCGCACGATGTTCGACTGTGTCAGGTCGGAACGGTCGATGGTGCGCTGATAGAGGCGAATGGCCGCAAACATCGGCCGCCACTTCTCGATCCCGGAGTCGTTGCCGATGTAGGCCAACTTCAGTTTCAGCCAGCGTGCGTACAGCGGCGCAGGCAGAATCTGCTCGAGCGTCGCGCCATCGGGGTTGAGGCGCGTGTGCAGCAGCGATGGGATCAGCGTGATCTCGCGGAAGAACCCGATGTTCGGGCTCACCTGTTCCTGGCCGATGATCTCCTGCGACTGCGCGATGATCTTCTCTACGCTGCCCGATCGCCACATCATTCGCTTGGGCAGCGGCGACAGCGTGCCCAGGATCCACAGCACGTGATCGCCCTTCGAGACCTTCCACAGCCCCGGGCCCGGCTGCTCGCCGCTGACGACGACCTCTTCGATGGGTTCCGATGCCGAGCTCTGCGGCTGGATATCCTTGGTTGTCGGCGGCTGCTGCGGCGGCGTCGCCTGACGCGCCGGCGCAGGCTGCTGGGCCTGCAGGGTGGCCCTCGGTGCGATTGCGAAGGCGAGCGATAGCGCAGCTACTACAGTCACCGCACGTGCGGTTCCGAGCATGACGCCATCTCTCGCACAAGTTTTACCGTGCACGGGTTCCATGGTTCGTTTCATCTTCATCGCTCTGGTCCAATGCTAGCGGATTGGACAGTCCGGCGCGCCCACGGTGCTTGCGAATGGACATTGCGCCGCGCCGCAGCTGCAATTTGTGCCCGCGGTGCGGAAGTGCAGTGAGGGGAGGGGTGCTTGGGCGCTTGGCCCGGCCGAGCTGCTACAATTGCCGATACACGTTTGCGGCGCCCCCGTAGCTCAGTGGATAGAGCGACCGCCTCCTAAGCGGTAGGTCGTCGGTTCAACTCCGGCCGGGGGCGCCAATTCCATCAACCACTTGCGACCTCTTCAGCGGGCTCATCGGGCGAAACGTCTAATGAACGTCTAATGTCCCGCTCGTTACGCTCAGTGCGGTTCACGAGGCCCAGCTTCGTCGGTTGTCCGAGCGCCCGTGCGGTGACTCGCTCAGCGACACTTGCCATGCCGGAGGGCAGAGAGTGTGCATACACCTCATCGACGATCTGTGACCTGGAGTGACCCATCGCCCGGGCCACGTTGAATGCCTCCTCGCCGGAGACGCGGCCGAGCGATGCGAAGGTGTGTCGCAGGCTGTACATGTCGAATTTTCGTACCCCGGAGCGTGCCACAAGCTTCAGCCAGATGTCGCGACGGACGTTGCTCGGGTTCATCGGTTTGCCAGTACGCGTGGAGAACAACAGGGCCTCCGGATCGCAGGGCCGCGTCCTCAGGTACGCGCGCAAGGTGAGGATCAGCCAGCCCGAAAGGGCAAGCGTGCGGCGACCCGTTTCGGTCTTGGGCGGTGTGAACATCTTGCCGCGCCAATCCCAGTTGCGCTCGATGCGCACCGCCTGAGTCTGGAAGTCGATGTCGCGCTCGCGCAGCGCGTAGACTTCGGTCGGTCTAATACCCGTCAGGCACAGCACTCCGATCAATGCTCGATCTCTGGGCCGAGCATTGGCGAACAACGCGCGTACTTCCTCTTCGGTGTACGTGCCGCGATTGACCTTCCGATCTGGCGAACCTGCGGCGCGCTTGAATTGCTTGAAGCGCACCAGCACGTTCCGATCGAGAACTTCCAGTTCATCCATGGCGTAGAACAGCAACGTCTTGAAGACTCGAATGATCCGATTCACCAACGCTACGGAGTGACCCTCGGTGAGCAACTCGCTGAACCAATCGCGAAGTTCCTTCTTCTGCAGAGTTCCCACCTCACGTTGGCCGAACTTCGGCAGAAGGTAGAGGTTGCAAACAGATCTGTAGTTAAGGAACGTGCTGGTCCGGCGTCCCCGCGAGCGGCACTCCGCCAAGAGCCGAGTGGCCACTTGTTCCAGGGTCAGACGCGCGCTCTTTGCGACGTAGGTGCGACGAGAAAGCTTCGTCTTGAGCTCCCGCTCAAACTCCTTCGCATCCTTGAGCGCCCCGCGAAACGTCGACCAGTCGTATTTCCCGGTCCCGGGGTTGTAGAGGATCACCCGCCAACGCGTGCACTTTCCGGGCGGATCGGTCTTCAGAGGCTTTCGGTGAATGGACATTTTCCGGTCCCTCGGTCTGGAGATCTCACGCGCTGTTCTTCACTCAGAGCGGCAGGCGCGGGCGCTCGCCCGAACTGGCGCTCGAATCGGAGCGGCGTTGGTAGGCGGGACTGCTCAGGACTTCCTTCGGGTCGAAGCGCACGCGCCGCCCGTACTTTCGAAATGGAATCCGCCGCTCACGGGCCTGGGCCATCCACCAGGACTTGGGCACTCCTGTTCGCTGCTCGAGTGTCTCGGCATCGACCAGCTCGTCAGCCGCAGCCGACTCCGCGGACGGTGTAGCGGCGGATGCGAGCTGACGCCCAGCCGCAAGGGCCGAGTCGAACTCATCCCTAGTCATGGCGAGGGTGCCCAGACCGGGGAAGGGGATCAGTACGAGGTCGGACATAGAGGTCTCTTTCGCCGCCTGATCGGTGCCATCGGAGTGTCGGTGGTGGCGGGGCGAGTTCTCACCGATGCCGCATTCTTCAAGCGGCGGGCGAGAAATGTCTGCCAGAGTATCTGGCGTCTTTTCGCAATAACTCTCGCTGCGAACGTGCGGGTTCGGTACACCAAAAAGCGTGGTCGAAGTTTCTAGTCATCTCTGAGTAGATACTCGGACGCACCCGCGCCACGTGCGGCACGGCAGCGGGCTCCGTCGAAGTATTGGCTGCGAAACCGGCACAAACTCTGACCTCCGCTCTGGCCGAGTCGTATCCCGTGCTCAGGGGACCACTGGCGTAGGGGGGCGACAACGCGAGTTTCCGGACGAGGGCTCGAATGGAGGCCCGCCGACCGGGCCGTTCTCTGCTCGCCTGGCCACCAACAGCGCATCACCGAGCTGGAGTCGGGTTCGCTCAGTGGCGTCTCGACAGGCTGGAGAAATCATCCGAAAACAATGACTTCCGAGATTTCGGGCCCTCCGAGTAGCCCGCAATCCGTAAGTGGCTGAATGGATTCACAAAGCCGTTCATGAACCACCGTTAGTTGTGCCTCCAACGCTCAATGGACACAAGATCTAGTGTCCTTTGACTCACGAAGTCGTATGCTCTGGCCGAGCCGTTCCCTCTCGTAAATCCTCCGGAGACGCGCATGCAGAGCGACCACTTTCTGACCCTCTTGGTGAAGGCGCGTGGGGTCCTTGAGCACCATCTGTTCGAGGAAAACGGCTCGATTCGTGATGACGTGGCCGAGGTGTGCATGGCCATCGATCACGCCGTACCGCCCACCCAGCGAATCGAGCAGGCGAGGGGCGAAGCGGAAGAGCAGCTGCTGCAGCGTCCTGTGGCCGCGTAGGTTGCGCCATGTGCGGCCGCTACATCGTTCGAATGCGCGAGAGGTACCTGCGCGAGTGGGAGCGTCTCGGGCCGCCCGCATGGCTGAAGGATTCCTACAACGTCGCGCCGTCGCAGAGTGTGCCCGTGGTTCGCGTCGTTGACGGTAGATCGACCGGTGTGCTCGTGCGCTGGGGACTCGTACCGTTCTTTGCGCGAGGTGAGCCCCCGAAGTATTCGACCATCAACGCTCGGATCGAAACCTTCGAAACGGCCGCGTCCTATCGTGGCCCTTGGGGCAAAGGACAGCGATGCCTGCAACTCGCCTCCGGTTCTATGAATGGCACCTCGATGCGCACGGTCGCAAGGCGCCGTACCTGATCACTCTGGCCGATCAGGATTCCTTCGCGTTCGCGGCATTGTGGGACCGCAGCGTGAGGTCAGATGGGATTTCGATCGAGAGCTGTGTGCACATCACGATGCCCGCCAACGAGCTCATGGCTCACATTCACAACACAGGCAACAACCCTCACCGCATGCCGGCCATCTTAAGAAAAGAAGACCAGGAAGTTTGGCTGCGCGGTACACCGGATCAGGCGCGTGCCGTTCTCTTGCCCTATCCAGCCGATTTGATGCTGGCGTACGAGGTCAGCTTGCGCGTGAATTCCACTCATAACAACGACCCGATGCTCGCGGCGCCTGTCGATCAATGGCCAGAGGCCGTCGGCCAGTAGACACCGCGTCGGCACGGGTGTGCGCGCCGCCACCGATGACGATCAGGAGAGTGAGGGCTGCTCATTTCAGTGCGCAGTGCGCACGCACCCAAAGCGCGACGAGACACCGTTGAAAATCCCCTCTGCCACACGCGGCAACACGGACGCTTATCGGGGCGAGCGGTGTCCGAACGGTCACGACGGCGTTCGATACGCAGCACTGATCAATGTGTGCAGTGCAAGCGTGAAAGTGGCCGCAAAGGAGGCACGTCGCGGGGCAGCTTGTCCAGCGCGGTTCGGCGTCAGCCGAGGTGGGCTGTCACCCGCGTCGGCTTTGGTGGTCAGTGCGTGTTTCAGTTGATCGAGTGCGCTGGGCTCATCGCCGCTCAGGCGGACGGTGCCGGGAGGGACACCATCGTAATCGATCCGGCCGCGGTGTGAGGGTCGCAGGTGGCGGCCAGTTCTTGAAATCGACTTTGAACTCGATGAGGGAGGGTTGGTTTGGAGAAGTCGAACGCGCGAGCTCGCAGCCCCGTAGGCCATATTCATTTGCATCAGAAGAATCGAGCCTGGAAGGGGGGCCTCTCTCGCCGGACGTTGCACGGGATTTCGGCAGGGTTCAGAGTCGGGTACCATGGGGTGCAAGGGGTCCCGAGTTCAAATCTCGGCGCCCCGACCAATTCGAGCCTTTCCCCTTCGGCTCCCGGCTCCAACAAAGCGGCCAAATCCTCAGCGCTTGCTGTGAGGCGGAATCCGTGCTTCCCGGTGGTTGCTTTGAGTGTCTATCCGGCTCCTTCGCGCGAAACAGAGTCTCCAAGGATCCACGGACGCATCTGAAAGTCTGCGCGAGTATCTCGCGTCTTTGCTCGGATACTCGAACGGGCTTCCATCGCCGGGGGGGCTCGCCGTGTTGGTGCATGCGGACGGTGAACTCGCCCCATCGCTGAGAACCATCGCCACGGGTTGCTATGACGCAGTGCGTGCGGTCCAGCGTGCTTCCTGAGACGCCGGCGCATCCAGCTGTGCGTTAGGCCGCCGTCTCCGAACCGAGAGTGCTCCGCACTGCAGGCTTAAAAGCCGATGAAGTCACCGCGAGTGCGCGAACCAACCGCCTTGCTTTACCTGATCGGCCTATGTAGCGTTCTAACCGATGTTAGAGCGAGTCCGTCGAGCACTGCTTCGAAGCGCCAAGCGTAATCATCGCAAGGGAGGCACCATGGGTGAGTCACATTCGAGACTCGCTGCGCAAGTCGGGGGTTTCGAGAGATGGGTGCTGTGTGCGGCCGTGTCGTTGGCAATGTTTTTCTCCGCAGCCGATGGTCATGCCTCGCAATCTCCATCGCCGCTGATCGACGAGGCTGAACATCAGCTGACGATGAGCGAGATCACGGCGCTGCATTGGGGCGCCAACCAACATCCGTATGCAACGCTGGGACTCATCTACATCCTGCGCGATACGTCCGTCGTGCAGGACGGCACCCTGTACCTCGAGAGCGTCCCCAAGGCCACTCTGACGTCCCTGCTACTGGCGAGCGCCGATGACAACGCGATCTGGAGTTTGCTGGGAGTTCTCCAGTGGAGTCCTTACTCGGTCAGTGAGTTCTTCGTGCAGGTGAGCTGGTCGGTCCAGCCGCTCACCTCCGGCACCAAGGTGATCACATTCCACACCCGCCTCCTGATCGAAGGGGCCGCAGTTCCTCATCCGCCACTCGAGTCCGACATGACCGTGTTGCTGAGAAAAGACGACATAAGCTTCCTGGCTGCGGACGTAGTGGTGTAGGCATGGACCAAAAACAGGTTTCCGTGACCGCTGTCGGGACGAATGGGCGTCTGCCCAAGCACTTAGCACATTTCACCCTGACAGAGCTGGTTCAGCCCAAGTGCCGTGGACCGCGGCTGAGCGGTCACTGCCGCTCCTGAGGGCGGATGCGATACGAGCTTCCTCATTCTGAGGATCGTCCGATTTGGGACATCTGGCTCTCGATGCACAACTTGCCCGCAATGGCGGTCGCCGAGGAAGTCGGGTTGTTCAGCAGCCTCGCGGAACGACCGATGAGCGCGGCTGAGCTGGCCCAGCGGCTCGGATTCAATCGACGTGCGACCGAGGTGCTGCTCTGTATGCTCAGGGCGCTCGGCCTGCTCGTGTCTCGCGAGGGGCGGTACGGGCTTGCTGATATCGCGCGCAGCTATCTTCTGGCGGACAGCCCGTATTACTGGGGTCCGTTGCTTCGCACATTCGGAATGCTGCCTCAGCAGCGCGCCGCCTTGATCCGCGCATTGCGGGCCTCTCACGATCTCCCGACAGCAGTCACTTCCACCCCTCTGCCCTCCGAGGCGTGGGCGAACGGGAAGATGACTCGCGCGCAGGCTGAAGAAGTCTCGCGGATCATGCATTGTCACTCGTTGGCAGCCGCTGTCGGGGCTGCAGCAAGCGGATGCTTCGCGGACGTAGAACGCCTGCTCGACGTTGGCGGCGGCTCTGGGTGCTTCTCGATCGCGATTGCGCAGCGCTTCAAGAACGCGCGCTGCACGATCATGGACCTTCCGGTGGTTTGCGATGTCGCACGGAGATACATCGAGGAAGGCGGTGTCGGGGAGCGCGTGGACACGCTCGGCAGGGACATGTTCCAAGCCGCGTGGCCACTCGGCTATGACGGCGTGCTTTTCTCGAATGTCTTTCACGACTGGAGCCCCGACACCAATCGGTGCCTTGCGGGGCGGGCTCATGAGGCTCTCGAGAGCGGCGGAAGGATCTTTCTGCACGAGATGCTGCTGGCGGATGACGGCTCGGGTCCGATCACGACCGCATCATTTTCGATGCTTATGCTCTTTGGAACGCAAGGTCGACAGTACACTCTGAGTGAGCTCTCGGGCATTCTGGTGGACGCGGGATTTGTCGACATCGACGTCCGCGAGACACACGGATACTTCTCCGTCGTGAGCGGCAGGAAGGCCTGAGCGGGCGCGCCTAGGTGTGTATGGAGCTGCGTCCGTGTCCCAACTCCAGCAGGAGTGTGGAGACTTGCTGTACGAAGGGAAGCGGTCCGCAGATGAAATGTCGCGGATTCTGCTCGCAGGGGAAGCAAGTCTCGGCCAGCAGTTCCCTGTTGATCCGCCCCGCATAGCCGCTCCATTCGACCGGTTGGCTGCGCGTCAACGTGTAGTTCACGCGCAGGTGCGGATCCGAGCGCGCCATCCAGTTCAGCTCTTCACGAAAAACGATATCCTCGACGCATTTGGCGGAATACAGGAGTACGACGTGCGTGGGGCAGTGGTGCCTCTGGCGATGACGCAACATCGCCATCAGAGGGGCGATGCCCAGACCGCCTGCCAGGAGAGTGACAGGCCCGTCGGAAGCGGCGGTCCACACCAAAGACCTGCCGATGGGGCCGTGCAACTCGAACGAGTCACCGCGCTGCAGCTGATCCACTAGGTATGTCGAAAGGCCACCGCCCCCGATGCGCTCTACCGTCAGCGTCAGCAGACCATCTTCGGGAGCGGAGGCGATTGAGTAGCTGCGATGGGGTTGGCTGCCCTCGTTAGAGAAGGCTCGAACATTCACGTACTGACCAGGCAAGTGGCCCGGCCAGCCGTCCACGTGTACGACGAGGCTGCGCACGCGCGACGTCTCGACGAGGACTTCCCGCACCTGAGCACGGCGCCACTCAAGTGGACCGGGGTGCATGTCCGACTTCAAGTTGAAATCCTTGATGCGTAGGCATGGGTCCACAGGCGTCGGAGATTTCGAGCTTCGATGACGCGCTCTGCGCGCGGGTCTGGCGACTTGCGATCGTTGCAGCCGTCGCGACATCATTGCAAGCTGCGGGATGTGTAGGGTTACGATCGTTCTCTCGGGTACCAACGTTGGATTTCACCGCTATTGGGTCATTGCGCTCCTTGCGGGCGGCACGCGGCTCCTCGTGTTGGCGCTCACCGCGGGGGAAGACTCCCTGATTTGCCTGAATCGCCGCTTATCTGGTAAATCATCCCTCCAGGCACGCAGGGGAAGGAGGACGAAGATGTCAGCTCGAAGTGCTTCGGGCGAAACAGTAGAACAACATCGCCGGACGGTCCGCAGGTACCGGCCGCCAAACATCCGGGAGCCGCTCGAGCGCGAGGCTCTTGCAGCGATGAAATCCCAGACCAAAGTCTTAGCGTGACTCTTTGCACCAAGGGTCGCCGCAGCACTCGTGCGGCGCAGGCCCGTCGAGGGGGTGTCGCATGAGATATCTTCCCCTCATCTGGAGCGGTTTGTGGCGCAAGAAGAACCGTACCGTCCTCATGCTGCTGCAGATCGTCACAGCCTTCCTGCTGTTCGGGCTCCTTCAAGGGGTGAATTCGGGCATCAAGCAGGCGATAGCCAGGACTCACGCCGACCGGCTGTATGTCGGTAGCAACGTCGCGCTCGGTGATGCGCTGCCCATCAGTCTGTTACCCCGCCTGAGACGGATTCAGGGCGTCACAGAGGTGAGTCCCCTGACGCAGTTCCCCGGTCAATTTCAGCGGCCTGACCAGAGAATCCCGATTACCGCGGTAGACGTCGACAGCTTCTTCAGGATCTTTGCCGAGTATGTCATCGACAAGGCGCAGATCGCGGCGCTCAAGGCCAACCGCACCGGCGGGCTCATCGGGGCAGCCAGCGCCAGACGCTACGGTCTGAAGGTCGGTGACCGGATCACGCTGATCGCCCCGCCGCGTCAGGACGGAACGAATGCCTGGACTTTCGACATCGTCGGCGTTTTCGATGTGCCCGGCGATGAGCCCGGCCAGATCATCGTGAACTATGACTATGTGAACGATTCTCGTTTCGCGGGCCGGGATACTGTGCTCGCGTATCTGGTGCTCGCGGAGAGCGTGGCGCGCTCGCCCGCGGTCGGGTTGGCCATCGACAATGCTTTCGCCAACTCCTCACACGAGACCCGTACGCAGTCCGAGGGGGACATGCGCGCATCGCAGATCCGGCGCATCGCGGATCTCGATTTCATCGTGCACGGCATCATCGCAGCGGTCTTCTTCGGCCTTCTGTTCGCAACCAGCGCCCTCATGATGCAGTCCAACCGTGAGCGCACGCCAGAGCTCGCCGTTCTGAAAACGCTCGGCTTCTCCGATCGCGTCGTGATGGCGCTCATCGTTTTCGAGGCCCTCGTATTCTGTCTGTTTGCCGCCGCGATCGGGCTCAGTCTTGCGGCGCTGCTGATCTCCAGGACGCTCCCGGTCGTAGGCACGGTGTCCATGCCCGCCATCGTGATTCTCTCAGGGTTGATGTTCGCAGTGTTGCTCGCCTTGGTTGGCAGCGCCGTACCAGCGCGGCGCGGGTTGAAATTGCGGGTTGCAGATGCACTTGCCGGACGCTGACGAAAGGAACGTATGAGCTCATTCAGGCAGACGGTTGCTCTTACCGGGTCCGCGCTCGCCGGCATCAAGCAGCGCCGAGGCTCGTCCTGCGTGACGATCGTCGGCGTAACAACGGCAGTGGGGGTGCTGATTTCGCTGCTCGCCGTCGGCGAGGGGGCTGAAATCTTCACAGGCCAGAAAGGCGCTCGCGATACTGCGGTGGTCCTCAATCGAGGCGCTACGAGCGCCCTGCAGAGTGTCCTCACGCGCGAAGATGTATCTGTCATCGAATCCGCGCCGGGAGTGCGCCGGTCCGCGGATGGCTCGCCCTGGGTCGTCGCGACGACCGTCGTGAGCGTCGACGCCATGAAGAAGGATGGCAAACGCGGGAACACATTCCTCGTTGGCTTCTCCCCTGGCGTCAATGTTGCGCAATCCTACATCAGGATCGTCGCGGGGCGGCAGTTCCGTCCCGGCCTGCACGAATTGACTGTCCCGGAGCCGCTCACCAAGCAGTACATGAATATGAGGCTCGGCGATCACATTAGTCTGCGCGGCACCGAATGGACCATCGTAGGCGTGTTCGCCGGCAATGACACGATCGGCGATAGTGCCCTGCGGGCCGATGCGGGTACGGTCATGTCCGCCTTTGGACGCAGCACCTATCAGATCGCAACGGTGACGCTCACATCGCCGGACGCATATGCATCGTTCAAGGCCGCTGTGACTACCAACCCAGCCATCTCGGTCGATGTGAAAACCGGGCTGCAGTACAACCGAGACGAGTTCGGTCAGCTGACTTCGCTGGTCGACTTCATTGCCTATGTCATTGGTACGGTGATGGCCAGCGGAGCGGTCTTTGGCGCTCTCAACAGCCTGTATGCTTCCGTGGACGCCCGCCGCACCGATATCGCGACCTTGCGCGCAATCGGCTTCAGCAATGGGCCCATTGTCATATCAATCCTTCTCGAAGGAATGGTTCTCGCCTTGCCAGGGGCCCTCATCGGTGCTCTCATCGCGTGGCTGGCTTTCAGCGGCAACGTGGTGGATGTGCAAGGCCTCGTGTTCAAGCTGACCGTGACCTGGAGGCTGGTTGTCAGCGGCATGCTGTGGGCGGTGGTCATCGGCTTGATCGGCGCCTCGCTGCCCGCGCTGCACGCCGCGCGACTGCCGGTCGCGACGGCGCTGCGGCCCAGCTGAGTGGGCTGCAGTGCTCGCAAGTGGCGATGTAGTACACTAATGGGCGCGTGAGCCTCGTAGAATCCGCCCAAGTGCCTGCGCAAATTGCGACGTTTCTCATGAAAGAAGCCGTGTCGGTGAGCCCCGTTGGCCGACCCCTCACGGGCCACATCAGTCCACCGGGCTCGAAATCCATCACGAACCGAG
>Ga0207707_10000457_pt1 | contig 42467 bp, 37 predicted proteins | sample KBSC83BmetaG_FD_184336 | JGI IMG/M metagenome (GOLD analysis project Ga0207707, IMG submission 184336) | Corn rhizosphere microbial communities from Kellogg Biological Station, Michigan, USA - KBS C8-3B metaG (SPAdes) (version 2) | ecosystem: Host-associated > Plants > Roots > Rhizosphere ... | reverse complement strand
CGCATTATCGCGCCGCCACGCCATCTGCGGGATCCATTCAACAAGCCGCTTCGGGCAACGCCTGCATTACCCGGCGATCCGGTTCAATGCGGCTTCGAACCGGCGCGGCACACCGTGTTCACCCGAAGCCGCGAGCCAGGGTTCCAACGCGAGCTGCGAAGTGTCGAGTTGCGGCGCGATTTCTTCGTGGAAGCGCGCCACCAGCGCGTCCTCCTGCCATTCGGGACGTGCCGCCAGCGCTGCGAATGCGGCCCGCGCTTCCGCACCCTCCCCTACGCACTCGAATGGCTTGTGGTTGCGATATTCGATCAGGGCGTCGAAGCCGGCGGCCTGCGATTCTTCGTCCAGAAGATTGCCGCCAAAGATCTGCAGCAGGCGCGGCTTGGGCAGGAACGGCGCAAGTGCGAGAAACACGAAGTGGCACTTGGGACAACGGCCGCACCAGCGGTCCGCCGGCTTGGGGCCGAGAAGCCTGAAGTTGCGGTTGCAACTGGAAAATGCGTCGAAGTACGCGCTACCGGATTTCGCGAATGCGCGCGTGACCGCTACTTCGGAAAACGGCCGCAACAACGAGAAGTAATCGAGATCACCGGCGACGTGGGTGCGCAGCCACGCCGCGAACGCCTGTTCGAACGCCCAACCCTTGCTCCACTGGTGATTGACCTGACCGCCTGCATACTCCAGCGTTGCAGCCGACGCGGACCGCTCGTTGGCAAATGCAATGCCGTCGAAACCGTACAGCACCGCGGCACACGCAAGGATCGCCGAATTGATCGCGGTGACCGGAATGTGGCCGTTCCACGCGCCCATCCGGTTGTACTCGAAGAGCACCGGCGACAGTTCGCGCCCGATATTCAGCAATGGCAGGCCGCTGCGGGCGGCGACCGCTGCAATCAGCGGTGATGCGCCCACCCACACGGCCGTCACATCAGCACCGGTGCCTTTCAGCGCCTCCACCACGACCAGCGAATCCTTCCCGCCGCCGATCGGAACCAGCGTCCGGTGCGGCAGGTTCATTTCCACCCCTGGCATCGGGGCCCGATCATTGCCTGGCCGGGGCGGCACGCTGCGCGGAAACGCAATCTTTCCTCGCAGATCCAATCCGTTGCGGTATGCGAACTCGCCCAGCCCGTGCAGATACAAGGCGTCCAGCAGGTCCGCGGTGGCATCGTCCATCGAACCGGTTTCGACTTCAATGCGCGGCGCAAGACCGGCCTTGTAGTAGCTGACGCCAGCAATGAGATGCAGCATCCGCAGCGCAGCTTCAAACGCGCCCTTGCGCTCTCCCGGCAATGCGGGCGCTTCGGGAAAACGGATGCGTTCTACCAATTCCTGGCCATCGTCGAACACGTACGCCAGTTCGGCGACGCCATTGGCGTAGCCACAACGCACGAAGCGGAAGACTTGCGATTGGCGTGGGTCGGCGAGCATGTTCATTCCGCGATCACCGCCGATTCCGCCAGCGGCCGCAGGTTGTAATGCGACGACATCGATTCGCCGTAGGCGCCCGCTTGCGCGATCAACAACACATCGCCTTCCTCGCTGTGCGGCAGGTGACGGTCAGCGCCCAGCACGTCGCCCGATTCGCAAATCGGACCCACCACCTGGTACAGCGTATCGGCCCGTGCATCGAGCCGCGACAGGTTCACGATTTCGTGCCAGGCATCGTACAGTGCGGGCCGTATCAGCGCGTGCATGCCGGCGTCACACCCCAGGTAATCGATCGCGCCCTTGCGTTTGGCCTGGGTGACACGCGCCAGCAACACGCCGGCATCGGCGACCAGCCAGCGACCGGGCTCCAGCCACAATTGATAATGCGGGTAGGTGCGCTTCACCTCGGCCAGCGCCGCGTCCACCGCTGCAAGGTCGAGTTCCGACTCGCCTGGATGTGACGGCACGCCGAGGCCGCCGCCAAGATTCAGCACACGCACGCTGCCGATGCGATCGGCCAGGCTCGCAAGTTGTCCGCACAACGCCGGCCAATGCGATGCATCCAGGATTCCGGAACCCAGGTGCGCATGCAGGCCGGTTGTGCGCACGTCATGCTTGCGCGCCAGTTCCATGAAGACTTCGAGGTGCTCCAGCGGCAAACCGAATTTGCTCGTCGCACCGCCCGTTCGCACCTTGGCGTGGTGACCGAGACCGCGCCCGAGATCCACGCGCAGCATGATTTCACGACCGGCGAACAGCTCCGGCCAGTACTGCAATGGATGCAAGGCGTCCAGCGTCAACGGAACACCCCGCTGCAAGGCGCGTTCGTAATCTGCGCGCGGTGCGAAGTTGGGCGTGAACAGGCGCGGTGACTCGCGCGCTTCGGGAATGGCACCCACCGCGTCCAATTCGCCCGGGGACACACACTCAAGACCCAGCCCTTCCTGCGCCAGCGTGCGCAGGATCGCGGGGTGCGCGTTCGCCTTGATCGCGTAGTACACCCGATCGACCGATTGCATGGCCCGCAGTTCGCGTGCGCGTGCATGGATGGTGGGGAGGTGATACACATAGCGCGGCGTCGCCTGAGCCAGTTCCAGCAACCCTTCGCGATCCGCCCGCCACCACGACGTGCGGGCGTGCGGCGCGCTTTTTCCATACAGCGCCTGCCAACTCGGCCCGAACAACGACGCGTCATCGGTGCGCAACGCCCCCGCACGGATCAACAGTTCATGCAGGCGCGGCAACAAGCCATCCAGCATGCCCTCATCGACCACGAAGGTGAGGTTGAGATTGTTCGATGATTGCGAAATCAGGTGCACGCGCATCCGGCCGAACTCGGCCAGCACGCCGGACAGCCGGTGCAGCATCGAGCGCATGCCACGGCCGACCAGCGTCACCGCCGCGCACGGCGCGATCACCTTCACGCGACACACCTTGGCGAGGTCGGCGGCCAGTGCCGCGACCACGTCGGAATCCAGCAGATTCTCAGCCGGGTCCAGCGACACGGTGACATTGGTTTCGGCCGAGCCGATCAGGTCCACCGACAGGCCGTGCTTCTTGAACAGCGCGAACACATCGGCGAGGAACCCGACCTGCTGCCACATGCCCGAGGTTTCCATCGACACCAGCGTGATGCCGCGGCGCGAGCTGATGGCCTTGATGCTGGGCGCGGCTTCGGCCGGCTGCGGCGCCACGACAGTGCCTTCAAGGTCGGGATGCTGCGTGTCCTTGACCCACAACGACACCCGTGCGCGCCGGCACGGCGACAGGCAGCGCGCGTGCAGCACCTTGGCCCCGGTGGTCGCGATTTCCTGCGCCTCGTCATAGTCGAGGTGTTGCAGCAGGCGCGCGCCCGGCACCTGGCGCGGATCGGCGGTGAACATGCCCGCGACGTCGGTCCAGATTTCCACCCTCGCCGCGCGCAGCAATGCGCCCATGTACGCGGCGGATGTATCGGAGCCGCCGCGCCCGAGCAACACCGTCTCGCCGGCGGCGTTGCGCGCAATGAAACCCTGCGAGATGAACACGTCCCCGCGCGCGGCCAGTTGAGCGGCGAGCGCGGGATCGGGATCGGCCTGCACCTGTGCCGACAACGCGCGAGCGCGTTCGTTGAGAAACGGAAGCTCACGCGCCAACAATGCTTCGCGCGCATCCAGCCATCCGGTCGGCAAGCCGCTCGCGCCCATGAACGCCGCGCCCACGGAACTGGACAACAGCTCGCCGTGCGCCTGCACCGCCGCGTGCCACGTCAATCGCTCGGGTGTGGCGGCCGCGATCAGCGCCTGCAACGAGTCCAGCCAATGTTCCATTCCGGCGGCCTCGCGCAACCGCATCTGCTCCGCGAGTTCGCGGTGCCGCACGACCAGCTTGGCCAGCGCATCTTCGCGTTCGGCGGGAGCGCAGGTGCACAGCGCCTTCAGGGCATCGGTGACGCCCGGCAACGCCGACACCACCACCAGCACGCGCAGGCCTTCCGCGCGACGCGCCGCCGCGAGCCGCAGGATGGTGCGCCAGCGTTCGACCGTGGCGACGCTGGTGCCGCCGAATTTCAGCACGACCCAAGGCGCATCGGGCGCCAGCGACGTGAAAACTGGTGCGATCATGGATCGACGTACAGCGTGCGTGCGCGGCGGCGCGGACAAGGCCCGCAAGTGTTGCGTGCGGCCACGCAAAACGCAATCGCGCAGGCTGACAACGACCCGTGACCCGGTTATGGCAAACGCCGGCGAAACCGCAGACCCGATGCGGGCTGAACGCCACGTGCAATCCCGCCGCCGCGGCGCGTGAGCATTGCAAAGGGACCCAATACAATTGCGGGATGATGCCCCAAGTCCCGCAAACCCCGCCCACCGAAATCGTGCCGCAGCCGATCCGCGAAGGCGTCGACGTCACCATCAACGGCGAGCACTACCGCCACACTGGCGATCCCGACATGCCGCTCCTCTGGTATGTGCGCGACGTGCTGCGGCTGACCGGCTGCAAATACGGCTGCGACGACCAAAGCTGCGGCGCGTGCAGCGTGCTGGTGGACGGCAAATTGCAACGTGCATGCGCATTGTCGATGCAGGACATCGCCGAGGCGGACATCACCACGGTCGAAGGGCTTGCCCGCGCTGGCGGCGCGCTGCATCCGGTGCAGCAGGCGTGGATCGACGAGGACGCGATCCTGTGCGGCTACTGCCAGGCCGGGCAGATCATGGCGGCAATGGCGTTGCTTGCGCGCAAGCCCCAGCCGTCCGACGCCGACATCGATTCGATTGCCAACCTGTGCCGCTGCGGCAGCTACCCGCGTATCCGCCGCGCGATCCAGCGCGCCGCAAAAACCATGCGGGACAAAGCCAAGTGAGCCGCCTGCACAACGCCAGTCGCCGACGCTTCCTGAAGGTGTTCGGCACCGCGACCGGCGCGCTGGTGGTCGGCCTGCCCGCACTCGCATGGACGCCGGACGAGCTGCTCGGCCAGAACCTGTTCCAGCTCGGCCCTTACGTACGCATCGAACCTGACGGCACCACCGTGATCGGCGCGCGCGATCCCGAGGTCGGCCAAGGCATCCGCACCGCCGAGGCACGCATCCTTGCCGAGGAACTGGATGCCGATTGGACCCGCGTGATCGTCGAACCGTTGGACCTCGGCGTCACCAATGCCAATGGCGACCCCCACTGGACCTACGGCCACCAGATGGCATCGGGCAGCACCAGCGTGCCCGCCGCGTGGAACGACCTGCGCAGCGTGGGTACCGCCGCACGCGAACTGCTGCTGCGTGCCGCGGCGGCACAATGGAAAACCGGCGTCGCCACCCTGCGCACCTCGCACGGCGTGGTGATCGCGGCGGACGGCCGCAAACTTGGCTATGGCGAACTGGCCGAAGCGGCGTCGAAATTGAAACCCGCAAACGCACCCGCCAAACCGAAGACATCGGCGCAATACAGGCTGGTCGGGCAGGACGCGGGCGACGTGGATGCGCGCGACATCGTCACCGGGCGCCAGCCTTTCGCGATCGACGCAGGGTACGGCGACACACTGGTCGCCGTGATCGCGCATTGCCCGTGGCCCGGCGGCAGGCTCGCACACCTCGACGACGCCGCTGCGCTGAAAGTGAAAGGCGTCGAAAAAGTCATGACGATCCCTGCGCCCGATCCTGCACGCGCGCTGGGCACCCAGCAACTGGCCGCGGGCATCGCGGTACTGGCACACGACACATGGACGGCGCTGCAGGCGATCGCGAAGCTCGATGTTCGTTGGCAGGCGGGCCCACGCCCGGTGCAAGGCGACGATGCGCTGGCCGGAGCGAGCGAGGCGGCATTTGCGGGCGACCCCACCAAATCGGTTCGCACCGATGGTGACTTCGCTGAGACCGCCAAACGTGCGCCTCACAAGTTCAAGGCCGATTACCGCTTCGCCACCATCGCGCACGCCGATCTGGAGCCACCCAACGCGCTGGTGAAGGTGGACAGCCAGCAAGCGGTGGTCGTCGCGCCCGTGCAGAATCCGCGCGCCACGTTCGACACCGTGCGCCGGCTGACCGGCCTCGCCCCGGAAAAGATCACCATCAGGTTGCCCCGCGCCGGCGGAGGGTTCGGGCGTTTCCTCGAAACCGACTACGTGGCCGAGGCGGTGATGCTGGCCAAGGCTGTGGGCAAGCCGATCAAGCTGATGTGGACGCGCGCGGAAGCCTTCGCGCACGATACCTATCGGCCGTTTTCCGTGCACAAGCTGGAAGCGTGCGCCGACCGCAAACGCGCGTTGACCGGGTGGACGCACCGCATCGCGAGCACCTCGCGGCTTGCGGACCGCGAACCGCGCCCGCGCCAGTGGCTGTCGGAGATGCACCCGGACGACCTGCCCGCCGGCCTGGTCGACAATCTGCACTACGCATGGTTTGCGCTGGACTCCGTGCTGCCGCGCGGCAGCTACCGCGCCAGTTCGCACGCGGTCAACGCCTTCGCGACTGAATGCTTCCTCGATGAGATCGCCCACGGTCTCAAACAGGATGCGCTGAAATTCCGGCTTGCGCTGCTCGGTGAACCGCGCAAGCTTTCCTATCGTGGCCATGGAGGGCCGGTGCTCGACACCGGCCGGCTCGCGTGGGTTCTGCAGCTCGCGGCCGACGCGATCGGCTGGAGCAAGCCGCACCCGCAAGGACATGGGTTCGGGCTTGCCTGCCACTTCACCTTCGGCGGCTACGTCGCGCACGCGGTCGAAGTGTCGATGGAAAAAACGCGCCTCGTGATCCACAACGTGGTGTGTGCCGCGGATCTCGGCCGCATCATCAATCCACTGGGCGCGCGTGCCTCGCTGGTCGGCGCAACGCTGGATGGTTTCTCCACGGCCTTGCGCGAGCGCATCACCGTCAAGGGCGGACGCATCGTGCAGCAAGGCTTCAAGGATTACCCGCTCGCGACCATGGCGCAGATGCCGCACGATGTGCAAGTGATCCTGGTACCGTCGCAAGAGAACCCCACCGGCGCATTCGACATGGGCTTCCCTTCCGCCGCGCCCGCGCTTGCGAACGCGATCTTTGCCGGAACCACGGTGCGCGTGCGCCGGCTGCCGCTGTGGGCGGAGTTGATGCGGCTGCTGTAGCGGGGATCGGTTCGCGGCGTTGCTCACGCCGTGAAGCCGCGCAGTACCTTGAACGTACCGGTCGCATCCACGGCGCCGATCGCGAGGAGGTTGCCGGTTGGCGAATGCGCGCGATAGCGACCCGAGGCGACGCTGACCTGCAAGGCGCGCCCGTGCGCGACATCACTGGCCCCTCTTTCGTCCAGTTGCAGCACAGGCCAATCGGCGAGTCCGGCCTCGATGGGCAGGAGGCATCCGTGCAGATCCGCTTGGTCGCCATCGCGCCAATGCGCGAGTTCGCCCAGCGTGAACATGCGCGGCTCGCGGAACGGCTCGACCCAAAGTCGCCGCAATGCCGTCAGGTGCGCACCGCAACCCAGCGCCTCGCCGAGGTCGCGTGCGAGGCTGCGCACGTAGGTACCGGAGCCGCACTCGACGTGCAGGCGGAGCGTGTCGCCGTCGCGCCCGAGCAGGTCGAAACGGAACACCTCGACCTCACGCGGCGGCGCTTCCACGGCTTCGCCGCGACGCGCGCGCTTGTACAGCGGCACACCACCCTGCTTGAGCGCGGAGTAGACGGGTGGAATCTGGGTGATGCGACCGGTGAGCCTTGCGAGTTCGCCGCGAATCACATCATCGTCGAGCGCGGGCACGGCGCGCTCGACCAGCACCATGCCCTCGCTGTCACACGTGTTCGTTGTGACACCCAACTTGCATTCGGCGGCATACGCCTTGCGCGCGCCGAGCAGGTAACCTGCGATCTTGGTGGCCTCGCCGAAGCAGATCGGCAGCAATCCGGAGGCCAGCGGGTCCAGGCTGCCGGTGTGTCCGGCCTTGGCGGCGTCGAACAGCCGTTTCGCTTGCTGCAGCGCGCGATTGGACGAGATACCGGAAGGCTTGTCGAGCAGGAGGATGCCATTGATGACGAGGGGACCGATTGCCATCAGCTTTCCCCGTGCTCCGCCGTCACGATTCCCCGTTCGCCGCGCCGGAATCACGCAGCAAGCGCTCAACCCGCTCGCCCGTGTCCACCGATTCGTCGTACTTGAAGCGGAGTTCCGGCATGCGGTGCATGCGCATCGTGTGCGCGAGCTCGTGGCGAAACTCCTTTGCCAGCGATTTCAGCGCTTTCACCACTTCGGCGGAACGTTCCGGCTGCAATGCGGTGACCCACACCGTAGCGACATCGAGCTCACGGCTGGTCTCCACGTCTACCACGCTCGCCTGCGGCAACGCATGATCGCGCACCGCCGCGTGCACCAGCGTGCCGACTTCGCGACGAAGTTCGGCGTTGACGCGATCAGTGCGGTGGAAGGAACGGGTGGGCATGTTGAAAAGCAAGATCAATGGATTCCGGGTTCATCGCCGATGAAGCCGACGACGCCCGGGAATGACGACGTCTAGAGGCGGCCGAGAGTTCACGCCGCCCCGAATCCCGACATCACAGCGTCCTCGCCACTTCGATGCGCTCGAAGCACTCGATGCGGTCGCCCGGCTTGACGTCGTTGTACTGCTTGACGCCAATGCCGCACTCGCTGCCGTTCCTCACCTCGTCCACGTTTTCCTTGAAGTGGCGCAGCGATTCCAGTTCGCCTTCGAAAATCACCACGTCGTCGCGCAGCACGCGGATCGGCTTGTGCCGCTTGACCGTGCCCTCTACCACCATACAGCCTGCGATCGCGCCGAACTTGGAGGAACGGAACACATCGCGCACTTCGGCGACGCCCAGGATCTCCTCGCGCACTTCCATGCCCATCAAACCGGAAGCCGCCTGTTTCACCTGGTCGATCACGTCGTAGATGATCGAGAAGTAGCGCAGGTCCACGCCGCTCGATTCGATGACGCGGCGCGCGGAGGCGTCCGCACGCACGTTGAAGCCGATCAACAACGCCTTGGAGGCCGCGGCCAGCGTGGCGTCGGATTCGGTGATGCCGCCGACGCCCGACGCGATCACGTTGACCTTGACCAGCTCGTTGCTGATCGCGGTCAGCGATTCACGCAGCGCCTCGGCCGAACCCTGCACGTCGGCCTTGATGAGGATGTTGAGGGTTTGCTGTCCCTCGCCCTTGCCCATCATCGCCATCACGTCTTCGAGCGTGTTGGTGCGCGTGACCAGGCGCTTCTCGCGGCGTATTGCTTCGCGTTCGGACACCACGTTGCGCGCCAGTTTTTCATCGGCCGCGACCACGAACTCGTCGCCCGCTTCCGGCACGCCGGACAGGCCGAGCATCTGCACCGGAATCGACGGACCTGCACCTTCGACCTGCTTGCCGGATTCATCGAACAGCGCGCGCACACGACCGTATTCGACCCCGCACACCACGTAGTCGCCGCGCTTCAGCAAGCCTTGCTGCACCAGCACGGTGGCGACCGGGCCGCGACCCTTGTCGAGGCTGGATTCGATCACCACGCCCGAGGCGCGGCCGTCCGGCACCGCCTTCAGTTCCATCACTTCGGCTTGCAGGCTGATCGCTTCCAGCAGCGCATCCACACCGGAACCGGTCTTGGCCGACACCGGTACGAACTGCGTGTCGCCGCCCCAGTCTTCCGGGATGACTTCGTGCTGGGCCAAGCCTTGGCGCACGTTGTCCGGATTGGCTTCCGGCTTGTCCATCTTGTTGACCGCGACGATCAGCGGCACCTTGGCCGCGCGCGCGTGCTGGATGGCTTCCACTGTCTGCGGCATCACGCCGTCGTCGGCCGCGACCACCAGCACCACGATGTCGGTGGACTGGGCGCCGCGTGCACGCATGGACGTGAACGCCGCGTGGCCGGGCGTGTCAAGGAAGGTGACGACGCCTTTCGACGTTTCGACGTGGTAGGCGCCAATGTGCTGGGTAATGCCACCGGCTTCGCCCGACGCGACTTTCGTGCGACGGATGTAGTCGAGCAGCGAAGTCTTGCCGTGGTCGACGTGACCCATGATGGTGACCACCGGCGGACGCGGCGCCTGCTCACCTTCGGCGGCATCGGTGACGACGTGCGCGGCCAGTGCGGTTTCGGCGGTGTTCTCCGCCGCATCGACCGGCTTGTGGCCAAGCTCTTCCACCACCAGCGCGGCGGTATCGTGATCGATGGCCTGGTTGATGGTCACCATGGTGCCCATCTTGAACAACGCCTTGACCACCTCCGAACCTTTCACCGCCATTTTCTGCGCGAGGTCCGACACCACGATGGTTTCGCCGATCGGGATCTCGCGCATCATCGGGGCAACCGGCTTGGAGAATCCGTGCTGACCGGTGATTTGGGACAAATCGACCTTGGGCCGCGCGCGCTTGCGCGTGGAACGGCGTGCGCGTTCCGCATCGGTGAGGTGCAACTCACCGCCCGAATAGCGCGCGGCGCCTTCCTCTTCTTCATCGCGCATGCGATGCGAACCACGCGAACGTTTGGCCTTGTGAGATACCGCCTCCTTGCTCTCGCGCGCCGGCTTCGGCGCTTCATGTCGGCGCGTCGCCGTGGAGGCCGTTTCCGCTGAACCCTCGGTTCCCCCCGCTGTTCGCGCGGCAGTCGCCTCGGCTTCGGCGCGCGTCCGCTCTTCCGCCACCCGCTTGCGTTCGGCTTCGGCGGCATCGAGCTTCTGCTGCTCTTCCTTGCGACGGCGATCCTGCTCGGCCAGTTCGGCCAGCTCGCGCTCGTGCTGTTCCTGCGACTCCTTGAGTTTGCGCAACGCCTCTTCGCGCTCGCTGTCCACGATCTCATTGGTCGGCACCGCGGCACGCTTGACATAGGTGCGCCGGGCGCGCACTTCCACGTTCACCGTCTTCGCGCTGGCGCCACGCCCGCCCGCAACGGTGATCTCGCTGACTTTGCGCCGCTTCAACGTGATCTGCCTTGGCGTCACGGCAGCGGTCTCCGTCTGCTTGCCGTGGTTGTGGCGCAGGAAATCAAGCAGTTTGGTTTTTTCGCGGTTGCTGATGACCTGATCCGGGCCGTCGAATTGCATGCCGGCCTCGGCAAGCTGCACCAGCAGCTTGTCCTCGGGCGTACCGACCATGCTCGCGAGTTGCTTGATTGTTATGTCTGACATCTTGTACCTCTCACGGGCCGCCTGCAGGATTTCCATGCAAACTGCCCACTATCCGAGCCGCGCAAATGTTTCGCATTTGCCAGAAACTGCTCAACCTGCGTCCTGTTCCATGCGGGCGATCATGGGCGCGCGCGCGGCCATGATCAGCGCGCCGGCGCGTTCCTCGTCCATGCCTTCGATGTCGATCAGGTCGTCCACGGCCTGATCGGCCAGATCGTCCGGCGTAATGATCTCGCGCTCGGCCAGCGCGTAGGCGGTTTCCTCATCCATGCCTTCCAGCGCCAGCAGTTCGTCCGAAGGCTTGTGCTCGTCGAGGTCTTCCTCGACCGCCAGCGCCTCGGTCAGCAGTGCATCCTTGGCGCGCGAACGCAGTTCCTCGACGATGTCCTCGTCGAAACCTTCGACCGCCAGCAGTTCGCCGGTCGGCACGTAGGCGATTTCCTCGACCGTCGAGAAACCTTCCTGCACCAGGATGTTGGCGATCTCCTGGTCGACTTCGAGTTTTGCCATGAACAACTGGCGCGCGGCTTCCTGCTCGGCCTCGCTCTTGGCGGCGACCTGGTCCTGGGTCATCACCTTGAGATCCCAGCCGGTCAGCTTGCTCGCAAGGCGCACGTTCTGGCCGCCGCGGCCGATCGCCTGCGAAAGCTTGTCCTCGGCCACCGCGATGTCCATCGAGTGCTTGTCTTCGTCCACGATGATCGACTGCACCTCGGCCGGCGCCATTGCATTGATCACGAATTGCGCGGGCGCGTCGTTCCACAACACGATGTCGATACGCTCGCCATTCAATTCGTTGGACACCGCCTGCACGCGCGAACCACGCATGCCGATGCAGGCGCCGATCGGATCGGTGCGCTTGTCGTGCGCTTCCACCGCGATCTTGGCGCGATCGCCGGCGTCACGCGCGCAGGCGCGGATCTCGACGATGCCCTGGCCGACTTCCGGCACTTCCAGCTTGAACAGCTCCATCATGAATTCTGGCGCGGTCCGCGACACGAACAACTGCGGACCGCGCGGCTCGGACCGCACCTCGAACAGGTAGCCGCGCACGCGGTCGCCCACGCGCACCGCTTCGCGCGGAATCGCCTTGTCGCGGGGGATGAACGCCTCGGCGTTGCCGCCGAGATCCAGATAGATGTTGCCGCGCTCGACGCGCTTGGCGACGCCGTTGATCAGCTCGCCCACGCGATCCTTGTAGGCATCGACCACCTGCGCGCGCTCGGCCTCGCGGATGCGCTGCACGATCACCTGCTTGGCGGCCTGTGCGGTGATGCGCCCGAATTCCGGATTCTCGATCTGCTGCTCGATATGCTCGCCGACCTGGGCGCCCGGGCGCTCGTCTTCCGCATCCATCAGGCGCAACTGCCAGTCGGGCGATTCCATCTCGCCGTCGTCCGCGATCACTTCCCAGCGGCGGAAGGTTTCGTAGTCGCCGGATTCCTGATCGATGGCGACGCGGATATCCGGCTCTTCCTCCGGATAGCGCTTCTTCGCGGCGGTCGCCAGTGCGGCTTCCAGCGCACCGAAAATCACGTCGCGCGGCACGGCTTTTTCGGCAGCCACGGTGTCCACGATCAACAACAAGTCGCGATTCATTTGATGTCTCCAAAAGACTCGCCGCTTCGTTGGCGAATCTCGATAACCTGCCGGTTCGCGGCATCTGCAAATTCGTGAATGAGCATTTTAACTTCGCTCACCTCTGTCACCATTCCACAACCTCCGGCCCAGGCTTCGCTTCGCTCGACCTGGGTTTGCCCCCTTGACTCACGGGGCGGGAACAACTCCGTGCCACTACTTGCGCGCCTTGCCCGATTTGGCCGCGCCTTTGCCCGGCCTGGGCTTGGGCACATAACCCAGCGCCTCCCAGTCCGGTACCAGATGCGCGCTTTCGATTTCATCCTCGCCAATGCCGATGCGCTTTCCGTCCACGTCCATGCCGATCTGTTCGCCATCCACCACCGCGATCTTTCCGCGCATCCGTCGGCGACCCTCGCGCGGCAACTTCAATGTCACCTTGGCCTCCGAGCCCATGAAGCGCGCGAATTGTTCGGCGTTGAACAGCGGTCGCTCGATGCCCGGCGAGGAAACTTCCAGCACGTAATGCCCAGGAATCGGATCGTCCACGTCCAGCAGCGCGGAAATCTCGCGGCTGGCCGCCTCGCAATCATCCACGCTCACCGCGTTGGCGTCGCCTTCGTGCTGCAGCGAATCGATGTACACGCGCAGCAGACCGCCGCCGTGGCCGGCGTTCCATTCCACGCCGAGGCATTCCAGGCCCAGTTCCGCAAGGGCCGGCGCCACCCGCGCCGCGATTGCTTCGATCTCCATGTCGGCTCGCAAAATCCGAAAACAAAAAATGGGCACGAGGCCCATTCCTTAAGTTCGCCGGTTTTGATCCTGAACCCGGCGTCCCGCATCCATGCGGTATACAACCTGCGCATCATCCGTGACAACACGACGAAAGGATCCATCCTTTCGACAAACCTGGTAGCGGGGGCAGGATTTGAACCTGCGACCTTCGGGTTATGAGCCCGACGAGCTGCCAGACTGCTCCACCCCGCAACAGGGAACGCCCATTGTATCGACTCCCGCCTGTCGGTGCAACGCTGGAGCGCCAACCGTTTGATCCGCTAGCAGTTCTAACGTCCTCCCAATTGCCCACCCGACGACAGGCGATCTCACTACCAGGAACAACGAGGTAGCTGGGGGCACCTCCCAGCCACTTTGGGGCCCACCTGGGGCCCGAGTAGGGACCATCCTGGGTCCATCATTTCTTTTTTTTCTTCCGCGGATGACCGTCGGGCTTCTCGTCAACGAGCACAAGCAGGTCACCGGGGTCGCACTCCAAATACCGGCACAACCTTTCGATGACGTCGGTACTTGTCACGTAACCAGCCACATTGGCGACGCGCGACATGGTCGGGCGCGACAACCCAGTTGCTTCGCAGACTTCACCGAGCGTGATGCGCCTGCGTTCGCGAAACGCCTTCTCGTCCAGCAATTGGTTGAAGAGGATCCGGATCATGCCTCACACGTCTCCAATAAATCGTATAATTGCATAATTGAAACTTTGTGATATACTTTGTTCTGTAGTGAAACACAATGCAACGGAGGCACTCACATGAATCAGACTTATCTTACAACGCAGGAGCTCTCAAATCGGATCAAGTACGACGTCCGTACGATCCGCGAGCGCCTGAAGGATTCGGTGCTGATTGAGGGCAAGCACTACATCCGCCCGTTCGGCGGTCGCAAGATTCTTTACATCTGGGAGTCCATCGAATCCGACATGGCAGCCGTGCCAGCGTCTGACTTGCGATCCATCCCCATGGCCAATGGCGCCGTTTGCCATGTCTAACGTACGCGCAAAGAGGGGCGCCCTATTCTTCGATTTCCGCTACTGGGGTACGCGCTGCCGCGAGTACACCAAGCTCGAGGACACGCCCGCCAACCGCAAGCGCATGCAAAAGGCGCTCGACAAGATTGAGCAAGCCATTGCGACCGGCACCTTCCACTACGCCGATTTCTTTCCCGGCAGCAAGCTTGCGGCAAAGTTTGGAGGCGACAGGACCGCGCCGGCCGATAACGTCGCGACCGAAGGCGCCCCGGCACCTACCGACACGCCCCTCTTCCATACCTTTATAGAAGAGTGGTTCGCAGCGTCCCTGCCTGCTTGGCGAAATTCCCACAGCGCCACCATCCGGTCCACGCTTAATCGTCACCTCACGCCGTTCTTCGGCAAGATGCAGGTCGGCGCTATCTCCAAGGCCGAGATCCTCCGCTTCCGAGCCGAGCTCGCCCAACGCAAAGGCCGGTGCAGCAACGAAACCCTGTCCGCCAAGACGATCAATCGCGTCCTGCAGATCCTCAGTCAGGCCTTGGCCGAAGCCGGCGAGCAGTACGGATTCATAAATCCCGCCGAACGCGTCAAGCGGCTGAAGCAGCGCCGCATCGACATTCATCCGTTCTCACTCGCCGAAAGCCAGCAGCTGATTTCCACCATCCGCGACGACTACCGGCCCTATCTGATCGTCCGGCTGCTCACCGGCATGCGCACCGGCGAGATTCACGGGCTCAAGTGGAAGTACGTTGATTTCGAGCACCGTCAGATTCTGGTGCGCGAGACCATCGTCCGCGGGAAGGTCGAGTACACCAAGACCGATGGTTCCCAGCGCGAAATCGCGATGAGCCAACCGGTCTATGAGGCTCTCATCGAGCAGGAGTCCCGCACGGGCGACGGCGAATACGTGTTCTGCACCGCGACCGGCACGCCGATCGACAACGACAACTTCACCAATCGGGTCTGGTATCCGCTGCTGCGTCACCTGGAACTCGAGAAGCGGCGCCCGTACCAGACCCGCCATACGTGCGCGACGTTATGGCTTGCTGCCGGCGAGAACCCCGAGTGGGTCGCGCGCCAGCTTGGGCATGTAGATACGACCATGCTGTTCAAGACCTATTCCCGCTTTATCCCGAACCTGACGCGCAAGGACGGCTCGGCGTTCGACTCGCTCGTCTCCAGCTTGATCGAGTTCCCAGCCGCAGCTTCAGCGACAGTGGCACGAGCCACTGTGGGTGCCGGAACGGCCACAGGAACGGCGGCATGATGGTCTCCACCCCTGCAGCGCCTGCAGCGCCTGCGGCGCAGGGGCTGCGCGTCGCCAAGATCGTAGACTGCCAAGGACAAGAGGCGGCACGCGCCCGTCTGGTCCGTCGTCTCGCATCGGCGCTGCTGCAACTACTGCACATCCCGCCGGAGGAATCGACGCTCGCGGTCTGGTTGGGCGATGACGACTGTCACTGCAATGCCGAAGCAGTACGGGTCTGGATCAAGCTCCAACTGGAGGATCCAGAGCTCGCTCGCTCCACGCCCCACCCGCAGATCTTGGCTACAGCGTTGGCGCATCGCCTGCAACGCCGCCTTTTTGAGATCGAGGACACCCTGTAATGAGCGCAGGAATCGTCGATCTCGGCAGCATCTCATCCTGGTCCGCGCACGCCGGCGAGACTGGTACCGGGACCTACCTTCTGACCGGCTATGGAGAGCACACCGGAACGAGCGGTCAAACGTACCTCAAGCTGATCCTAGAAGACGTCGACGGCCGCGCCACGGGGTTCGCGTGGCCGGAAGCGCGGGCCAACGTCATGTGTTCGGCGACCCCGGCACCCGTACGGGTGTCCGGCACGGTGCAACAATTTCAGGGACACGCGCAAATCAAGGTGCATGCCCTCACACCCGTAAACCCTGACCACCTGAGCAGCGCTACGGCGCTACTGCCACGCAACTGCTGTCCCGAAGCCGCCCTGCCCGCCTTCATCAGCTGAGCCGGCTGGAACAGACGCTTCCCGATCCGCTGGACGGTTTCCTGCGTCGGGTCTTGCTCGATCCTGCCATCGGCATCCCCTTCCTGCGCTGCCGCGCGAGCGTTGCCCACCATCACGCGTTTGTAGGTGGCCTGCTGGTCCACAGCACCGAGATGCTGGATCAGGCATTCGAGATGACCCATCGGATCCTTCCAGAGGATGCATGGTCGCCCTACCTCACCCAGCTCGGCTATCTGCTGCACGACCTTGGCAAGCTGAGGACGGTTGGTGAGCTGCGGCGGCCCCGTTACGCGTTGGTCCTGCGCCATGAGTTCGTCTCCCTCGAAATGCTGGCCCCACACCTTGCATGGCTCGAACAGCGCAACGGCGAACTGGCAATGGCACTGCGTTACCTCTTCGCCCATCTCGCGACCCCCGCTGCAGCGCGGAAAATACCCGAGCACGCAGCCGCCGAGGTGGTCGTCACCCTCGACCAGTGGAGCGCCGCTGCGCACAACCACAGAGACCTTGCCCATCTGCTGCAGCGTCATCGGTTTGCCTCCGGCGGCGACGGAATCCAAGCCGAACAGTCGCGAGCGACACCATCCCCGGCCGAACTTCCAGCGTGGCCGCGCCAGGCATGGGCGAGTTAGGTCGCGAATGCAGGCATATCCCAGCCCTGGAACGCCACGCTCGAAATCCGTTTTGCCAAATCCTGAACCCCTGAAGACAACCCTCATGGCGACACGATCAAACCAATGCCAGCGCATCGCGTACATCGCGCGCATCACCGCCTTGGCAACGCTGGTATTCGGCATTGCACTGCCCGTCGCACTGTTGAATTGGCAGGCGGCCACACCTCGCGTGCCGATCCGCAGCGGAGATGTCGGCCACTTTCTCTTGGCGTCCCGCGAAAGCCGGCTTCTCCGACCATCAGTGACCAATGTGCAGACTACCCACGGCGGCCTCGTCGTGAACGGTCTGTTCTCGGCGCCGCACGGACAGGCACTCGAAGTCGTGGAATTCAATCAGGAGAACGGGCCGTACCTGTGCGCGACCGGCGATCTGGACGCCTGCCTTCCCCTTGCCGGGACGTGGGCGGGAGCCACGGAGCCGGCACCGACAATAGAGAGCGCGTTCGATTTCGAGCGTTACGGTCTGACCAGCGGCAATCTATGGCTCTGGTTGGCCTGTGGTTGTCTGGTGGGTGTGTTGGCAGCGTTTATCTGCTTGACGGCACTCACCTTCCACGACGATGCGAACGCTGGCGCCGACAAGCATCCAAGCCTCGCGGAACCTCGCGCATGAGTATCGGGGTGTCGGTTTGTTTGTACAAGGTGTCGACAAACCGGTCCTGGTAGAGCGAAATCCGCCATTGACCACGAGTCAGGAAACGGATCAGGTCGAGGTCGGTCGACCAGTCACGTTCGGGTGCGAGATCCGGGTTGTTGTGAACGATCTCGCGATTGGAAAGGGAGCCTTGGAAGAGCTCGTAGACCGTGGGAAACCGGACGGCTTTGCCGAACGACAGCCGCAACATCCACGGGGCGCCAAACCGCCATTCGAGTGTGGCCTTGGGCGACAACTTACTCTCCTGGCGATCGGGATACGCGATGCGGGACGCAGCATCGGCGAGCACGCCGCGGTATGCGCGCCATTGTTCCCAACGCGCACCAAGCGTCAACGTCCATGCCGGCGCGAAATCCCACAGGCCGCGGCTTTTTTTGGGATGTCCCGCTCCATCCGCAAGCGCGCCGTCTCCTTCTTCAGGCATGGAGCACTCCACACGGGCGGCATCGGAACCGTAGCACGAACCCGCAACAGCGGAAACGAACAAGGCCCGCAGTGCGGGCCTTGTTCTATGCCTCGCTCCGCCGAACATACACCGCGGCGAGCAGAAATAGTGCTAAGTAAAAGACAAAGAAAAAGATGGTGCCATACAACGCGTGGAATACATTTGCCCAACCAATGAACTGAAAGCGGAGAACCCCGGTATTCGTTGGCCACAGATAGTTTGGCGCAGGTGGCACAGCCATAGCGATTGCGAACAGGAAGGCTGTCGCAAGACGAATAGCTTTTCTTCCATACAGAACAGCTATCGCCAGCAGCACCCACAACAAAATGAGGAACAGCAAGTTGGTGCTGCCGAGTAATGGCAATACCAATACCTGCGGGATCGCTGAAACGATGACAAGCAGCCCAAGCAGCCAATAACGATTCTTCATCACGGCGGCCATCAGTGGGCGTTGTTGATGTCGTTCTGTGAGACTGGAATCCATGCGTTATCGATCATGTTGGCGACGGGTGAGTATTTCCCTTGTAGCGGAGCGAGTCCTTCTCCTATGTTGTGAATGGTCGAAACTCCATTGGCAGTTTCCGTGATTCTCGCGGCGTATCCGGGGAACAACGGATGCCCAGGGAGTGTGACATTCACTACGATCTGGTTTCCCTGATAAGTCCTGGTGTAAGACTCAACCGGGCTCGCCTCAACCTTGCCTGCGAGTCCCAAGATGCCCGTTTGCGGAGACGCGTTATTCTGCGCCCCATTTGGCGTGGCGGGTTTGTCTACGCCAGGAGTAGGGTCATTGACGACAGCTTGTCGTATGGCGTTTGCCTTGTTCGCAGAACCCGCACCGCCAGAAACCGCTATGTCGTAGTGATGGTAGTTGGTCTGACTCGAATCAATCTTGGCCGGAAACCCGGCAGGCGTGGGGAACGAAAACTTCACCGGAATGTGGCTGCCGGTGACCATCTCGCTGCAAGTAACTTCCTTGCCAACGGTCTTGCAATCTCTGCCATCGGGATCAGTGTATTTGTAGGGGTTGTCCTTGGCATACTCGTACCGATTGAAACTCCCCCCGTTTCCGTCCGCCTGTACCGGATCGGTCGACAGAAACCTCCCGGCCTCCGGGTCATAGTAGCGCTGCTGCATGTATACCAGATTGGTCTCGGGATCTTCCTCGTGCCCCGTGTAGCCCGGTCCGTCACGCAGGTCCCGGTCCAGCACCTGCCCGTACGGCGCGTAGTGCGTCCGCTCCACCACATTGCGGCTCTGGTCGGTGACCACCACCTCGCTGTGCAGCGTGTCGCTGGAGTAGTAGTACACCGTGTCCGCCGCGCAGGCCGGCGTGGCCAGCAGCAGGCCCACCGCCGCGAACATCCATGCCAGCACTGCCCGCTTCATTGCGCACTACTCCCGGAGACCGGTGCGATGCTGCCCGAACTGGCCTGAGGCACCGCGTTCGTAGACTGCGGCGGAACCATGTCGGTGGTATTGGGTGCATTGGTCCAGCCCGAGCACTGCGCTCCATGGCAGGCTTGCGCCGCGAATTGAACCGTCCATTCCCTGGTTCCGCCCATCGTCTGGGATGTGCTGGTCGCTGGGCCGGTGTACACCGTGACCACTGCCCCTGTGTCGAGGCGGGTTCGACGCAAGTTGTAGCTTGTCGCCAAGCTGGATGCGCTCCAGCTCACCGTGAACGGCGCCTGGGCTGCGACCGCATAGGGTGCCGTCACCGAGGCTGGTGCCGCCGGAATGATCAGCACCGTCACGGTGACGGCATTGCTCGCGGCACTGCAACCGGAGGCGTTGCAGGCATTCACCGTGTAGGTGTAGGTGCCGTTGCCGAGCCCGCTCGCGGACCATGCGGTGCCGCCAGAGCCATAGACGGCAGCCCCATTCTGGTACAGGTTGTACGTCGTCGCGCCGGTGGTCGCATTCCAGCTCAGCGTGAAGCTGCCGGTGCTGCTGTTGGTGGTGCTGGCCGACAAGGTGGGCGTCGGCGGTACATGCAGTACCGTGACGGTGACCTGGTTGCTGGCAAACCCGCAGGTAGACCCGTTGCACCCGTAGACCGTATACGTATAGGTGCCATTGGGCAGGGCATTCGAGCTCCACGAGGTGCCCGTCGAATTGTAAACCAGGATTCCACCTTGGTAGGCCCGGTAACTCGTCGCGTTCGCGACCGTGTTCCAGCTCAGGCTGAAGGTCCCGCTGGCGCTGTTGCCGGTGCTGGCGGAAAGGGTCGGTGCCGCAATGTGGTTGACCGTCACCGTGACCGCGTTGCTCGCACCACCGCACCCAGACGCATTGCACGATTGCACCGTGTAGGTGTAGTTGCCATTGCCAAGGCTATTCGACGACCACGACGTGCCGCTGCCTGTATAGACAGTGGTTCCGTTCTGGAACAGGGTGTAGCTGGTCGCGGTCGCGATGGCGTTCCAACTCAATGTGAATGTGCCGCTGATGCTGGACGTGGTGCTGGCCGAGAGGCTTGGCGGTAGCGTCACGATCACGTTGCTGGACGTGGTGTAGGCGCTACAACCACCGGCGCCGCAGGCTGCGACCTGAAACTGGTACGTTCCCGATCCCGGCACGGTCGCTGTATAGCCGGTGTTTGGGCCCTCGTAGGTGACGCCCCATCCGCCGTTGTACGGGTATTCCTCCAGCAAGTAGTTGTTGGCCAAGGACGACGCCTGCCAGCTCACCGGGATGGCGGCGGTAAAGGCATACGCCGGGACCGTGATCGAGGCCGATACCGCCGGGAGCACCGTCACGGTGCCCGAGGTGGCGAAGCCGCTGCAGCCCGAACTGTTGCAAGCCTGCACCCGGTAGACGTAGTTGCCGCTCAGAAGCCCGTCGATCGTGGTCGATGTGCTGGCCCCGGTGTATGCGGAGTCCCAGCCGCCGTTGTTGGCGTTCTGCCACAGCACGTAGCTGCTCGCGCCGCTGGATGCCGGCCACGATATCGAGAAGGTGCCGGTGCTGGTGGAGGTGGGCGTTACCGTGATCGATGCAGGGTCCGCTGGCACGTCGGGGGGCTGGGAGGTCGCATCGTTGGCGACTACGCGCGCCACCAGCGTATCGCCGAGATAGATGTAGTCCGTGGCGTTCTGGGTGGACGGCTGCCACTGGTACAGCAACTGGCCGGCTTGGCTATAGTCCGAGTCCAGCAGGATGCCGCCATAGAGCGTCTCGTCCTTCTGGACGCGACGGCCGGCGGCGTCGTAGAGATAACTGCCGACACCCGGCACATTGCGCAGGCGGTCAGCCATGTCGAACTGATAAGCCGCTCCGTCCTTGCTGGCGAGGTTGCCCTGCACGTCGTAGGTGTAGGTATGCAGGGTGTAGACGGTGCCTGGTTCAACCAACGCCGCGAGTTGGCCGTCGGCATTGTAGGAATAGGCGGCATTGCTATACGTACCGACCCCGGCGGAAAGCAGGTTGTCGAGCACGTCGTAGGTATAGACGGCCTTGTTGGATCCGCTTGGACCGAACAGCGGAGAGTCCGCCTCGCTGAGGCGGTCCAGACTGTCGTAGGACATGGTGACGTTTTCGGCGTTGCCGGGCGTGGTGATCGCCGCAACATTGCCGTCGCCATCGTAGGCATAGGTATTGTCGTGGAAAGCCGTGCTGCCGTAGATGTCGGCGCTGCGATCCACCAGGCCGCGTTGATTCTCGGTCATGGTGTGCACCAGACCGTTGCCGTAGGTAAACGAAGCGATAGCGCCGTTGGGGTAGTACGTTGCGCCACTTGCATAGATGCCGGCGGCGGTAGGCTGGCCCAGCGCATTCGGCGCGTAGCCGACGGTGCGACCGTCCGGATACGTGGTGCTGGACAGATGGCGGTTGGCGTCGTGACCGTACCTCAGGGTGAACGGCGACGTGTTCGGGATGCTGAGCGTTTCCGACGTCAGCAAACGGCGCATGTCATAGGTGTAAGCCGTCGTCACCGGGCTGCCGCCGTTGCTCACCGTCTGGGTTCGCAGCGCGCCATCCGCGTAGTAGCCGAAGCTGGCGTTGCTGGAACCATCCGCATAACCGACCGTGAGCAGGCGGTTGCGTTTGTCGTAGGTACGGCTCGCGACCCGTCCGGAACTCTGGGCCGCGCTAGTATCGCAATTGCCGGTGTCGGGCAGGTTGAGGCCCGATGCGCTCCAGGCCAAATTGCCGGCGCCGTCATAGCCGAACGCCGTCGCGCCATTCTCCGGTTCTATCCGTTTACACAGTTGCTGGTAACCGTCGTAGACGAAATAGCGGGTGAGCGAAGGCGATCCCGACGCCGTGCCGGTCCGGGTGATCGACAACGGCTTGCCAAACACGTCGCGCTGGATCGTCGTGAGCTGGCCTTGTGGAGCGTTGATCGACCGCGGCCACTCTGTGGTCGGTTCACCGTACGCCAAATAGCTCGTGATCGTGCTGTAGCCGCGCGGGTCGCTCACTTGGGTCTGGAAGCCCGTGAGATATACGGTCATCGTGGGCAGTGAACCGAGCTCCGAATCCTGGTCGACCTCGGTCACACGATCCAGCGCGTCGTACGTGGTGTGGGAACCTGGCAGCGACTGCGTGTAGCTGGTAGCGCTGGCGGTCGGATACGACGTGAAGACCTTCCGCCCGCCCGTATCGTAGTTCGTCACCGTCTGGCTGAGCGTGGCGGCCGTGTTGTCGGCGTCATAGTGTTCGGTGACCAGCGGCCGCCAAAACGCATCGAAGAGGGTCACGGCATAACCGTTGCCGGTTTGCACCACCTGCTTCCAGTGCCCGGCGGGAATCCCGAATTCTGACCCGGCAATTTGCGTGAACGACAGCAGGGTCGGACTCCAGGCCACATCATCGCCCGTGGGATAACTGATCTGCGACAGTCGTCCCATCGCATCGTAGGCATAGTTCGTGGTGAAGCCGTTCACGTCGGTGACGGAGGTGATCCACCCGTTGGCATTTACCGCCGCAGCCTCGGAAGTGCCATCCGCGAAACCCACCGTCCGCGGCAGGCCGCGATACCAACTCGATAGCGTCGTGGTGTTGCCATCGCCGTCGGCGATGCTGGCAAGCGTGCCGTCGCTGTTCCAGGCTTTGGTCGAAACCGGCTTGCCGAAGGCGTACTGCTGGTAGGGAAGATCGAGGCTGGTGTAGGTGGTCTGCGAAGACGTGATCCCGTTGGTCGCAGTGCTGGCCGTCAGGCCCAGCACCCACAGGTTCAGGTCGTCCTGGTAACCCGTGGTGTCGGTCTTGCTATAGCCGAGACTGCTGGAGGACGTTTCGCTGGTTGACCGCGCGAAATCATCGAAGCTGTTGACCGTCGTGGTGAAGGTCGTGCCGTCCTGCGTAATCGTGGTCTGTGTAACCGGACGGTTGCGGTTGCCCATCGGGTTGACGAAGTTGAATTGCGGATCGTGTCCGGCGATATCGGCGAAAGGTTCGCTTGTCGCTTGAGCGTCGCTCACGTAGGCATAGGTCGTCGTCTGCAGGACGTTTCCGGACAGATCCTCGATCTGCTTTTGGAGAAGCTGCCCCTCATTGCGGGCGTACTGGGTACCAAACGTATACGCGGTGATCGATGTGGGGCCGGTGACGAAAATTGTTTTGGACGTGTTGCATGATGAGCATGTGCCCGGCGGAATGTACGGTTCTTCGGTAAGGTTTTCCCACGGCGCCGTGGCTGAGAAATAGGAGCCAAGTTGCGTCCCATAGTTGTAAGTCCAGGTTTGGGTTGCCAACCCTGGACCGCTGATTTGCTTGCTGACAAGATCAAAGTTGTCGAACGAGCTGGTTACATCTTCCGGATAGTTGTGGTTGGGGTCGGAGTCGAAGGTGCAGCCGTACGGCACCATGTCCCGGTAGTGCCGATCGTAGGAAAAAGTGAATACGCCCGTTGCACCCGACGGCGTACCTATCTGGTAGACGAACCTGCCCGTGTTTGGCACATAGCCCGGATTGCAATATGTGGTTTTGGGCAATGGCTCGTTGTCGGGCCACGCCTCCTTGTTGGTGATCAATGCCCCGGAGTTGACGCTATAGGTCCATGCCGAGCTGTCCGGTTGCGTTACCTTGCTCAGGTAAGTCCAGATTACCGTAACGCCCAGTTCGCTTGTCCACGATGCGGTGCTGTAGCCGTACGTCCAGGTGCCCAAGGAACTGGTCACCGAACTGATCGTGCCTCCCGACCAGTTGAGCGTGATCGTACGGCCGTCGTTGGACGTGATGCTGGCGAGATTGCCGTTGCTGTAGTTGTAATTGACCCAGTTGCCGAAGCGATCCTGCACATGGGTTGCAAGCAAATAGATATTCTCCCGAGCCACGCCTGCTGGCGTCGTGATATTGGAGGCGTATCGATATTCGAAAAGCGGTGCCCCGCGGGTGACGGCGTAATTGAAGGTGTAACTCACCCCCTCGGGCGACACCGCCACAAAACCCTCGCCGCTCATGTTGCTGACGCTGGCGATGCATCTCAGTTTCCAGTTGCCGGTAGTGACCCATTTGTAGGTACCGGCGGACGCGTAGGCAGGCGAGTTGGATTGCGTGTTGGCCAGGAGGTCTTGGTTGCCGGCCCCTGGAATATGAAGGACATTGCCATGCCATACATCCTGGATAGCCGCAGTGCCTGTCCCGCTGGGTATCGGCACCACGGTGTCCGGCCAGTCCGTGGGATTGTTGTCGCTGCACCGGTCTGTTGCGCCACTTTCGGTCAGCGTCCAGCCATTCTGGGTCGTGAAAGTGCCGGAGATGTACGGGACATCCAGATCCCAGTCGCCAAAGCCGCGCAGGGTGATACCAGCGACCGCTCCCCTGTGATCCTGAATCACGAAGATGCGGCGCAGTGCCACGGGCAGCGTGCTGTTGCCAGGGATAGAAACATCGGTGACTTCGAACGTGGTGGCGCCGGAATACAGGCTCACGTTGTCGCCGAAGATCGAATCGGATTCCGGAGCGACGGCTTGGGCTGCACGGATGCGCTGCGCGTACTCTTCGTACGCATCGACACCGTTGTATTGGGCGAACGCGAAGCATGGCAACAGCAGCGCCCACGCTGCCAGCCAGCTCGCCACGAGCTTGGTTCTCCCGCCCCCCAATGCCCCCATCGGTGGACCCCTTCGTTCTCCCTCCCCGGAAAACGAGCGGCGAACGCTATCCTACTTGCTGTAAAGAATGGGTTAAGCCGACACAACCGACCAATGGCCGCGTCGTACTGCGGACCACGGGACCATCGGTGGGTGCGAACAAGTGGGCGGGACGATCGATTTCGGGGCCAGCTACATCGCGACCGAATGATCGTTCGAACCACATCGAGACGTTACTTGAACGGCGGCGTCGTTCTCGTCACCGGACGTTCGCGCAAAAGCCTCCGGTTTGCGCTCCTGGGCCGTGAGCACCCACGCGATCAGCCGTCGCAACCGACCCGTTGCTGTCCTAGCAATCGCCTACTTTCGGGAAGGCTGACACGCGATCCCATTTTCCGGTCATCTTCTTGTTGCCGGGATCCGCTGGTGCGGTGCGCCGTCCGCTGCACGCGCTCGAAGTGACCGGCGCGGCGCGTAGCGAATGTGTGCCCGATTTTGAAGCGTCCTCGTTTTTCCGAGTCACTCAGAAGTAACGATGGGTGATTGTGCCATCGCGTGCAGGACGGGTGGGAGTCCGCCCAGTGCGCGATGGGGTCGTTCGTGGTTGTAACGTTCCGCCAGTCTTCGGTCATGCGCCGCACCTCATTGAGGCTGGTGAAGACGTAGCAGCCAAGCACCTCGGTAACGGTAGGTCTTGTTGAAGCGTTCGATGTAGGCATTTTGGATCGGTTTGCCCGGTTAGATATGGACAGTTCGATGCTGCGCGCCTTCGCCCATTGCTTGAGTGCGGCGCTGATGAACTCGGGACAGTTGTCCAGGCGCTGGCGTCGTGGCGCGCCGCGCACCTCGATGAGCTCATCAAGGGCACGGGTGACGCGTTGTGTCGGTGGCGACGTATGGGGCGCTCGCGGGTGAGTCTGCCACGCCGCATAATCGCCTACATCTCGATCTTCTGTGTCGCGCGCCATGACACGCCCCGCAGTAACAATGAATTTCCAACAAACGTGAGCAACGAACCTTATGGCAAACTACGAATTCGGCGAGCGGTCCCCTGCAAATACGTTACCCCCCGTCCCCACGCCACTTGGCAAGGGGACGCCGTGGAGGATATAGGCCCGTCGGATCTAAAATCGATCCTGCATTCCAAGCGGGCGAATATCTATTATCTGCAACACTGCCGGGTACTCGTCAATGGTGGGCGGGTCGAGTATGTGACCGACGCCGGCCGGCAGTCGCTTTACTGGAACATTCCCATCGCCAACACCACCACGGTGCTGCTCGGCACGGGCACATCGATCACGCAGGCGGCGATGCGCGAACTGGCAAAGTCGGGCGTACTGGTGGGTTTTTGCGGCGGTGGCGGCACGCCGTTGTTTACTGCCAACGAGTTGGACGTGGAGGTAGCGTGGTTCTCGCCTCAGAGCGAATATCGCCCCACTGAATACCTGCAGGCGTGGGTGCGGTTCTGGTTCGACGACGCACTGCGGCTTGAAGCTGCGAAAGCATTTCAGCTCACCCGAGCCGCGCGCATCCGTGCCGAATGGCAACGTCCCACGCTGCGCGAGGCCGGGTTCAAGGTAGACGTGAATCGCCTCGTCGAGCTGCTGGATCGCACCAATCACCAGATCGACATGGCGCCCGACAACACTTCCCTGCTCACCGAAGAAGCACGGCTCACCAAGGCGTTGTTCAAGCTAGCCGTCGATGCGCTGGGCTACGGTGATTTCACCCGCGCCAAGCGCGGCAGCGGCGGCGATCCCGCCAACCGTTTTCTCGATCACGGCAACTATCTTGCCTACGGCTTGGGCGCCACGGCCACCTGGGTGCTCGGCCTGCCGCATGGCCTTGCCGTGCTGCACGGCAAGACGCGACGTGGCGGGCTGGTGTTCGACGTGGCCGACCTGGTGAAAGACGCCATCATCCTGCCGCAGGCTTTCGTTTCGGCGATGCACGGCGACGATGAGCAAGCGTTCCGTCGCGCCTGCATAGAGGCACTCACGCGCAGCGAAGCGCTGGATTTCATGATCGATACGCTGAAAGCCGTGGCGTTGGACATCGCCGCCAAGGCCTCGGCATGAACGTGCTCCTTGTCAGCCAATGCGACAAGCGCGCACTCATCGAAACACGCCGCATCCTCGATCAGTTCGCCGAGCGTCGTGGCGATCGCACGTGGCAAACGCCGATCACGCAGGCTGGCCTCGATACCTTGCGCAAACTGCTGCGCAAGACCGCGCGCAAGAACACCGCCGTAGCCTGCCACTGGATTCGGAGGGCCGATCACAGCGAGTTGCTGTGGATCGTCGGCGATGCTCGACGCTTCAATGCGGAAGGTGCGGTGCCGACCAACTCGACTGAGCGCGACGTATTGCGGAAGGACGCCGAGAACGACTGGCACACCGCCGAAGACATTCGCCTGCTGGCCCAGTTGGCCGCGCTGCTGCACGATCTCGGCAAAGCCAGCATCGCCTTCCAGCAACGCCTCAAAGGCGAGCGCACCGAACGCAATCGCTACCGCCACGAGTGGGTTTCCCTGCGCCTGTTCTTGGCCTTTGTGGGCAACGACGAGGACACGACGTGGCTGGCGCGTCTGGCGGGCGAAGACGGCAGCGAAGAGGACTGGATAGCGTCGGGCCGCTATTTCCGCGATGGCGTGAACGACAACGTCGCCCGTCAACCCTTTCGCGACCTCACGCAGAGGGCACCGCTGGCCGCGGCGGTCGGTTGGCTGATTGTCACCCATCACCGTCTGCCCGTTATTCCATCCAAGCACAACGATGGCGGCCAGGCTTGGTTGGGCAAACGCGCCAAAGGTTTTCAGCAAGCGTGGCTGGAAACGCCGCTGGCACAGGTTGCGCACGACTGGAACGAGATTGATCAACACTCCACGCCAATCCAGGCCAAGCCGTATTGGGACGTAGACGGCCATCTGCCCGTGCTCGCGCCGGAGTGGCGCAGACAGGTTCATCGCGTGGCCAAGGCCTTGCAGGATCTCAAGAATAGGCGCGGTGCCGACTGGCTGGGCAACCCTTACGTGATGCATTTGGCACGCCTGGCGCTGATGCTCGCCGACCATCACTACTCCAGCCTCGGCGTTGACGGCGACGGCAAGCCAGTCGCCGAGCGTCGCCGCTTCGTGCAAGCCGACCAGACCATATTTGCCAACACCACGAAGCATGCCGGTCGAAAGACTGTCTTGAACCAGTCGCTGCTGGAGCACCTGCTGGGTGTGGGCCACACCGCCAGCCTGATCGCGCATGCCCTGCCAGGTTTCGAACGCCACCTGCCCCGCCTCGCCAACCATCGCGGCTTGCGCAAGCGCAGCGCAGACGCGCATTTTGCATGGCAGGACACCGCATTCGATGCCGCGGTTGGCCTGCGCGAGGCGGCGCGCGAGAACGGTGCGTTCATCGTCAACATGGCTTCCACCGGCTGCGGCAAAACATTGGCGAACGCCCGCATCCTGTACGCCTTGGCCGACCCACAGCTTGGCTTGCGCATCAGTTATGCGCTCGGCCTGCGCACGCTCACGCTGCAAACCGGCAACAGTTATCGCCGTGACCTGCATTTGAACGATGACGAGCTGGCCGTACTGGTGGGTGGCGCGGCCAGTCGTGCCTTGTTCGAATACTACGAAGCGAAAGCCGAGGCCGGCGGCTCGGCGTCGGTGCAAGCCTTGATCGAGGAAGACAGTCATGTGCTCTATGAAGGCACCGTGGCCGATCACCCGTTGCTCTCGCGCGCACTCGCCAATCCGGATATACGCAAGCTCCTGTCCGCGCCGATACTGGTGTCCACCGTCGACCATTTGGCGCCTGCCACCGAATCCCTGCGCGCCGGACGGCAGATCGCACCGATGTTGCGCCTTTTAAGCAGCGACCTGGTGCTGGACGAACTGGACGACTACGACCTTGATGACCTGCCTGCGCTCACCCGGCTAATGCACTGGGCCGGCCTCCTGGGCTCACGCGTGGTGCTCTCCTCGGCCACGTTGCCACCGGCGCTGGTGCAGGGCATGTACCTGGCTTATTGCGCCGGTCGCCATCATTTTCGCCGCAATCGTGGGCAGCTGCGCACGGCAGACGCGGCGCCTCTCGAAATTCCCTGTCTGTGGACCGATGAGTTCAGTGTGCAAGCGCAAACTTGCATCAGCCCAGAACAGTTTATCGCCGCGCACTCGCGCTTTATCGAACGTCGCGTCGCGAAGCTGCAGGTCGCCGCGCCCTTGCGCATCGCCGAGCTGCTGCCAGTCAACGTCGACCGCACATTGGGCGAGAGTCGCATCCCCATCGCATTCGCCAAGCAGGCGCGCGACGCTTGCCTGCACCTGCACCATGCGCACGCCGAGATCGATCCCAAGACCGGCAAGCGCGCCAGCTTCGGTCTGGTGCGTATGGCCAATGTCGATCCCATTTTCGAAGTGGCACGCGCGCTCTGCGCAGGAGAGATGCCTGCCGATACGCGCCTGCACCTGTGCGTTTACCACGCGCGCTTTCCGCTGGTGCAGCGCTCCGCGATCGAGGCGATGTTGGATGTGACTTTCAACCGGCGCGATCCCGGCGCGGTTTGGCAGTTGCCTGAAATCCGCCGCGCACTCGACGTCGAACATGCCGAACGCGATCACCTGTTCGTGGTGCTGGCTTCGCCCGTGTGCGAAGTGGGCCGCGACTGGGATGCCGACTGGGCGCTGGCCGAGCCATCCTCCATGCGCTCGCTGATCCAGCTTGCTGGGCGCGTGCAGCGCCATCGTCGCCAGCCGCCATCAACATCCAACGTGTTGGTATTCGACACCAACCTCAAGGGAGTCGAGCACGGCAACGCGCGCAAGGCCGCGTTCGCCCGCCCCGGCTTTGAGACGGACAAGGACGACCGCTTCCTGCTCGCCAGCCATCATCTCGGCAAGCTGCTGGACGAAGCCGAGTACCATCTTGTCACCGCCATTCCACGCATCCAACCGCGCAAGCGACTCGACTCGCGAGCGCGCTGGGTGGACTTGGAACATGCCCGCCTGCTCGCCGGCTTGCTGCCGAAGCCAGCGGCACCGGTAACCCGATCGCCCAGTCGCGGCGGCGGTGGAAAACCCACGTTGGAAGCACCGGCATGCTGGCAATACCCACAGGCCGCGCTCACTGGCGTACTGCCGCAACAGCAGCCGTTCCGCGCCGATACCATGAAAACCACCACGCTTGCGTGGCTGTCGGCCGACGATGCGGATGAAGATACGCTGGTACCACATCGCGTGGAAGCCCCGCACGGCGTCAGGCGCAACGAGAGGCTTTATGTACCGGCTGAGGAGATGCTGGACGCAATTGCGCTGAAAGTCGCGCCTTCCGTCAGCCGTTGGGGACAGTTCGACTTGTTGTCGTTGGTCAGCGGACAGGCCGAGGCCCAGGATTTGTCGCTCCAACATGCGGCAGAAAAATTCACCACGGTGGAAGTGCCGGAAAGCGGCCAAGGCTGGCTCTGGCATCCTTGGCTCGGGCTCATCAAAAAACGCTGAGGCAGCTGAGTGTCAAAGTTCTATCAAGATCCTTCTGGATCTTTGTCGCAAACGGTGAGACGGGCGATAGTTACAACGCCAAAAGCAGACCAAATCGCATAAGGGGAAGGGGATGACCAAATTGACCGATCGGGGCCAAGCGTTCCGCGCCGCCATTGCCGGTTTCATCGATGCGCGCCGTAACGCCAAGCTGAAAGGCGACGATGGCGATGCCGACGCGGGCTCGAAATACGACTTCGCCGGTTGGATTGCCGACGCGGCGCGGCGGATCGGTCAAATCCAGGCGGTAACCCACGTGCTCAAGGCCACCCATCCCGATGCCCGCGGCACCAGCCTGCACGTCACCCCATCCAGCCTGCCGCATCACGCCGAAATCGGCAGCCACCTGCTGGGGGAGGATTATGCCGGGGATGTGGTCGGCAATGCCGCGGCACTGGACGTATTCAAGCTGCTCAAGCTCGAAGTTGACGGCAAGCGCCTGCTCGACTGGATGCAAGCGGGTGACCTCGATTTGCAAGACGCGCTGTCCGACGATGTCGCTCAAGCACGCGATTGGATGCGAGCCTTTGCATCGCTGGTACGCAAGGAAACTCAACCGGCCAGCCATCCCATGGCCAAGCAACTGTACTGGCTGACCGGCGAAGATCCGCAGAACGATGCGCAATATCACCTGTTGCAACCGATGTTCGCCAGCTCGCTGGCCCACAGGGTGCATGCAGACATCCAGGATGCCCGCTTCGGCGACGCCAACAAGGAAGCCCGGCATGCCAAACGCGACAATCAGCCAAGCAATGATGCATATCGCGAATACCGCGACCTTGTCGCGCGCAAGCTGGGTGGCACCAAACCGCAGAACATCTCGCAATTGAACAGCGAGCGCGGCGGCGTGAATTATCTTTTGGCCTCGCTGCCGCAGCGAACCTGGAAACCGCTCGACGGCGGAAATCTGCTCAAGCTCGACTCAGTGTTCGAAGACAAGGGCGGCGTGTTTCTTTATTTCGGTGAAATCCGCCAGCGCATTCGTGAGCTTGCAGATTTCCTCAAAATCAGCCCGGACCAGAATCAGGCAACCCGCACCCGAGTCGACGCAATTATGCAGGAGATTGCCGACGCGTTGGCCTTGTTCGGCGCGGAAGTGCGCGGGCGCCACGCAGCGGCTTGGACGCGCGACACCACTTGTCGATTGCCGCCGTGTGAACGACTCTGGCTCGATCCCGAGCGCGCCGAACTACCCGAACGCAATGACCCGGAGCACCCACACTGGCATGAGGAGGATCTCGCCTTCAAGCAAGCCTACGAGCTTGGCGGCTGGGCCGATGAAGTAGCTGGCCGCTTCGGCCGCTGGATCACCTACCGATTGCGTGAACGCAGCGGCGAGCTGGTCCGGCTGGGCGAAGCGGAAGTGCGCCACTTTGCACGACAGGCCGTCCTCGACGTGGCTTGGCCCATCCCACGGCAACGCCGCGCCAAGATAGGTGTCGCATGAGCTGCCCGACCTTCACCCACATCTTGGTCTTGCCGCATCTAAGGGTACACAACGCCAACGCCATCTCTAGCCCGCTGACCCACGGCTTTCCGTCCATCACCGCGTTCCTCGGCTTGATGTGGGCGCTGGAACGCAACACCCGCGCTGCCGGCATCGACCTGGCCTTCAACGCCGTGGGCGTGGTCTGTCATGACCACGACGAACAAGTCACCGACGGCGGCTTCGTCAAAAGCTTCCGGCTCACCCGCAACCCGGTCGGCAAAGACGGCAAGACCGCCGCCATCGTCGAGGAAGGCCGCATTCATCTGGAGTTGAGCCTGTTGTTGGCGGTGTACACCGAAAATTGGAACTCAAACGTACAGCAACGAGACTTGCACGCCATCGCCGACCTGCTGCAGGGTATGCGCATCGCCGGCGGAACGTTGCTGCCACGCGTGCAGCCACAAAGCTCGCGGCGCCGTCCGTGGATCGCGGATTTCACCGATGACGGGCACGACGACTTTCGCCAGCTGCGCGCGCGGCTTCTCCCGGGCTCCGCCCTTGTCGCACGCGACGATCTGGTGGACCTACGCTTGCAGCAATTGCAGGCGGGCACGCCCGCGTCCACCCGCCTCGATGCATGGCTTTCGCTTTCGCGCATCAACTGGCATTACGGCGCTGCGGCCGGAAACGGCAAACTCTGGCAAAGCGACCACGGCAAAGGCAAGGGTTGGATCGTGCCGATTCCTGTCGGTTACGGCGCACTGGGCGAACTGCAACCCGCCGGCAGCGTAGCCAACGCACGTGACGCCACCACCCCGTTCCGCTTCGTCGAAAGCCTGTATTCCATGGGCGAATGGATCGGCCCACACCGCCTGCATTCACCGCAAGACCTGCTCTGGTACGCCGATTGCCGGCTTGACGAAGGGCTATACCGCTGCCGCAACGACTACCGTACCGCCGACCCCACCGACTGACTCAACAAGGAGATGATCATGGCCAATGAACTCAAGACCGCTTCCGTGCTCGCTTTCGAGCGCAAGCTCGATCCGTCTGATGCCCTGCTGTTTGCCGGCGGCTGGGCCGCACGCGACAGTTCGCAAGACTGGGCGCCGATTACGCTGCGCGAAAAATCGGTGCGCGGCACCATCTCCAACCGGTTGAAAGGCGGGGCCACGGACCCGGCCAAGCTCGATGCCGCAATCCAGAACCCGAACCTGCAAACCGTCGATGTCGCCACCCTGCCCGCTGGCGCCGACACGTTGAAGGCCCAATTCACCTTGCGCGTGCTCGCAGGCACCGGCCAGCCGTCCGCCTGCAACGACGTTGCCTATCGACAGAAATTGAGCACGACCGTCGCCCAATATGTCGCGCAACACGGCTTTGCCGAACTGGCCCGCCGCTACGCCGCCAACCTGGCTAATGGCCGTTTCCTTTGGCGCAACCGCATCGGGGCCGAAGAGGTGGAGGTCACCGTTGGGCATATTGAAAATGGCCAACCCAAAGCAGCGTGGACTTTCAACGCGCTAGCGCACTCGTTGCTCGATCTCAGCGCACCGGCTGCCGATGCAAAAGCGCAAGGCGAACTGGCCGCACTCATTGCTGACGGCCTCTCTGACAAAGCCCACGTGTTACTGCAAGTCACCGCCTTCGCGCGCATCGGCGCCGGCCAGGAAGTGTTCCCCTCGCAGGAATTGATCCTCGATCGCGGCCGTGGTGACAAAAGCAAGACGCTGTATGACGTCAATGGCGTCGCCGCCATCCATTCGCAAAAAATCGGCAACGCCGTGCGCACGATCGACACTTGGTACCCCGAAGCCGCCGAAAACGGGCCGATCGCGATCGAACCCTACGGTTCGGTCACCACGCAAGGCAAGGCGTATCGCCAGCCCAAGGCCAAGACCGACTTCTACAACCTGCTTGATGGCTGGGTCATCAAGGACAAGATGCCAACGCCGGACGAGCAACACTTCGTCATCGCCACGCTGATTCGCGGCGGCGTGTTTGGCGAGGCGAACTGAGGCCATGACGAGCCACTACCTCGACCTCCGGCTGCTGCCCGACCCGGAGACCGCGCCCGCACAACTGCTTGGCGCGCTGTATGACCGGCTGCACATCACGCTGGTCGCAGCACGACGCGACGACATCGGCGTAAGCTTTCCGGGATACGCGGTAAACCCACGCACGCTGGGCAACATCATGCGCCTGCACGGCAGCGCCGCCGGTTTGGCAACGTTCGCGAAACCCGAGTGGTTGCGCGCTGTGCGCGATCACGTCCGCATAGGCGCCATCGTCCCCACGCCTGCGGGCGCGCCACACCGCACGGTCCAGCGCCGCCAGTTCAAGACCAGCGTCGAGCGCCTGCGCCGCCGCCGCATGCGTCGTAAGGGCGAGACCGCAGAGCAGGTGGCACTCGCCATCCCCCGCATCGTCGAGCGCGAGCCCACCATCCCTTTTGCACGCCTTCGCAGCCACAGCACCGGTCAGACCTATTGCCTGTTCATCGCGATGGGTCGCTTGCAAGCAGAGCCTCGCATCGGCACTTTCAACGCCCACGGCCTTAGTCTCACCACCACCATTCCGTGGTTCTGACCTTTTTTTCTGAAGCGCTCCACGCTCGTTGACAATCAAACAGTTGCCGGCCGGTCAATCCTTTGGGTTACCGGCCGTATTTTTTCCGCTAGCCTACGCGTGGCCTCGCATCGCAATGGTGTTGCTCTAGTTCGCTGCCGCGCAGGCAGCTCAGAAAGATGTGGTCCTGGTTCGATACACACACGGAAAGTTCGCTGCCGCGCAGGCAGCTCAGAAAAAAAGACGAACCTAAAGACCGCCGAACAGGTAGTTCGCTGCCGCGCAGGCAGCTCAGAAAAGGTTGGAAGCTGCCGGAATGGTGCCGCCCGTGTTCGCTGCCGCGCAGGCAGCTCAGAAAGTAACGATCGATCCGCTGGGCGAGAGATCGGTGTTCGCTGCCGCGCAGGCAGCTCAGAAATCCAATGTTGGCGCGGGTTTCGCGATCCTGAACGTTCGCTGCCGCGCAGGCAGCTCAGAAACGTCGCCTGCACTTCGTTGATCGTGCGCTGCGGTTCGCTGCCGCGCAGGCAGCTCAGAAAGTCATGTCGGCGACCGTTCGGCCGGTCCAGTATGTTCGCTGCCGCGCAGGCAGCTCAGAAATCGACCAGGAGTCGATTACGCCGACGCGAAGTGTTCGCTGCCGCGCAGGCAGCTCAGAAAACGCAGAACGGACCTTTGACGCCGTTCTGGTTGTTCGCTGCCGCGCAGGCAGCTCAGAAAACTACAAGGCGCACGCACTTACCCGCCCAATCGTTCGCTGCCGCGCAGGCAGCTCAGAAAGCCGCGCCCCTTTGTCAAAACGTCCCCGAAGCGTTCGCTGCCGCGCAGGCAGCTCAGAAATATCTCAGCGTTCGAGACACCCTTGTCTTTCAGTTCGCTGCCGCGCAGGCAGCTCAGAAAGTGAAATTGCTGATCGAATCGCACCAGGACGAGTTCGCTGCCGCGCAGGCAGCTCAGAAAATGTCCATTCCTCCAAGAGAGAGGGGCGACTTGTTCGCTGCCGCGCAGGCAGCTCAGAAAGGCTCGGACCTGGTGAAGTTCTGCAAGGCGTTGTTCGCTGCCGCGCAGGCAGCTCAGAAATTTCAACATCGCCATGTGGGAGCGTCCGGAGTGTTCGCTGCCGCGCAGGCAGCTCAGAAAAGCAAGGTCGGCAAGATTCTCGGGCTGTCTAAGTTCGCTGCCGCGCAGGCAGCTCAGAAATTGCGCGCGTCCGAAAGGGCGGCGCTGGCACGGTTCGCTGCCGCGCAGGCAGCTCAGAAAAGTTCATGCGCTCGCCTATCACTCCGGCGCAAGTTCGCTGCCGCGCAGGCAGCTCAGAAAATCTGCGCGACCAATCCGTCGAACACCAGTGGGTTCGCTGCCGCGCAGGCAGCTCAGAAATCTCCCGCGCGATCGTGGAAGCCGCGCAGGCAGTTCGCTGCCGCGCAGGCAGCTCAGAAATTCCCAACGATCGCGCGGCCATGCTTGAGCACGTTCGCTGCCGCGCAGGCAGCTCAGAAACAGCCGAGATAGCGCTCGGACGAGCGGTGCAAGTTCGCTGCCGCGCAGGCAGCTCAGAAAATCCGGCCAAGCTGGCGCAATAACCTGCCAAGGTTCGCTGCCGCGCAGGCAGCTCAGAAAGTTGCGTGCCACTGCCCGACACCGTCAGTTCGGTTCGCTGCCGCGCAGGCAGCTCAGAAATGAGCGACTTCGAGTTGAACTACGAAGTCGATGTTCGCTGCCGCGCAGGCAGCTCAGAAATCCAATGTTGGCGCGGGTTTCGCGATCCTGAAGTTCGCTGCCGCGCAGGCAGCTCAGAAAGGATTGGCCTACGAGCAATTGATGGCGCCCGAGTTCGCTGCCGCGCAGGCAGCTCAGAAAAGTCCGGTGATCGCCTTGCCGGTGGCGTCGTTGTTCGCTGCCGCGCAGGCAGCTCAGAAAACTGTGATCCCCGCGAACTCAGCAAAAACCTTGTTCGCTGCCGCGCAGGCAGCTCAGAAAATGCCGAGCTACGGCGACGGCGAATTGGCATGGTTCGCTGCCGCGCAGGCAGCTCAGAAAATGTCACGTTCCCGACGATGCCATGCGTAAAGGTTCGCTGCCGCGCAGGCAGCTCAGAAAGTGGACGAGTCGTAGGCCGTGACCGTGGACGAGTTCGCTGCCGCGCAGGCAGCTCAGAAAATTGCTCTGCGCGGCTACCGCAAGGCCGCCCAGTTCGCTGCCGCGCAGGCAGCTCAGAAAGAACGCCGTATCGGTTCCCGGAATTCCTTCCAGTTCGCTGCCGCGCAGGCAGCTCAGAAAATCAAGCGTTCCATCTTGGTCACGTCCGTGTTCGTTCGCTGCCGCGCAGGCAGCTCAGAAATACAATCGCCGCCCGAAGTATGGGACAAGGGAGTTCGCTGCCGCGCAGGCAGCTCAGAAAGCACCGGACCTTGCGCACCTGCGCATGAACCGGTTCGCTGCCGCGCAGGCAGCTCAGAAATTGAATGCCTTGCAAAACTTCGCCAAGTCAGAGTTCGCTGCCGCGCAGGCAGCTCAGAAAGGTTCGTAGATGTCGAAATCGTGGTTGTAATCGTTCGCTGCCGCGCAGGCAGCTCAGAAAGATCAGGCTCGCTTGATGCGGCGATGCCAGCCGTTCGCTGCCGCGCAGGCAGCTCAGAAAACAAGCGCCTTCTGCCAGAAAGGCAGAGCGTCGTTCGCTGCCGCGCAGGCAGCTCAGAAAGACGACATGCGGCAAGCCTATGACTACGAATTGTTCGCTGCCGCGCAGGCAGCTCAGAAAAGAGTAAACCAGGACTCCATCCATGGTGGCCCGTTCGCTGCCGCGCAGGCAGCTCAGAAATGTGGACAATCCTTTACGGGAGGCTTTGACGGCGTTCGCTGCCGCGCAGGCAGCTCAGAAATCATGGAAGCGGATGCTCGAAACCTGTATGCGGTTCGCTGCCGCGCAGGCAGCTCAGAAATTTTAGCCCGCTCGGCAAGCATTGCCATTGGAGTTCGCTGCCGCGCAGGCAGCTCAGAAAATTGCCACGACGCTCCACGGGCCTTGCGTCGGGTTCGCTGCCGCGCAGGCAGCTCAGAAACCGTCGCAATTCGTTGTCGCCGATCGGTAGCGGGTTCGCTGCCGCGCAGGCAGCTCAGAAAAATTCAATCCCCATCCCGCGATCGAGCACTTCGTTCGCTGCCGCGCAGGCAGCTCAGAAATTTCCGCCAGCGGTATTCATCAGCGCCGCATCGTTCGCTGCCGCGCAGGCAGCTCAGAAATACCTGCGGCCTTGCGTTTGGGGACTTCTGAAGTTCGCTGCCGCGCAGGCAGCTCAGAAAATGAGCCGTTCCATCTTTTCGATGTCGGCGTTGTTCGCTGCCGCGCAGGCAGCTCAGAAACAATTCGGATCGTTGAGCGCGAAGTAATACTTGTTCGCTGCCGCGCAGGCAGCTCAGAAATGACAGCGGCCATTTGTCCGCCCGAGCATTACGTTCGCTGCCGCGCAGGCAGCTCAGAAAATTTCCAGCGACAGGAACAGCGTTGGGCGATTGTTCGCTGCCGCGCAGGCAGCTCAGAAACGACGCGCCGCCAAGTATGGCGAGCTTTGAATGTTCGCTGCCGCGCAGGCAGCTCAGAAAACACCGGCATGCCATGGATCATCTTGGCCGCGGTTCGCTGCCGCGCAGGCAGCTCAGAAATTCAAGCGTCCCTTGCTCGATGTCCGTGGCGCGTTCGCTGCCGCGCAGGCAGCTCAGAAATGATCGCGATCACATGCAATACCAGCAACCCGGTTCGCTGCCGCGCAGGCAGCTCAGAAAATGCCAGCCGATGCCAGCGCCGACACCGTGCCGTTCGCTGCCGCGCAGGCAGCTCAGAAAATGTCGCGATTAGGATCGCCCTTGTGCAGGACGTTCGCTGCCGCGCAGGCAGCTCAGAAAATAGCCGGATCGTTCGGATTGTTCGGGTCCATGTTCGCTGCCGCGCAGGCAGCTCAGAAAACCACCGTACCCGACGCTGCGATGCGCTTCATGTTCGCTGCCGCGCAGGCAGCTCAGAAACGCAGTTCGGGCAATCGCGGCGAGACTTGAACGTTCGCTGCCGCGCAGGCAGCTCAGAAATGACCTATCACGTCACGTATCTGCAGGATGGCGTTCGCTGCCGCGCAGGCAGCTCAGAAATGGTCCATATTGACGATGAAAGTCTTGTTCGCGTTCGCTGCCGCGCAGGCAGCTCAGAAATCGTGTCAACAACTATTTTCAGCCCCGGAAGTGTTCGCTGCCGCGCAGGCAGCTCAGAAAACGATCCACGCCCCGAGTACATCCGGGCGTTGGTTCGCTGCCGCGCAGGCAGCTCAGAAAGCGTGATCGCTGGCGAGTAATTGTCATGCCTTGTTCGCTGCCGCGCAGGCAGCTCAGAAAGTAACGAACGGCCCCAAGGGCACCGGCCGGCAGTTCGCTGCCGCGCAGGCAGCTCAGAAATACCGGGGCTGCCAACACCGCAGCGTGACGCTGTTCGCTGCCGCGCAGGCAGCTCAGAAAAGCAACGCGGGAGCGCTTGGGCAGGACGTAGCGTTCGCTGCCGCGCAGGCAGCTCAGAAATTAACCAGCGGCAGGCTCTCAATCTTTTCAAAGGTTCAGAAAGCACTCGTTCCCGCGAGATGCCGAATTCATCGGTTCGCTGCCGCGCAGGCAGCTCAGAAACCGCAGCCACCAGCGCAGCCGAGCGCGGATGCGTTCGCTGCCGCGCAGGCAGCTCAGAAAAACTCCTGCACGCGGGCGGTGAGACGCAGGAGGTTCGCTGCCGCGCAGGCAGCTCAGAAAACGACGCGGACGAACCCAAAACAAAGGCCGCTGTTCGCTGCCGCGCAGGCAGCTCAGAAAAGATGGCCGTGTTCCATGACACGGACGACGTTCGCTGCCGCGCAGGCAGCTCAGAAAATCCGGACGATGCAGCAGCGCTGATCCTCGCTGTTCGCTGCCGCGCAGGCAGCTCAGAAATTGGTCGCCGAGCTTTTGGCCGCTGCCGGGGAGTTCGCTGCCGCGCAGGCAGCTCAGAAAAATAGCGACTCATGAACACGCCGGCGTGACAGGTTCGCTGCCGCGCAGGCAGCTCAGAAATTGACGAATGACGGCGCGTTGTCGCGTGGCGCGTTCGCTGCCGCGCAGGCAGCTCAGAAAAATCTGGTAACTGAACTGGACGCGCTGCCGGAGTTCGCTGCCGCGCAGGCAGCTCAGAAATCGATCTTCGGCACGGGTGGTGCGGTGTACACGTTCGCTGCCGCGCAGGCAGCTCAGAAAGTTCGCATACGTGTGCCCGCAATGCCTGCCAAGTTCGCTGCCGCGCAGGCAGCTCAGAAATTAGCGCATCTCCCATTTTCGGATTGCTTGCCGTTCGCTGCCGCGCAGGTAGCTCAGAAAAGCATATCAACCCGGGCGGACCACTTGTCGAGGTTCAGCACCATCGCGATCTGTGCGCGGATCTTCATCAGCGGGCCCCGACTCTCGCGCGGCGAGATCGACGAGCCACCCCACTTCATTGTCGCCAATTGCCCGCCTTGCGACTGTGGATGACATGACCCATCAGGAGGAAAAAGCGGGCCGTGCATCGCACGGCCCGCTCGGTTACCAAGCCTGTTGGCCTAGCCGTCCGCCTCCTCGGATTCCACTGTGGGAATGACCGGCGTCCTTTGCAGGTTGGGATCGAACATTCGGTCGATCCAGTCGCGCAGGGCCCAGGCCATTTCTTCCGCGGCCTGGTAGGGCGAATAAATACGCCTGGCCTGCGACTCGAAAAACGCGTCGAAGGGCTTGATGGCCAGATCGTTGTGCGCCTTGGCCTCATCCGGAACCACATCACCCGCAGACGGTCGTTTTCCTGTTGGCCTCGCTCCAGCAATACGCGGTAATGCCGTCGCCTCCGAAATCAAAGCTCAGTGATCGCCCGATGAAGGCCTGCGGCTGGCTTCCAGGATCGGCAGGTTCGCCTCGGTCGGCACGTAGATGATCTGGTTCTTGGTGTCGGCGAGGTTGTTGACGAAGAGGTAGCGAAGGTACGCCTCGTTGTCCTTGAGGCTGTCGCCGATGATCTTGTTGGCTTGCGCAACACCCTTGGCACGCTCGACTTCGGCCTGGGCGAGCAATACGGCGGCATCCTTCTTGGCCAGCGCCTCGCGCACCGCGACTTGCCGGCTGTACTCGGCGTTGGCAAGTTCGGCTTCGCCCGCCAGACCCTGCCGATAGACACCGTATTTGGGCAGCAGCCACATCGCCACCAGGATGGCGGCGATGATCAACACGATGATCGCGCTGCTCGCGAGAACCGTGGGGTTGATTCTGCCACGCTGTTTGCTTTGCATTGTCATCCCTCCTGTGTTGGACGGCGCTCGCAGTGGCCGCGGACTGTTTACGTCGGCAAACGCTGTGTCGCTGCGCTTGCTTTGGAGCCAGCGTCAGTCCTTACCCCACTTTGACTGACCCTCCAGTTATGAGACAGCCGAGACAGGATGCGTAGAATCATTCTCGGGATCGGCTGTCGCACGGGCTGCGACTGAATGGAGCCTGGTTCACAGATAAGCCATTCCGAGCTGCTGCCGGCTCGTCGCGGTAGAGCGGCCAGTGCTAAGGATCGTGCGCCAGCGCGATCTCCGGATGAGAGCGCCGGCTACATGGTGACGCGGGCGGTCGACCGCACCCTGCAGCGCGTTACCTTGGTCGGATCCCACCGAACAGTGGTGGAACTCGACCACGGCGTCGCCGAACCGTCGGTGATCGGCACGACCGGCGCACGACCAGTACCGCCAAGTACCCCGAGGGAGTGCGGGACCGACGGCAGCCGCCGAAACGCTCACGACGAGCAACTTCGCCGTAACGAATCTAATCCGCAATAGCCCGCAATGCGAAAGTCCACGTCATCACCCAACGCACAGCCAGCACGTCGCGGCGAATAATGCTACCCGCCGGATCGCGGCAACGAATCCTCCGCCACCGTTGTACCCGATCCCTGCGTCCGGAACCGGGCCCGCGCTTGAAAACCTTGCGCTCCTTCACCAGCGCGACTGTTGGTGTCGACGGGACCTGTTGCCAGCGCGCATCGTCGTCGGCGTCGACCCGGATTCGCCCAAACTCTTTTTCGCTGTCGTGTAGCCAACGGTCCAGCAACCAATCGAGCAACCCCTCATCATGCGTGCGCAACTGCTCGATCCAGGCACAGAGGGCGGCGGCAGCAAGTGTTGGTGACTTCGCTGCAGGCTGCCTCGGCAGCCATCGGCGATCCAATTCGATGTGCGGGTGACGTTTACTGTCGTCGCCCCGCTTCCCGGTCCGAATCGCGTAGATTTTTGCCAACGCGTTTTCGATCCGGCGGATATCCAAACCGACGTCGTTTGGAGAGTCGCCACGTACCACCGCTTCGACCCGGGCAAGACGTTCGTAACTGAAAGCTTGCGGATCGTAGACGAGCAGCGCTGGAGCAAGCTGATGGTTGGCTTGATCGCCTGGCACTTCAGTTCGCGTCCCCTCCTCCACATTGACCACATTCGGGCACAGCGCCTCGGCCTCCGCAAGTAAGTTGTGGTGGAGGAACATTTCGGCAGCCGCCGGCTCCATGTTTTTGATCGCTACCTGCCACGTTTGGGTGCGCCGCTGCATGGTGCGAATGCTGCCCAGCCGGAATTCGAATGCCCGCGTCAGATTGGGAACCGGCTGTCCACATAGATGGGCGTAGAAGGGGCCGCCCACGCCCGTCAGCCGATCCGGTTTGCCGCATCACCGCGGCTCTTGATCAGGCTTGCAACGGTCGTCGC
>Ga0207707_10000456_pt1 | contig 42593 bp, 36 predicted proteins | sample KBSC83BmetaG_FD_184336 | JGI IMG/M metagenome (GOLD analysis project Ga0207707, IMG submission 184336) | Corn rhizosphere microbial communities from Kellogg Biological Station, Michigan, USA - KBS C8-3B metaG (SPAdes) (version 2) | ecosystem: Host-associated > Plants > Roots > Rhizosphere ... | reverse complement strand
TCTATTTGTTTTTTTACGTGTACCCCTTCATAGTGCATGTACAGGTCGTGATACCAGATACTGCTCCCGGAAGGAATATTAAAAACAGTAGCTTCCTCAGGAATATTATCCGGCTTGTCCGGAACGATCACCTGCCGGAAAGCTGTCCCGCTGTTAAAGACCCGTATATCCACGGTAACCGAGCGGGCTTGTCCGCCGGTGTTAAGCAGGGTAATTCTGGCGCCGTTGCAATCATTTACCGCCACGGAGTGAACGCCCCGCCAGGGATAGGTTTCATTGATCCGGTAGCGTTCAGTTTTTCCAAGGCTGATATTTTCTGTAACCGGAATTCCATTTACTGTCATCAGAACCGGAGAGGGTTCAATGATCGTTCCCTGGTTAAACGTAACGCTGTAGGCAAGCTGATGCCGTTGTATAAATAATTTGAAATGAACCGCGCCATCCGGGCTTTGAACAAAGGTTGTATCGGTAGCTGAAGCACAGGCTGAGCAAAGGAATAAAAAAAGAACATGGAAAAAACCGATCCGCTTTTTCATAAAACAACCCGAATAGATATTTGAAATTTCCGGGCACTTGCCCGGTTACAGGCGCAATTGAATGATAATTCCGGCTTATTCTGGTTATTCTATTAGCAAATTATTCAGCTATTCTGGCATTGGGTGCTAAATATTGAATTTTTAGAGGAATATTACGGTTAAATTCCTTTTGCTCTTAACCTGAATCAATTTTACCAGCATGCGATCGAAATTCATTGCAGGATATTTTCTGACTACTTTATGTTTTCTGCTCGCAGCGTCCTTTATGTTTTTCCCTTCCTGGCAATCATCTTTCGTAAAAATGAATAGGGACGGTTCCCTCACTTATGAACCGGATGAAAAGGGCAATATTTTCCCGGATTTCAGTCTTGTCGGATATTATTGCGGGAATAAGGCAATACCCGATGTCGCGGCCGTAAAAACAATCAGCCCCGTTCCGGGTAAAACCGGTGAAGAAATTATTCAGGCAGCCATTGATGAGGTTTCCCGGAGATCGCCGGATAAAAATGGATTCCGGGGAGCGATCGTTTTGAAAAAAGGTATTTACAATATTCCCGGAACGATCAGCATCGAGGCGGCTGGTATTGTTCTTCGCGGAGAAGGAAATGAAACAAAACTGGTTGCAACCGGAACTGCACAGAGGCCATTGATCGTGGTAACAGGCAGCGGGGAGATTCAGGAAATTCCCGGTTCCCGGACCCCGATCACAGATAGCTATGTGCCCGTCGGTTCAAAATCCTTTCATGTTTTATCCGCCCACGGATATAAGGTACACGACAGCATCATTTTGTATCGCCCCGGAACAGATCGGTGGATCAGGGATCTCAGGATGGATCAGATCGTGGAAAGAAAAGGCACGAAACAATGGAAGGCAAATGAATACAACCTGAAATTTGAAAGAGTGATTACAAAAATAACGGGAAATCAAATATTCATTGACAACCCCATTGTAATGGCCCTGGAACAACAATACGGCGGTGCGGAAATCTACCCCTATCATTTTGGTGGAAGAATCTCCAACGTGGGCATTGAGAATTTATACTGCGAATCGGAATACAGTAGCGATACGGCTGAAAACCACGGATGGGAGGCGGTGCGTTTTGATAAAATAGAAAATGGCTGGGTCCGCAATGTCACTTCCCGTTACTTTGGTTACAGTTGTGTAAGCCTTGAGAGAGGCTCGCGGAATATAACCGTAACAGATTGCAACTGTTTCGATGCAAAATCAATAATAACGGGGAGCCGCCGGTATTCCTTTAATAACAATGGCCAGATGAACCTGTTTGTGCATTGTCATACTACGGAAGGAAGGCACGATTTTGTAACCGGCGCAAGAACCTGCGGACCCAATGTATTCTACAACTGTACGGCAAAAAATACGCATGCCGATATTGGGCCCCATCACCGCTGGTCCATGGGCACTTTATATGATAATATCGTAACGGACGGAGAGATCAGCGTCCAGGACCGGGGGAATTACGGAAGCGGCCACGGCTGGGTGGGCGTAACCCAGATCCTCTGGAACTGCAGCGCAAAAAGAGTGGTTGTTCAAAGCCCTTATGTAAGCGGGAAAAATTATTGTATCGGACTGAAGGGAGATAAATACGCGGGCCGGTTTAAAGACAGGCCTGACGGAGTGTGGGAAGGACAGAACAAGGCCGGATTACAGCCGCAGTCATTGTATATAGCCCAATTAACGGAACGGCTGAAAGGCCGGTAAATCACAAATAAAAATTATGAAGAAGATTTTTCTACCCTTATTGCTTATTTCCACGGGGCTTTTTGCACAAACAAAAGGCGGGCCCGAAGAGATTACACGGAGAGTTGCAGACCGGGTTATTGAAAATACCAGTTTCCGGTTCATCGATCATGCGACCGGTGAAAAATTTGCAAGCACACGCGACAGGGACACTTCTTCCAATGTAAAAGCGGAAAGCGGGTACAACAAATGGGCTTATGTAAATGGCGTATTAAACACGGGTATGATGCGGCTTAGCCAGACATTACATGACAATAAATATGCGGACTATTCAAAGCGGAACTTTGATTTCATTTTTGATAATATCGGATATTTCAAAAAACTACACGATGCCAAGTCCCCGAAACCGGAATGGAATGCTTTTTTCAGCATGGGCAATTTAGATGCCTGCGGAGCGATGGCGGCGGGATTGTCGGATGTATATGCAGTGTCAGATAAAAAGGAATACCGTGCTTACCTGGATCGCGCGGCAGATTACATTCTCCACAAACAATTGAGGTTAGCGGACGGAACGCTTGCACGCCCGCATCCGCGCAACGCTACTTTGTGGGCCGACGATCTGTATATGAGTGTTCCCTTCCTGGCGCGTATGGGAAAACTGACAGGTGATAGCAAATATTTTGATGATGCGATCAAACAGGTAGAAAATTTCAATAAATACCTGTATGATCCTGCAACCGGTTTATTCTTTCATTGCTGGTACAGTGATGTACAGATGAATGGTGTGGCGCATTGGGGTCGCAGCAATGGCTGGCTCGCCGTGGCGCAAACCGAATTACTGGATAATCTGCCTGCCAGTCATCCCAAAAGGCAGGAACTCATTAATTTGTTATTGCGGCAGATCGTCGGGTACTCCCGGTACCAGGATATTTCCGGTCTCTGGCACCAGATTCTGGACAAACCCGATTCTTATCTGGAAAGTTCGGTAACCGCTATGTTCACCTATGCGGTTGCAAAAGCAGTCAATGAAGGCTGGATCAGCAAAACGTATTTTACCATTGCAAAAGACGGCTGGAAAGGACTGACTTCAAAAATTACGGCAGACGGACAAGTGGAGGATGTTTGCATCGGAACGAATATCGGAGACAATATCAGTTTCTATTATAACCGCCCAAAAGAATTAAATGATACCCATGCAATCGGCGCGCTATTGCTGGCAGGTTCAGAAATGATCAGGGCGGAAGAGCAGGGTAAATGAGATATGTTTGTACATTTTCTAAAGAAATTATTTCAGCTGACTGATTCAATTTTAAACAACATTATTAAACCGGTAACACTAAAATGAAAATCCTTTTAACGCTTGCCTGCTGTTTCGCTTCCCTGTTTTCCATAGCCCAGACGAAAAATATTTATCATAAGGGCTGGATAGATTTTAATAAAAACGGCAGGATGGATCTGTACGAAGACCCGTCACAGCCCGTTGACAAGCGGGTCGAAGACCTGCTCTCGCAGATGAACCTGGACGAGAAAAGCTGCCAGATGGCCACGCTCTATGGTTATGGCCGTGTGCTGAAAGACGAACTGCCGACTGACAACTGGAAAAATGAAATCTGGAAAGACGGCATCGCCAATATTGATGAGGACCTGAGCAGCCAGTACAAAAAAACACAATATTCTTTTCCATTCAGTAAACACGCCGAAGCGATCAATACAATCCAGAAATGGTTTATCGAAAATACCAGGCTTGGCATTCCGGTCGATTTTACCAACGAAGGAATCCACGGCTTAACACATGACCGCGCAACGCCGCTGCCGGCGCCCATTTCCATTGGTTCTACCTGGGACAGAAATCTGGTGCGGCAGGCAGGTGAAACTGTCGGAAGGGAAGCAAAAGCATTGGGATATACCAATATCTATACGCCCATCCTGGATGTTGCCCGGGATCCGCGCTGGGGAAGAGTGGTGGAATGCTATGGTGAATCCCCTTTTTTAATTGCGGAACTCGGCAAGCAAATGTGCCTCGGCGTACAAAGTCAGGGCGTAGCTTCCACGCTGAAACATTTTGCTGTCTACAGCGTACCGAAAGGCGGTCGCGATGGAAATGCCAGAACCGATCCGCATGTTGCGCCCAGGGAATTGCATCAGCTTTTTCTGTATCCCTTCAGGCGGGTGATACAGGAAGCGCACCCCCTCGGTGTGATGAGCAGTTACAACGACTGGAACGGCGAGCCTATTACCGGAAGTCATTATTTTCTGACGGAATTATTACGTCAGCAGTTTGGATTCCATGGTTATGTGGTTTCTGACAGCAGGGCGGTAGAGTTCCTCTATGAAAAGCACCATGTTGCGGCAGATTTTAAAGATGCTACCCGACAGGCCGTTGAAGCCGGACTGAATGTATGGACGAATTTCCGGATGCCACAGGTATATATTAATAATGTTCGCGATCTGGTGAAAGAGGGAAAATTAGCTATGTCAACAGTGGATGAAAGGGTAAGAGATGTATTGCGCGTAAAATTCCGGCTGGGATTGTTCAATTCACCTCTGATTGCAGATACCAGGCTTGCCGATAAGATAGTTCATACAGCAAAAGATGACTCCATGGAACTGCAGCTGGATCGGGAATCACTGGTATTGCTGAAAAATAAAGGAGGATTATTACCGCTAAATAAAAGCGGGATCAAAACGATTCTGGTTACAGGGCCGCTGGCAGCTGATGCAGGTTATGCCGTGAGCCGTTATGGGCCCAACAATAATCCATTGACCACGGTGCTGGCCGGCATTAAAGCAAATGTGGGAAACGGAGTGAACGTGGTATATGAAAAGGGCTGCGAGGTTGTCAATCCGGGCTGGCCGGAATCAGAAATCATTCCGGAGCCATTAAGCGCCGGAGAAAAAGACAGTATTGACCAGGCAGCGACCGCTGCAAAAAATGCCGATGTTATTATTGCCGTATTGGGTGAGGATGAAAAAACAGTTGGAGAAAGTTTGTCCAGGTCCTCGCTGGACCTTCCCGGAAGGCAGGAGCAATTGCTGGAAGCATTATATGCAACGGGAAAACCGGTTGTTCTGGTGTTAATCACCGGACAACCGCTGACCATCAACTGGGCCGATCGTTATGTGCCGGCCATTCTGGAAGCCGGATTCCCCGGGCCTTCAGGAGGCAAGGCAATTGCTGAAGCCCTATTCGGCGACTATAATCCCGGTGGCAGATTGTCCATTACCTATCCAAAAACAGTGGGACAGATTGAATTCAATTTCCCGTTCAAGCCAGGTTCCCAGGCAGACCAGCCCAATGGAAAGGATCCAAATGGAGGCGGCAAAACCCGCGTGAATGGCCCGCTCTATCCCTTTGGGTTTGGGTTAAGCTATACGAATTTTGAATATAGCAATCTGCTGGTAAGTCCGGAAACCCAGGCCATCAACGGGAATGTCGAGGTATCTGTGGATGTTAGGAATTCCGGAAAAGTGAAGGGGGATGAAGTGGTTCAGCTTTATATTAAGGATGTTTTGAGCAGTGTCACCACCTACGAGTCCGAGCTAAGGGGATTTGAGCGAATCGGTTTATTACCCGGCGAAAAGAAAACGGTAAAGTTCACTATCTCCCCGGATGATTTAAAATTGTATAATAAGAATATGGATTGGGTTGTTGAACCCGGTAAATTTGAAGTGCTGATCGGCAGTTCTTCAACGGACATCAAATTGAAGAAGGATTTCACCATGGAATAAACGACCGGGTCGCCAGGCGAATGCCCTTGATTTTTCTTATGTTGCAGAATGAATGCGCCGGTCAGGATGGCCGGATCATCATTAAAAATGGACAAAAGAAAAGACAGGATTGACAGCATCAATGAAATACTGGAAGAATGCATTCTGGCTTATCCGGTATCTTCATTTGTTATCAGTCTGTACAAACAATATCAGCAAAGGGGCAGCCTGAGTAAAAAGCAGCTGCAGGGGTTATACGGGAAAGCATCAAAAATCAAAGATCTTCCGCCGGGCAAACTTGCAGCGATAGAAATCATTATAAAAAAAATGACTACCCGCCATAAGGCGGAATTACCGGAAGCAGAACCATTATTCAAAAAAGATGAGATCGCCGGACAAATGATTTCAGAAATACTAATGAAATATCCACAGCATAAGAGAGTACTGTTTCTTAAATCGAAATACGACAATAACGAATTATTAACACCCGCAGACCTGGCAGATCTGAAAAAATTCAGGCAATTATTAATCAGGGCGGACTAAGGAATCATAAGGAAATGCATTTCACCTTTGAACAACGGATATTCACCGAAAAGCATCTTAGTAATTTACCCATTTAACGATTTGTTCATAAGCCGGTCAAATTCCTGTCTTACTTTCACTCTTCAGATCGAAAAGTCCAGGGGATACCGGTTGAACGATCAACCCGTATCCCCTGGCGCTATTTTAAGCCGTTTTGTTTATGAGCTTGCTTCAAACACCGATCATTTCTCCGGCAGCAATAGCAGCTTAATAAAATTTTTCTCATTCAGGTAGAGGTTCGCAGCCGCTTTCACGGAAGCGGGGTTCACCTGTCTGATTAATTCCGGATACTTTAATATCTCAACCGGATCATCAGCATTTTCGTACCGGGCGATGAGCCAGCCCAGCCAGAATCCGTTGTCTTTCATATGCAGTTCATACTGCCGTTCTTCTTCCGTGGAAAATTTAGCGATATCCGTTGCCGTCGCCCCGCCCGCTTTTAGTTTATTGATTTCTTCCTTCGTGGCGGCGATCAGCTTATTTACGTTTTCCGGCGCGCAGCCAAAGGAAACGGTGAATGCATACCGGTTTGCCGGTTCCTTATTATAGGTAACCCGGACGCCGGGGCTGTAAGCCCCGGCTTCTTTCTCCCTTAAGCGGTCAATGACCCTGAACTGCAGAATATCTGCAAGGGCTGTCAGCTGCATATTATTTTCCGGGCTATAGTGATAATCTCCGCTGATCACAAGCCTTACCGTTGCCCTGGGTTCATTTCCTTTAACGGCCGTGGCTTCGATCCTTCCGGTCGGAATATGAATCTTCAGGTCGCGGGCTTGTTCCTGTTGAGCAGTTCCGGGCAAAGATCCCAGGTATTTTTCCAGCAAAGGCCTGATGCTGTCAACAGAAAAATTCCCGTCAAATACAAAAGTAAAATCTCCTGCATTGGCGAATCGTTCCTTGTATATGGCAAGCGATTTATCCAGATCTATCTGATGCAGTTTTTCAACCGTGGGGCCGGTCCTGCGAATGGAATGATCTCCCAGCACAGCAGCAACCGTATCCGAAAATACACTATTCGGGTCGCTGCTCCGGTTTGCAATGGCCGTAATGGCCTGGTCGATAATATTCCGGAAAATGCTGCTGTCCCTTCTGGGAGAAGTAAAATAGAGATGGACCAGTTGCAGTGCAGTCTCCAGGTCTTTTGGCGTGCTCGATCCCCGGATGCCTTCAGATCTTTCGGATATATATGGCGTTACACTCAGTTGTTTGCCGCTTAATAATTTCTGCAGATCGGTTGGCTTAAAATGCGACACGCCGGAATTGTCCACGATTTCTGCAGCGCTGGAAGCGGATTCAAAATCGCTGTCGGGGTACAGTGAACTACCTCCATGACTGAATGCCTGAAACCGGATCTCATCATTTTTAAAATCGGTTGGCTTCAAAACCACTTTTAATCCGTTGCTCAAAGTAAGTGTGGATAATCCCAGCGCCGCATCCTTTTTTTCATCAACCACTTTTCCGGGTATCAATTTTTCCGGTATCAGGGATTCGCTGGTAAACTGATCCTGATAAGCTGTGAGTTTCCGGTTGGCCACCGTATCAATCCAATCATTCACCGTAGATGATCCGGGCAGCGACGCGCTGTCCTTCGCAGGAGCCATGATCACAACGTCCCGGTTACTGTCTGAAATAAATACCGGAGCCAGGGCATTAATGCTGTCAAGTGCTGCCGTTTTCAAATAATCTTTTGTCAATTCATATTCCTTTTCAATCCCGGGCGCTGATTCCCCGGTTAAAAAATTGCGGGTGTACTCTTCTACCAGGTCTTTGGAATCGCGCTTATCCTTTTCCCTGACAAGGGATTCGAAATAACTCAGGTAACTGGTTTTGGCGCGATCAAATTCAGCTTCCGTAAATCCGAATTCTTTTAACTGCTGAATCAATTGCCAGACTGAAATAAAACTTTTTTCCATTTGTCCCGGTTTGGCAACCACTGTAACGGTAAATGCATCCAGTCCTCCGAGGAATTGTCCCATATCCGCACCGGCCTGAATAAAAGGCGGATTCGGTTCCTGGGAAAGTTCGGTTATCCGGGCTGCCAGCATTTGATTGAAGAGTTCCCGTTTGATGAGCTGATGATATTCTTCCAGGGTTTTGGCGACCAGGGTCTTTTTCTTGATCAATACCTGGATAACCGTATAGGGAAATTCTTTGTCCGTAACGGAAACAAACTGATTCTTTCCGTTTAGTGGAATGGTATATTTTGTCCGGGGCTTTTCCTTCGCCGGATTTTTCAAATCGCCGAACAGTTTTTTAATCCGGGTTTCCATGCTGTCCACGTTAATATCTCCCACCACGATCAGCGCCTGCAGATCCGGGCGATACCACTGCTTATAAAAATCCAGAATCGCAGGTTTTTGAAAATTTTTCAATACCGTATCCACTCCTATCGGAAGCCTTTCGGAATACCTCGAGTGATTGAGAATAACCGGGAAGGTCTTCCGCTGCATTCTCTCCTGCGCGCCCTTACCCAGTCGTTTTTCTTCCAGCACCACGCCGCGTTCAGCATTAATCTCTTTCGGATCCAGGGTTGCATTCGCTGCCCAGTCCCGCATGATCTGCAACCCGTTTTTCAGCAGGGCAGGATCATCTGTTGGAATCGGCAGCTGGTAAACGGTCTCATCAAAACCGGTATAGGCGTTGAGGTCGGCCCCGAAGCGGACACCGGATTTCTGCAGATAGTGCACCAGGTCGTTTTTCGGAAAATGCGTGGTCCCGTTAAAACTCATATGTTCCATGAAATGTGCAAGGCCGCGCTGATTTTCATTTTCCAGTACGGAACCGACTTTATTCACCAGATACAACTGAACCCTTTTGGCGGGTTCGGTATTCTTCCGGATATAATAAGTAAAGCCATTGGGCAGCTTACCCATTCTGATGGCTGTATCGAGCGGCAGGTTTTGTGCTCCGCAGTCAAGGGTTAACAAAACCGTAAATAAGGCAATAAGGAATTTCATGTTAGCGACTTTTAAAATGATCGTTCCAATGATTTGTTTCTTTATAATACAGGAAGGGCCATTAGTTTGTATAAAAATATTGTTAATTATCCGTCCTGCGGAAATAAAAAATATTTATTTACCTTAGGCCATCTTTAACGATTACTAAAAAAACTGATTGAATGCCAACTTCTAAAAAAAGAATTGCAGCGGAACTTAATTCCCGCCGCCGTTTCCTTAAAAACGCATTGACAGCATCTGCGGGATTTTATATTGTTCCGCGGCATGTATTGGGAAGAGGATTTACAGCGCCCAGCGATAAGCTGACTATTGCCGCCATCGGCGCCGGTGGAAAAGGACATGACGATATAGATCATTTTTACAAAAGCGGGAAAGCAAATATCGCCTTTCTGTGTGATGTGGACGACAGGCAGTCAGTGGAATCCCGCAAAACATTTCCCAATGCGAAATATTACAAGGATTTCCGGGAAATGCTTTCCAAAGAAGCAAAACATATCGACGCCGTTTCGGTTTCAATACCCGATCATACGCATGCGGTGGCTGCCATGGCGGCTATGCAGCTGAATAAGCATGTGTATGTGCAAAAACCGTTAACCCATGATATTTATGAAGCCAGGATGCTGACCGAAGCTGCGCACCGCTATAAAGTGGTTACCCAAATGGGGAACCAGGGCGCTTCCGGCGACGGGGTTCGTCAACTGCAGGAATGGTATAACGCAGGGCTGGTAGGTGATGTACACAGCATCTATTGTTTTACCGACCGGCCCATCTGGCCGCAGGGAATCGCCCGGCCCACCACCGCATCGCCCATTCCTCCGGAACTGAATTATGATCTCTGGCTCAGCACAGCGCCGGAAAAAGATTATTTTGACGGAATGCTACCTTTCAACTGGCGTGGTTGGTGGGATTATGGCACCGGCGCACTGGGCGATATGGCCTGTCATATCATGGCGCCCGCTTTCGCAATATTAAATCTCGGATATCCGGTTTCGGCGGAATGCAGCGTGGCAACAAAATATATCGAAAACTGGCAGGTGGGTTATTTCCCGGACAGTGGCCCGATCGCTTCTCACATCACCCTGACATTTAAAGGACAGAATGGAAAACCCGATGTGGACCTGCACTGGATGGATGGCGGCATTCAGCCAACGCGGCCGGAAGAACTGGAGCCCAATGAAATGATGGGCGATGGCGGGAACGGGGCCATATTTTTAGGAACGAAAGGAAAAATGATGTGCGGAACATACGGCATACTTCCTCAATTACTGCCTACTTCCAAAACCAAAACAACCCATGTTCCCCAAACCCTGGCCAGAGTACCCGGCGGGGATGAAGGCCATTATGCTGCCTGGATTGAAGCCGCCATGGCAGGATACGGCAGTGAAAAAGCGAAGAATCTGAGTTCTAATTTCGATATTGCCGGACCGCTCACCGAAAGCGTGCTCATGGGTAATCTGGCAATCCGCAGCAACAATATTCAACTTAAAAAAGGAAATGATATTGAATATCCCGGCCGCCATATCAAGCTGCTCTGGGATGGACCCAATATGAAGATCACCAACTTTGACGAGGCCAACCAGTATGTAAAAAGAACATACCGGAAGGGTTGGAGCCTGGGGGTGTGAGGGTGAGAAAGTAAAAAGGAAAAAGGAAAAAGTAAAAAATGGGAGCACGATCTCGCTCCCATTTTTTACTTTTCCCTTTTTCCTTTTTACTTTTTACTTGTGTAAAATAAACTACCTTAATTCCTGATTCAAAAGATCGTCGAACTGAATCCGGTCAGCCGGACCGTTTAAATTCCAAATCATCATACTAACAGAGCATGCTTAAAAAAATTGCGCTTCTTTTTGTTTCATTTTTGCTGATTTGCCCCCTCCTTCCTGCTCAAAAGAGAATCGGGAACGAAACTGCCGCACAAAAACAAAAACGAATGGAATGGTGGACGCAGGACCGGTTCGGCATGTTCATCCACTGGGGGCTTTATGCTTTACCGGCAAGGCATGAGTGGGTGAAGAACCACGAACGCATGACTAATGCGGAATACGAGAAATATTTTAAACTGTTTAATCCGGATTTGTTCGATCCGGCAGCCTGGGCGAAAAAGGCAAAAGCAGCCGGCATGCGCTACGCGGTGCTCACCACGAAACATCATGAGGGATTTAATTTATTCGACAGCCAGTTCACAGACTATAAAGCAACCAATACTCCCGCCAAGCGGGATCTTGTGAGGGAATTCGTGGATGCATTCCGCGCAGAAGGAATTAAAGTGGGTTTTTATTATTCGCTTATTGACTGGCATCATCCCGATTATACGATCGATAAAATGCATCCGCAAAGACCGCCTGTTGACAGCGACACGGCCTATGCCCGGCTGAATAAGGGCAGAGACATGGCTGTATACCGTAAATACTTATTCAATGAGGTAACCGAGCTCCTGACAAAATATGGGAAAATAGATATTCTCTGGCTCGACTTTTCTTTTCCGGGCAAATACGGAAAAGGACGGGACGACTGGGGCTCCGTTGCGCTGATGAAACAGATCAGAAAACTGCAACCGGGAATTATTGTAGACAACCGGCTGGATTTAAATGATTATGCGGATGGCGTTGACTTTGAAACACCGGAACAGGTCAGCCCGAAAGAACTGGAAAAATACAGAGGAAAAACCTGGGAAACCTGCCAGACCTTCTCCGGCTCCTGGGGATATTATCGCGATGAAAACACATGGAAAACCCACAGGCAGTTACTGGATCTGCTGATCACGTCGGTCAGCAACGGCGGTAACCTTTTACTGAACGTAGGACCTACGGCTCGCGGAGAGTTTGATTACCGGGCTTCGCACGCATTGGATAGTCTTAGTCACTGGATGCACGCCAATAATAAATCCATTTACGGATGTACTTATGCACCGGCAGATTTTAAGGTTCCGGCAAACACAAAACTTACTTACAATCCGGTTAGCAAACGATTATATGTTCATCTCTTTGAATACCCTGCCGGCAAACTGGTACTGCCGGGGTATAAAGGGAAAATAAAATACGCGCAATTTCTCAACGACGACTCGGAACTGAAATTCCAACCTGACCCGGCAAATCCCGATGACCTGGTGCTGGAGCTTCCGGAAAAAAAACCGCCTTATGAGATTCCCGTCGTAGAGCTGGTGCTGGAATATCAATAAGCTAAGTTTTTCGTAAATTTTGCAAGATGTTTTATTTCAGCATCTCCTGAAGTTTATTTCTTAGTGCATCAGCTGTCAGATCCTTTGCCACAATAGCACCGGTCCGGTCTATCAGGAAATTGGAAGGGAAATGGGAAACACCATAAATCAGGACGGCTTTATTCCGGTCTCCATTGAGGTCGGTTACATTTGTCCAGGTTAGCCCGTCTTCCTTTATTGCCCGGAACCATTCCTCTTTCCGGCTATCCGCCGCCACGCCAAAAATCTCAAATCCCCTGTCCCTAAATTCATTGTAAATTTTCAGCAACTCCGGATTTTGCTCCCTGCAGGGCCTGCACCAGGAGCCCCAGAACGCAAGCAGGATCACTTTTTCGCGGATGCCGGAAAGCCGCTGCATTCTACCCTCTTCATCAGTTTGTTCAAAGTCTGCATATTTGTCCCCGGTTTTAATATTTTTATTGAGCCTGATGAATTCGAGTATTTCCCTGCCGTTTGCGGAATACCGGATTTTCTCAGAAAGCCCGACATACAGCTGGGTAGTGATTTGCTTTCCCCAGACAAAACAGTTTATTCGCAGCAGCGAAGCGCTCAATACCGAATTCGGATGCCCAAGTATAAAAAGGGAATCCTGTTCCAGTTCCTTCCCGCTTCTTTTTATTTCAGCATCCAGTTGATCATACTCTTCCTGCGTTTTGGAACCGGTAATCCTGCCTCCTGCCAGATTCCCTTTCTCCGCCACAAAACCGATGGGAGCATTCTCCAGCCAGAAAAATTTAAAATCGCTGGTACTCGCGATTCTCAGCATTACCTGGATGGCATCTTCGCTGATCGAGCCGGCAAGCCTGAATTTGTTATGGATAATATAAGTTGAATCCAGATGCCCGCCGGAATCGCCGGAGATCTCATCCAGGTAAAGGAGGGTACTGTCGGGATACCAGTAGATGTTTCCGGCAATAACATATCCATGTTTTTTTTGCTGGCCAAGGATAGCAGTATGCATAACCCAGGGAATCAGAAAAAGAAGGTAAAATTTTTTCAAGGCATTCGTTTTGGCGAAAGATCTGAAACCCACTCTTTAAAGTTAATCGAATCACCGGGTTCCAAAAAAAAATTCAGTGAACTGCAATAGGTTTATGACGATCCCATCGGCCTGCCCATGGCAGGCAACCTATTCAGCAGACTTTTCCCCTCCACTGAAAGGTCAAAATCCATACCTTCGGAGAATTTTAATTTATTCCACCGGAATTATTTATCCATGACCAAGAAGATATGTGTTTCTGTTCTGGCCATCGTCCTGCTACTGGAATTTTCGGCCTGCCACTCTCCTGCGAGTCAATCTACCAGCTATATTTCACCATTCAACCGCGACAGCCTGCTCAATCACATTATGATACTGGCTTCCGATTCTTTTCAGGGACGAAAACCTTTTACTGCAGGCGGGCAAAAAACTGTTGATTACCTGCAAAACGAATTTGCTTCCATGGGCCTGGAACCGGGCAATGGAGCCAGTTTCCTGCAGGATGTTCCCCTGGTTGAAATCACTCCCATTCCGGATCCTGTAATGCGGGTCGAATCCGCCAAAGGAAATTTTGAATTGCAGAATCATAAGGACTATGTGCTGGTCACGGAAAGCACGGATTCCGTCATATCATTAAATAAAGATGAACTGATCTTTGCCGGATACGGAGTAGTTGCCCCGGAATACCACTGGAACGACTACGCGGGAATTAACGTAAAAGGAAAAGTGGTGCTGGTGATGGTAAACGATCCCGGGTTCGGAACTGCGGATACCAGTATTTTTAAGGGCTCAACAATGACCTATTACGGCCGCTGGACTTATAAATACGAAGAAGCTGCCCGGCAGGGCGCCAAAGGTATTTTGGTCATACACAATACCACTGCAGCGTCCTACCCTTTCAGCGTAGTGCAGAATTCCTGGGGTTCTTCCAATTTATTCTTAGATGAAAGTAAGGACCCGGTTTATCATTGTCCTTTTGAAGGGTGGGTAAGCGCTGATGCGGCTAAAAAACTGCTCGCAGCTGCCGGTAAAGACAGCAGCCTGCTGATGCAGGCAAATAAACCGGGATTCAAAGCCATTTCCCTGCACGAAAAATTATCAACCACGCTGCACGTAAAAACCAGGTACAATAATTCTGAAAATGTGATCGCCAAAATCACCGGCAGTAAGAGACCTGATGAATATATTATCTACACGGCCCACTGGGATCATTTCGGAATCGGCCAGCCGGACAAAAACGGAGATTCCATTTACAATGGGGCGATAGATAACGCCAGCGGCACCGCGGCCCTGCTGGAGATGGCGCGGGCTTTCAAAAACAGCACGGTGAAACCGGAGCGCACGATCCTTTTCATTGCTGTTACTGCGGAAGAACAGGGCTTGCTGGGATCTGAATACTACAGCAGTCATCCCCTGTATCCATTGAACAAAACAGTGGCCAACCTCAATATGGATGTTGTGAATGCCAATGGAAAAACAAAGGACATCGTTATTTCGGGCATGGGGCAGAACGAACTGGAAGATTATGTTAGCGCCATCGCAAAAAAACAGGACCGTTATATTGCCCCCGATGACCATCCCGAAGCAGGGCATTATTTCCGCTCGGATCATTTCAGTTTCGCAAAAAAAGGCGTGCCTGCCCTGAGTGTGGGCGGAGGAATTGATGATGCGGAAAAGGGAAAGGCCTTTGGCAGAAAACTGGAAAATGACTATACTATGAATCACTACCACCAGCCTTCGGACGAATATGATTCCAATTGGACTTTTGCGGGCGGACTCCAGGACATGGACCTCTTATTTCAGGTCGGCGAACAACTGGCCTCGGAGAGCAGCTGGCCGGCGTGGAAGGAAGGTTCAGAATTTAAGGCCGTCCGGGAGAAATCGGAAAAAGCTCCCTGATATCATTTGCCTACAGATGAGGCGCCGCATACTGAGTCTCCGCACGCATACTGCGCCGCCGCATCAGATTATTTCTATCGTAATATCTTTAATAAAAATCGTTTGGATGAAAAAGGTAAAAAAGAGCGCCCCGGTAAAAATACTTTTGCTTTTTTGCTGTTGTTTCAGTTTAAATCTAAAGGCCCAGGATATCGCGGTTGAAACCAGTAACACTGCGCTCGTTTACCGGGCCGGAAAGGACGGACAGTTATTACAGGTATATTTTGGCAAAAAACTCGGGAATGAAAAAGAGTATCAGGCCATCACCCAAACACATAACACCGCTTTCCCCGGCGGCGGCGCCACCTATGCGCACGAACCCGCGATGGAAGTGATTCACAGCGACGGGAACAGTTCCCTGCAACTGAACTATGTATCGCACACTGCGGAACAGCAGGGCCCCGATATCCGCCTGACCACAATTCACCTGAAGGATCCGGCTTACCCGTTTTTCGTAACGCTGTATGTGAAGGCCTTTCTGAAAGAAGACGTGATGGAAACCTGGACAACCATTCAGCACGAAGAAAGTTCTCCGGTTACACTTCAGCGTTATGCCTCGTCTTTCCTGAGCGTGAACGGGGATCAGTTCTACCTTACACATTTTTATGGCGACTGGGCCAGCGAAATGCAGATGGATGAAACTCTCTTACCGGAGGGGCTTTTCAATATCCAGTCCAAGCTGGGAACAAGGGCAACCAATTACGGCATCCCATCCTTCCTTCTTTCACCGGGGAAAAAGGCGGAAGAAAATTCCGGAGAAGTGATTGCGGGAACCCTGGCCTGGAGCGGCAATTTCAACCTCCAATTCGAAAATCTGAAATTCCATGGCCCCGATGGAAATTCGCTGAAGATAATTCCGGGTATCAACGCGTATGCATCCGCCTATTCTTTGAATCCAAAAGAGTCATTTACGACACCCCATTTTATTTTTACCTGCTCTTACAGCGGAAGCGGTCGGGCAAGCCGTAACCTGCACCAATGGGCACTGAATTACGGCATCTGGAACGGAAGGCAGAAAAGACAAACACTCCTGAATAACTGGGAAGCCACTTATTTCAATTTCAACCAGGATACCCTGGTCAATTTATTCGGCGGCGCAAAGAAACTGGGAGTTGATGTTTTTTTACTCGATGACGGCTGGTTTGGAAATAAATATCCCCGGAATTCAGACAAAGCGGGACTGGGAGACTGGCAGGCAAACAAACAGAAATTACCGAATGGAATTGGTTACCTCGTGCAGGAAGCGGAAAAACAAAATGTGCATTTCGGTATTTGGGTAGAACCGGAAATGGTGAATCCGAAAAGTAGTTTATATGAACAGCACCCCGACTGGATCATCCGCCTGCCCAACCGGCCGGAAGATTTTCAGCGCAATCAGCTGGTACTGGATCTCTGTAATCCCAAAGTACAGGATTTTGTTTATGGCGTCTTACATGATCTGCTCAGTAAAAATCCCGGTATTGCTTACATAAAATGGGATTGCAACCGGTATATCAGCAATGGATACAGCATGTACCTGGGAAAAAATCAACAGGCCCTGTATGTCGATTACGTCAGGGGGCTTTATTCCGTACTGGAACGCATCCGGAAAGAATATCCAACACTGGAAATGATGTTATGTTCCGGTGGTGGCGGACGCGCGGAATACGGCGCCCTGAAATACTTTCAGGAATTCTGGCCAAGCGATAACACCGATGCGCTGAGCCGGATCTTTATTCAATGGGGGTACTCCTATTTCTTTCCCGCAGCAACACTTTGCAATCATGTTACCTCCGCCGGAAAACAGTCTTTAAAGTTCAAACTGGACGTAGCGATGACCGGTAAACTGGGATTTGACATACAGGTGAATAACCTGAGCTCCGGCGATTTAAGATTCTGCCGGAATGCCGTGGAAAATTACAAACGTCTGCAAAACACCATCAACTTCGGATCATTGTACCGGCTTGTATCCCCTTATCAATACAACAGTTCCGCGCTGATGTATGCGGACAGTAGCAGTCAGCACGCGGTTCTGTTTGCATATAACCTCCATACCGTACGCTGGGATAATTTTTCCAAAATTATGCTGCAAGGCCTTGATGCCTCAAAAAAATATAAGGTAGAAGAAATTAACCTGGAAGAAGGCAAAGCGCCTGCATTCAGACAAAGCGGTCAGTTATTCACCGGCGATTATTTAATGAAAGAAGGTCTTGACTGGTACCTCCGGAGCCCCTTGAGCAGTTCGATACTGGAAATAACGGCAGTTGAATAATATATTATTAATTACTCTGCATTCCGGTAGCATAAATAGCGCTAAGCAAAGATTTATCAGCAGTTGCATCGCCACTGATTTGCCAGATCATGATTCCGGAAGCCTGTTCTTTTGCCAGGATCGTTTTTCGCCTGATGGTTGGAATTCCATTGTAATACAGGATGGCGCCTCCTGGCAAATCCAACTGGTCCAGCTTTTCAGCTCCCGGAAACTGATGCACAATGTCGCCGAAATTCATGCTGCCGGCCGGGGAATCAGGCGTAGGTCCGAATCGGTATCCATAAAATCCCACGCCTAAAACGATCCTGTTTTTGGGTATTTTTCTGACCGTCCGAAAATAATCCAGGTCCTCCACTGCCTGCTCATAAGTAGAATGCGGCCCCGGTTTTGCCGGCATCCACGGGCCCGTATGGTCATAACTCATTAAATTGACGAAATCATATTGCGCCAGGGCCTTATCGCTCAATGCATCTTTATAAAATACAGCAATGGCGGCAGTAACGAGTTTTTTCTCCGGCTTGAAAGCCCCAGCCAGATCCACCGCCAGGTTTTCATAATTTTCATCTATATCACTTCCTTCCAGATCCACATCAATGCCGTCAAAATCATATTTCATTACAATCTGCAGCAGATCTTTAACCAGTTTAGCACGGTTGCTATCCTCTAAAAGCTTGTGATAATATGCATGTCGCCCCCCACCCCCTATTGAAGGAATCACTTTAACATGCTTTTGATGTGCCGCCCGGATAAAAGGAACAAGGGAATCCAAATGCATTGTAAAATTTCCAAGTGTATCCGGGTTGAGAAAATAAAGATTGATATGGGTAAGCTCGCCGAAAGGAATGGTTTTAACATCTGCATGCATCGCACCTCTCAGTGAGTAATAACCGACAATTCTAAACGCTGATTTACCCTGAACAGACTGATCCCGGACAGACATTAAAAGAAAACCCAGAACTACCAGCAGAACTGCGTGTTTTATCATCTTTAGAATCATTCTCAGTTTACACCTCAAAATCATCACTCTCGCGGTAAGCTTTGATCAGCGCCAGCTCGCCTTCCTTGCCGGTCTTTGATTTTCCATGTTCCATTCCCAGGATTCCCTTATACCCTTTATGATAAATATGTTTGAAGATATTCTTATAATCCATTTCACCGGTACCGGGTTCATTGCGACCGGGATTATTGCCGATCTGAAAATAGGCGATCTCACCATACGTGAGATCCATATTATGAATTATATTCCCTTCATTACGCTGCATGTGAAACATATCAAACAATATCTTGCAGGAAGGACTGTTAACGCCTTTGCAAATGGCATAGGTCTGATCCGAATTCCGGAGAAACAGGTTGGGAGAATCGCTTAGCGGTTCGAGTACCATCACAATCCCATGCGGTTCCAGGATCTCTGCGCCCCTGCGCAGCGCATCAATCACATTTCCTGTTTGTATCCCGATGGGCAGGTCCCTTTCAAAATCTCCGGGCACCATGGTCGTTAACTTTCCATTGCATCGTTTGGATATTTCCACCGCCTGGCGACAGCCTTTTAGAAATATCTCCAGGTTTTCCGGTTTTCCTGTCGCAATGGAATTGGCATCATTTCCTCCTTTATCCAGTACGAAAACACCCATGGACATGCCCAGTTTTGCCAACGCATCCCCGATTGCTTTCTGTTGTTCCACCGGTCTGCCGGCCATTCCGTTATCCTCAATGGAACGGAACCCGATATCATAGGCAAATTTGATCTGGTCAATAAAATCATTCCCGGCACTATTTTTAAACATGCCGTCATGAATGGCGTAATTCAGTTTAAAGGGCTGACCGGATACTGGAAGATCATTCTTCCCCTGAACCGCAGCGCGGCTAACTTCTCCAGCCAGCAGGCCCCCGCCGGCCAGCAAAGTATTTTTAATAAAATGTTTGCGTTGCATATCAATTGGTTTTTTTGTCAGAAAAATTTGGTGACCCCGGGAACCGCTACCGGATAATTTCCTGCTGCATCCGGCAATACCGGAGGCTGTGCATTAAAATCGTAAACGGCCGGCATAATATTCAATCCCGAGTTGATGGCTTTATCCCAATCCACTACCTGCCCCGTATAAGTCGCCAGCCTTCCCAAAATGGAAGTCATGGTACTCTTCGCACCTCTTTCAGCATCCCAGAATTTGAATTCACCTTTTGCAACCGCTTCAAACAGTTCATCGTGTTCGGTCTGGTAGGGCTGATTTTCCAGCTTCAGATCATATTGATAAATCGTTTTCCCTTTGTTGTCAGTTATCCTTGCATCATCACAAAAAACTTTTCCTTTTGTGCCAATCAATAATTCATCCACTTTACTCATCGTGCCTTTCTGGTGCCGGCACTGGCTGTTTAATATGGCTCCGTTCCCGTAGTGAAATTCCACAAAATGATGATCGAAGATCTGGCCGTAGTCCTTGCCCTTTCGCACTTCCCTTCCGCCCATGCCCTGCGCCATTACGGGATAACCCTCCATCGCCCAGTTGATCACATCCAGGTTGTGGATATGCTGTTCGGTGATATGATCACCACATAACCACACAAAATAATACCAGTTGCGCATCTGGTATTCCATTTCGGTCCAGCCCGGCTGACGGGGATGCACCCATACCCCATCATTATCCCACCAGGCCTGCGCCGATACGATATCCCCGATGGCTCCGTCATGCACGCGTTTGATCAGTTCCCGGTAGGAGTTCTGATAGCGGCGCTGCAGACCCACCACCACGTTCAGTTTTTTTGCTTTCGCGATTTCGGCAGCCTTGAGCACCCGCTGTATCCCGTTCGGATCCGTGGCCACCGGTTTTTCCATGAATATCTGTTTATTCTGATTCACCGCTTCTTCAAAATGAATCGGACGGAATCCCGGCGGTGTGGTCAGGATCACCACATCGGCCATAGCAATGGCTTTTTTGTAGGCATCAAAACCGGTAAATTTATTTTCTTCTTTTACCTGAACCCGGTCTTTCTTCCCTTCCATCGCTTCGTTAATATTTTGAAGACTGCTTTCCAGCCGGTCTTTAAAGGCATCCGCCATGGCAACCAGCCGCACGTTTTGTTTGGTACTCAATGCCTGCACCGCTGCACCCGTCCCCCGGCCACCGCAACCAATCAATGCAATTTTAATCACATCGTCCGCCCCGGAAAAATAATTGGCGGATGAAAGAAAGGGAGCAGCCAGCAAACCCCCTGTCAGTAAGGATGACGTCTTTACAAAATTTCTTCTGCTTTGCGCGTTAGGATTTTTTTCATTCATATAGCATGCAATTTGTAGGTAAAAAATAACTTATTTTAATGATAATAACCGGGTATAAAAAAGTTCTGCTGTTTTTGCATCGGGTTGTTTAACGGGCCGCACAATCCGGAAGCCGATGAACGGCGCATCGGCATTCCACCATTTGCTTTTGGGAATCTGCGGATCGCGTGCATTCCATTTCCGGTCGGAAGGGAGCCGGGCAGCGCTTCTCAGCGCCACTGCACCATCTTTGAAATGACCGCCTCTTAAGGTCAGCGAATATTTGTGCTCCGGCTGCTGTAGCGGATTCCGGGCCGGCCTGCCGATCTGTTGATAATAGTCCGTCCGGTATTGATCCAGGGTCCATTCCGCCACATTCCCCAGCATATCGTAGAGGCCCCAGGCATTGGGCTGCAGGAGTTTTACCGCATGGTATTTATTTTCGCTGTTGCCTGCCCACCAGGCATATCTGTCCAGTTCCTGCACATTATTTCCAAAAGGATAAGCAGTTGCAGATCCGGCGCGGCAGGCATATTCCCATTCCGCTTCCGTTGGCAGCCGGTAAAAAATGCCCGTCTTCTGATAGAGCCATTTGCAATACATGATAGCGCCGTACTGGCTCATGCTGTTTGCCGGGAAACCACCTGTTTTTCCCATGCCCAGGGTAAAGTCTACATAAGGAGGGCTCGGTCTCGTTATCCCGTCCGGCTTTGGTTCCGGATCCCTTTCTTCATCCTGGAATAAAACATATTCATCGTAGGTTACTTCATGTTCCTCCATCCAGAAAGCATCTATAAAAACTTTTGTTACAGGACCTTCATCGTCTTTATGTCCTGGTTCCCTATCCGGACTTCCCATTAAAAAAGAACCGGCGGGAATGGGAATCATTTTAAAAGATACGGGTGAATTGGGGATTTTCTGTTCGTACACGGTGAAGGAATCATTCCGCTGTTGGGCGTTTGCAGAAATATGCAGGATGAATAATATCAGAACAGAAGGAAGAACAATTCGGATTTGAACCATTTTCAAAAGGCTTTATTCAGATAATCTTTAAAATTTGACGAACTTCTTTCTCTTATCCCGCCTCCTTTTCTCTCTGTTATGAGCAGGGCTGCGCCGGGAATTTTTTTAATCAGCTTCATGGACTTCCGGGTGGAGAGAATGCTGCAGGCAGTCGCCAGCCAGTCCGCGGTACAACCGTCTCTGGCAATCGCCGTAACATTTTTCCGCCGGGTAAGACCGATGCCGGTTGCGGGATCAACAATATGCGAATAGCGCTTCCCGTTAAACTCAACATACCGGTAAATATCACCCGATGTGGCAACTGACATTTCTTTCAGCAGCAGGAGCTGCGGTAACAAGGTCTCCTTTTCTTCCGGCGCATTAATTCCGATCAGCCAGCCCTGCTTTCCCGGCGGCGGCTGTCCCGTTACGATTTTGCCTCCGGCATTCACCATAGCACAATCGATTCCGTTTTGATCCAGGACCTCCAGCGCAGCTGCCGCAACAAAGCCCTTGCCGAGTCCGCCGGCGTCCAGCATCATTCCCTTGTGTTCCAGCATGACGGCCTGTTTTATACTATCTAAATGAATATAACGATAACCTGTATTTTGCAAAGCCGATTTTATAGAATCTGCATTGGGAAAGACCTTCGTCTTACGCGCAGCCCGCCACAATTTTACCAGCGGACCCACGCTGATATCGTAAGCGCCTCGGCTTAATCTGCCGGCTTCCAGTGCGCGCTGCAGAATATCAAAGAGCGGGGCAGAGACCCGCACATAGCGGCCCTGACCACTGGTCTGGCTTAACCGGTTTATTTCACTGCTATCCTGGTAATCGCTCAATATTTCATTCAATGCTTCTGCTTTTTTGAAAGCTGCAGCCGCCGCCAGCGAGGCTCGTGCTGCATCGTCGCAATACAGAGTGATTGTAAAAGGGGAACCCATTTCGGGTTGTTCAAAGACATATTTCTTCTGGCACCGCCCTGCCTGAACAATAAACAGCAATATGCCTGTGATAAATAAATGCCCCTTTATTTTCAATTAGTTTTAGAATATCCTGCCGGAATAAACCTGATTTTTACAGCAGGCTGAATATACTTCATTTCCCCGGCAATTTCTGAATACCCGCCTAAATATACTCGCATTTTGCATTCGTTCTCCGGGAAAAAATAATTCAGGTCAAATTGACATTTAATGCAGGGCGGCGAATGCACTAAAAGAGGATCAGTCCACTGCATGGTCTGTCGGAGTATCCGTCCCCATCCATATTTTTTTGGCCGTCCAGTCGGCGTCCGGACCCTGCCAGAATTCATCCGAAGGCGGCAACCCCAGTATCAGAAAGGCTTCTGAGCAGAGATAAAGACTGCCGGTGGAAATATAGGTTTCCCCGATGCCCGGCTGATGACCGTACAGGCCGATTTGCAGCCAGCCTTTCTCATCAAAGGTGCCGGGCGCTTCGATCTGTTTTTTAATGACCGAATACAAAGCTGCGCGTACCTGTTGCGGCTGAATACCGTCGGGTAATTCTTTAAGCAGTGTAATTTTTGCCAGCAACTGAAATGCGCCAAAACGGTAAGCCAGTGAACGCCCCAGCGGAGGATAAGTAGCTTCGGGAGAGATCAGCCGTTCCTGCACCGCAGCGTAACGTCGCGCACGCTGCAGCGCGCGGTTAAAATTACCCTGCTGATTTTTATCGGCTTCCAAAAGGGTTTGCAGGATTTCCAGCAGCATGGGCTGTATGACATAACTATTATAGTAATCCCAGTGAAAATCGGGTCCGTCGCCATAAGTTCCATCGCCCTTATACCATAACTGATGCTGGCGGATGGCATAATCCAGACGCATGGGATCGCCGTAATGATCAAACTTCAGCAGGGCCGCCTCAATCATTCCGCTAAACAGGAGCCAGTTGGAATAGTATGGCTTAATGACACGGGTCGATTTCAGCGCAGTAATAATATTTGCTTTGGTTTGTTCATCCAGCGGATCCCATAACTGGTGCGGCGCGCGTAAAAGAGCCTGGGCAAGGAATGCCGCGTCTACCACCGGCTGTTCACCGGAATTAAAATTCATAAAATCCGGGCCCTTCGGATCCGTGGCATTATGCAGACAAATCCTGGCCAGTTCGATATATTTCTTTCTGCGCTGTCCCTCCGGGCTCCGATCTTCGCCGAGTTCCAGCCAGGGCGCCATGCCGGCGAGTAACCGCCCGAATGCTTCCAGATAAGTATAATTTTTCCGGTCCGCCGTTTTTGCTTCCACCGGCATCTGCTGCCGGAGTTCATTTTTGCTCAGCGCCTCTAACACCGGATCTGCAATACGGGTTAGGGTTTTTATCAGGTATTCCCTTTCTGTCTGCCCCGGCGCCGTTTTTGTTTCCGGTTGTGCAAATAAAACAGTGGACGAGAAGAAAAGGAAAAGCAAACAGCTGATGTATTTATTCATTGAGCTCATTTAAACCGGTACGGAATCGAATGTAGCGAATTTGGATCTTTTTTTTATTTTCTTCCGGGATTGCCGATGCGGTCAATCATCTTCCGAATAAAATCTCTTTCAGCCTGAAAAAGGGTCTGCGTGAGGGTCTTTTGAAAGTATTCCTTTGCCTTTTGGCGGTTGCCTTCTAAAAAATGCATTTTCCCGAGGGTGGCGTTGAGGTCTTCGCGGATCAGCAATAAATATCTTTCCATAATAATAAAATTAAGAATTCCTGAGATACCGCCTGCCGATGAGGTATAAAAAGGAAGCCACGCAAATCGAAATCAGGATCCACCGTATCCAGGCGGCTACGGCAAAGGATATTCCAATTCCGGTTCCAAGCGCAATATAAGCCGCAAGGCAAACCGGGCATTTGGGTATGATCAGCAGGACAAAACCGGGCGCCATCCAGCGAAGCGCATCCAGGCAGCGCCGGAGGAAGGTTCTTTTTTTCGGCGCCAGGGATTGATCCCGCTTTGCCATCGCCGGGCGACAGCATGCGTGCGGATTCATGATTGATGTTCTTTCGAAGCGCAGCAGGAATCCCTCTCTTTTAATCCGGCAATCAGGGGTTTATCCCCGTAACGGTCATGGTGTTTTACCCAGTCCATCAGGTTAAAAAAAGGGCCGTTCTCATTTCTCCCCATGGGAGTGAGGTCAAGATAATTATAGGCGCCGACCAGTATGTCCTCCCCGCGCCCGAAGGTTGAATACGTATGGTAGATTTCACCCGTTTCATACTTGTAAAACACGCTGGTGCCCGGCAGTTCTTCCTCCCGGATATCCTGCCATTCGTAATTATAAAATTGTTTGGATTTGCCCACTTCTTCTTTGGGGAATGAAACATGAAAATCGAAATTGAAATCATTCCGGTAGGCGGAGACCCAGTTAAAATGCCAGCCCATCCGCTTTTTAAATGCTTCGATGGCTTCAATGGGCGCCCGGGACACCGCTACAAACGAGACGTCGTGGTTTTCGAAATGCTGCCTGGCCCCATCCACATGATCGGCGGCGAAGGAGCAGCCGGGACAGCCTTCGGCCCATCCCGGCCCGAACATAAAATGCCGGAGGATCAGCTGGCTTCTTCCTTCAAAAAGATCGGCAAAGGTCTGCTTTCCTTTAGGCCCGTCAAAAACATAATTCTTTTCGATTTTCACCCAGGGCAACCGTCTGCGTTCCGCCATCAGTTCTTCGTGCAGACGGGTTAACTCTTTTTCCCGGACCAGGTGCCGGGTTCTTGCGGCAATCCATTCTTCGCGGGATACGATTCCTTCCCGGCTTTTTACCTGCTCAGGATTTGATGTGATTGTTTCCATATTTATTGTGTTTATAACAGAGAGACAATCTGGCGTTTCAAATCCGGACAGTTCTTATCCTTTTTTTTGTCAGCTGTCATTACCCGCCCTTCGCAATAAGTTTATACCCATAAAATAAATCAGGAAAAAGGGTATGGCGGGAATCATAAACGGATAATAGGGAAAACCCGAAAATGCAATTGCTCCGGGGTATAACGGATATAATACGACGCATAAAACGGACAATAAGCTTATTCCGATATAGATACGGGAAGGGGTTTTTCGAAACCAGCCGGCAGACCGGAGGGACGCGGCAAAAGCAGCGATGGCAAAATACGTCATTACAATCTCTACAATGGATAATACCCAGACCTGGCTTCTAACAGGCGCGAACCATTCGGGCGTCTTGCCCGAATCGGAAGCGATCTTAATTTTTAATGTTTAAAGTGCAAAACTGTGCCAGAAGGACATATTAAAAATAAAAAGAGGAATAAAAATGATGACGGCTGCAAAGCCGAGTTGGGAATAGAAATTTCCTTTAGTTGTTTTCAATTTCTCCCGCAAAACGATCAGTCCGCAGGCGATCATTATCCCGCTAATGATCAATATCGAAAACCTTGCCTGTTGTTCAACAGCCGTTGCGACCCATTCCTTTGCCGTATCCGGGGGAGCCCCCATACCAAAAAAGATGAAGGTTAACAATGTTGGGGCCAGCAAAAAACAGGCAGCAATCGCAAGATGCTTTTTTTCAACGTCATTTTTTTTGATTACCTGTGCGCCGAGCACCCAGGCAGCCATCGCCATCAGGCACGCATTCAGGATCCAGACCGGTAAATATATTTTATAGCTGATGTACCCGGTCACAAAGGCAAAAAAAGTAGCCGCGAACGGAACGAGCGAAAGATATATCTGCGCGAGATTCCGCCGGAAGTTTACAAATTGCATTGGCAGGGAGGTTTTGGTTGTTTTAAGTTGCAGGAAATATAAAGCATTCGTGAAGGCAGGGGTACGCGCCCGTTCACGATTCTTTCCGGAAGATAACAATTTTGGCAATAAGAAACACCCTGGTTAAGTGAAACTGCTCACAGGCCCCTGCGGCATCCAAATCACCACCGGCAACCAATAAGTTCTTATTTTTACCCCTGTTCAATCCCGGTTTCCACTATGTACGAGCTCCTTCATCAGAAAGTCAGCGAAATCATTCATATTACGGAAGAAGAATTCAGCTTTTGCAAAACGCTCTTTCTCCCGAAAAAACTAAGAAAAAAACAGTACCTGTTGCAGGATGGCGATGTCGCCAAATACACGGCCTTTGTGGAAAAGGGCCTTTTGCGCACTTACTCGGTAGATGAAAAAGGGAATGAACACATTCTTCAGTTTTCGCAGGAAGGCTGGTGGGTGAGCGATCTCTATAGTTTTTTAACGAATGAACCCTCTCTCTATCAGATTGAAGCCATGGAAGAATGCGAATTGCTTTTAATTTCCAAAAGCTCCTGGGATCTGCTGCTGGAAAAAGTACCGGCTTTCGAACGTTATTTCCGGATCCTCATTCAAAATAGCCTTATCGTAACCCAGCGAAGGCTGATGGGTACGTTAAGCGAGACTGCCGAACAGAAATATACCAGGTTCCTGCAGAGCTATCCCGATTGCACACAGCGGGTACCCCAGCATATGATTGCCTCCTACCTCGGCATCACCCGCGAAACCCTGAGCCGCATCCGGAGCCAGATCGCGGGCAGGAAATAAACCTGTGACATAGATCAATGCCATTTCTTATCCCAGCGCAATGGAGAAAACCTCTGTTCAGGAGTAGCTTTGTGTTACAAAAAAAGCGAAATGGTACAGCAAACAATCGCCATTGCAGGAGCGGAAAGAAAATCAGGATCCATTATTGCCCAAAAGCTTGTCAGCCTCAATCAGCACAGGCTTCTCTTATTATCGGAAGACGAAGATCAGTTAAAGGATCTGCCGGAATGGCTGCAGCAAAAATCAGCATCCGGCCCGGAGCAGATTAATTGTTTAAAAGATGGTTGTTGGGAAGCCGATATCATTATCCTGGATGTTCCTTTCTCTTCATACGCGGAAGTGGCGGAAAAGATCAGGGAAGTATCCACGCAGAAAATTGTTTTTGTTCTTTCCGGTGATGGGCAGGACCCGCTTCCAACGATCAGTCCGGTTGAGGAATGGCAGGATCTTCTTCCAAATGCCAAACTGGTTATTGCTTTAAATCCATTGAGCAGTTCCGGAACCATGCTTTCCGGCGCTGACGGAGAATCCCTGAATATTATTGCAGAAATACTAAAGAAGCTGGGGCTCGAACCCATCATAAAAATCAAAAATAAAAATTAAAAAAAGCAATTATGAACAAGTTACTCGCAACAAACGAAAACAATTGGCCGGCACTTATTGCCAGACTGGCGCTGGGAATCGTTATTCTCCCGCACGGCGCACAAAAATTGTTCGGATTATTCGGAGGTTATGGATTTAGCGGCACAATGGGTTTTTTAACCACACAGGCAGGCCTGCCTTACGTGTTTGCCTTACTCGTGATCCTGATTGAGTTCTTCGGATCCCTGTTTTTAATTTTCGGATTTCTGACCCGTATTGCAGCGATCGGATTTGCGGGACTCTTCCTGGGCGTGATTACCACGGTCCATCTTCAGAATGGATTCTTTATGAACTGGAACGGAACTCAAAAAGGAGAAGGCATCGAATACTTTGTCTTTTTATTCGGTCTCACGATTATCACCCTCATACTGGGCGGAGGAAAGGGCAGCGTGGACGCAGCCATTTATAACCGGATTCCCGCAAAAGCAAATAACTAAGCGGTAACATCGTAATTAATTAAATTAAATACATGAAAATAGCATTGATCGGAGCCACCGGATTTGTTGGATCCGCCATACTTAAAGAAGCTTTGAGCAGAGGACAGCAGGTAACTGCTGTTCTCCGGCATCCGGAAAAACTATCCATAAAGGACAAGAACCTTAAAGTGATTGCTGGCGATGTAATGGACACAGAAAAATTGTCGGAACTGATGAAAGGAAATGACGCGGTGGTGAGCGCTTATAATCCCGGCTGGAGCAACCCGGATATCTATAACGAATTTCTAAAAGGTTCGCTATCCATTCAGGCAGCGGTAAAGAAGTCGGGGATTAAAAGACTGATTACGCTTGGCGGGGCAGGCAGTTCCTATATTGCACCCAATCTGCAATTGATTGATACCCCCGAATTCCCGGCAGAATGGAAAGCAGGCGCCCTGGCTGCCCGCGACTATCTGAATATCCTGCGGAAAGAAGATCAGCTGGACTGGGCCTTTGTAACGCCTGCCATTGAAATGCATCCCGGGACTTCGGGCGTCAGGAAGGGCGTTTACCGGACGGGATTGGAAAACCCGGTATTCGATGAGAATAAAAAGAGTATTATTTCGGTAGAAGATGTTGCGGTGGCCGTTGTGGATGAATTGGAAAAACCAAAGCACGTCCGTCAGCGTTTTACCATAGCATGGTAAGCATACCGGTACAGCGATGACTGATTGATAAAATAAAAAATAAAAATGGAAAATACAATGCGGGTGGATATTTGGTCAGATATCAGATGTCCCTTTTGTTACATCGGAAAAAGGAAGTTCGAAGCGGGTTTGGAGATGTTCCCGCACAAAGATCAGATTGAAGTGAACTGGCATAGTTTTCAGCTCGACCCAAATCTGAAAACACAAACAGATATAAGCGTGTACGATTATTTCGTTGAACGCAAAGGCGTTTCGCCGGAACAGGCTGTAAGTATGCACCGTCAGGTAACCCAAACGGCAAAAGATGCAGGATTACAGTTTAATTTCGACAACACGGTAGTAGCCAATTCATTTAACGCACACCGGCTGATACAGCTTGCCAAAACGAAGGGTTTGGGGAATGAAGCGGAAGAACAATTATTCCATGCCTATTTCACCGCTGGGAAAAATATTGACGATCCCGAAACACTGGTTCAAACAGGCGTAGCCGCGGGAATGGAACCAAACGAAATAAGGGAAATGCTTTCTTCGCCGGCATTTGAGGAGGAAGTAAAACAGGATGAACAGCGGGCGCAGACAATTGGAATCAGAGGCGTTCCCTTCTTTGTGTTCAATAACCAATATGCTGTTTCGGGAGCCCAGGCGCCTGAAACCTTTACGGCAGCGCTTGACCAAAGTTTTGAGGAATTCAAAAAGGAAAACAAAATCATCATTTCCGAAGCCGGCGACGCCTGCGCCGTGGATGGAAATTGTAATTAAAAGCTAATCATCGTCATCAATGTACAATCTGAAAATTATCAGTTCAACGGTTCGTCCCGGCAGGAAAGGCCCCATTGTCGCCAACTGGATCACGGAACTTGCCAGACAGCAGGGAAGCTTCAATGCGGAGTTACTGGATCTGGGTGAAATCAATTTGCCCATGATGGATGAGCCCAATCATCCGGTACTGAAAAAATACCAGCATGAGCATACTAAAAAATGGAGTGCAAAAATAGATGAAGCGGAAGCCTTTATTTTTGTAACCGCAGAATATGATTTTAATTATCCGGCTCCCTTAAGAAATGCACTGGAATACCTGCATCAGGAATGGGGATATAAGGCAGCCGGCATCGTAAGTTACGGCGGCGTGTCGGCCGGAACCCGCGCTACCAATAGCCTGAAAGCAGATCTTTCCAGTTTCAGGATCGTGCCCCTGCAGGAAACCGTCAATTTCCCTTTCTTTAACCAGAATATCAATGATCAGAATGAATTCGTGGCAAACGAGACTTCTCATAAAGCAGCAGACAACATGCTCAGGCAACTGGTGCGCTGGACGAAGGGTCTGAAGCTGATCAGGGAGCATAAAGAATAATCGTAATCATATAAATACAGAGGATTATACAATGGAATTAGGGCTATATACATTCGCAGATATGCAACCGGAAGGGGTTGCCGGGAAATCAGTCAATGCGCAAAAGCGCATTCAGGAACTGATGGAAGAAATAGAACTGGCCGATCAGGTGGGACTCGATGTATTCGGGGTGGGCGAACATCATCGTCCCGATTACGCAGTGTCATCCCCCGCCGTCATCCTGGGTGCTGCGGCGGTGAAAACCAAAAACATCAAACTGACCAGCGCGGTAACTGTTTTGAGCTCCGATGATCCGGTGCGCGTATTCCAGGATTTCTCAACCGTAGATCAATTATCCGGAGGCCGCGCTGAAATTATGGCAGGGCGGGGCTCCTTTATTGAATCATTCCCCTTATTCGGATATAATCTGGAGGATTACGATGAATTATTCGAAGAAAAATTATCCCTGCTGATCGAACTCAATAAAAAAGAAAAAATTAACTGGAAAGGCAAACACAGGCAATCCATTGAGAACCGCGGGGTTTATCCAAGACCCTATCAGCCATCGCTCCCCATCTGGGTTGCGGCAGGGGGAACGCCGGCATCAGCTGTAAGGGCAGCAAAGCTCGGGCTTCCGCTGGCGCTCGCCATCATTGGTGGAACACCCGATCAGTTCGTTCCTTTTGTAAAGCTCTACCGGGATGCCGCTGCAAAAGCCGGACAGGATATGCACAAGCTGCAATTGGGCATTAACTCGCATGTATATATTGCGGACGATTCACAAAAGGCCGGAGATGAATTTTATCCTTCCTATGCTGCGATGATGAACCGGATTGGCCTGGAACGGGGATGGTCGCCGCTTAGCCGTCAGCAATTCGATTATTCCCGGTCGGCAAAAGGCGCATTGGTCGTCGGCAGTGTACAGGAAGTCATAGATAAAATCCTCTATGAACATGAATTATTCGGCAACACTCGTTTTCTTGCGCAAATGAGCGTCGGATACATGCCACACAAAAAGGTTATGCATTCGATCGAATTGTTCGGAACGAAAGTGGCGCCGGAAATAAGGAAGAAAATTGATAATTGATAGTTGACAATTGATAAGTGGGAAGGTCCATATATTTATATAGGATTTGTTATGGAAAAGAGGAAGAGTATTTTAAGGGATAAAAGTTTTGGGTTTGCGCTTAGGGCAATCAAATGCTATCAGTATTTGCAATCAGACAAGAAAGAGTTTCTGCTTTCCAAACAATTGTTAAGAAGCGCCACATCCATCGGAGCAAATATTCGGGAAGGAGAACAAGCCCAAAGCAAGACAGATTTTATACATAAATTATCAATTGCTTTGAAGGAAGCCAGTGAAACAGCCTATTGGCTGGAACTTCTTCACCAATCCGGTTATCTACCTGAATATCTATATCAAAGTATCTATGAAGATTGCATTGAACTAATAAAACTCCTCACCAGCATTATCAAAACAACCAAATCAACCCAATAATTATCAATTATCAACTATCAATTATCAATTTATAAAAGTGAACAATATATTAGGACTGCATCATATCACAGCCATTGCCAACAATGCGAAACGGAACCATGATTTTTATACAAAAGTCCTTGGTTTAAGAATGGTCAAAAAGACCGTCAATTTCGACGACCCGGGAACTTATCATTTTTATTTCGGAAATGAAAACGGCACGCCGGGAACCATACTGACTTTTTTCCCCTGGGAAGGAATTGGCCAGGGCCGGAATGGAACCGGTATGGCAACCGATATCGGATATTCGGTTCCGGCAGGGAGCCTGGACTTCTGGAAAGACCGGTTTAAGGAATTTAACATCCGGCAACAACCGGTAAACGAAAGATTCGGCGAACAGTTCCTTTCTTTTCAGGATCCGGACGGGTTACAAATCGATCTGATCGTTCCGGAAAAGGAAGACAAGAGAAAACCCTGGACGACGGAGGAAGTGAAAGCGAATGCCGCAACAAAAGGTTTTTATAATGTTACGCTGACCCTGAAAAGCATTAAAGGGACTGCAGAGATCCTGACGGATGTTTTCGGATATGAGCAGCTCAAACACGAGCACAACCGCTACCGGTTCATAACGGATGCCACGGAAGGTGCGGCTGTTATTGACCTGCTGGAAGTTCCCGGAATGCCTGCCGGGCACAATGCTGCTGGCACCAATCACCATATAGCCTTCCGGGTGAAGAACGAGAATACTCAAATGGAATTCCGGGAGAAGATCGCAGGCCGGGGCTTAAACCCCACACCTAAAATTGACAGGGATTATTTCTACTCTGTTTATTTCCGTGAACCGGGTGGCGTGCTATTCGAACTGGCGACGGAGAATCCGGGATTTACCGTTGACGAACCATTAACAGAACTGGGATCGCATCTGAAATTACCCAAACAATTTGAGCCTGCCCGGAAACAAATCGAAAAGGTATTGCCGGCTATTTAGCTGAACTTTGTTCAAAAATTAATTCGCGATTAAACCAACAACATGGAAGAAATTAAGCTGGAATTAAATGATAAGGGGCGCGGTTCTTTTTATATAACGGAAGGAGATGACCGGATTGCCTTCATGGAAATTGGCATTGGGGACGGCAGGCTGACAGCCTATCATACCGAGGTTTCTCCAAAAGCCGAAGGAAAAGGACTGGCCAAAAAACTGCTTTCACATATGGTGGCTTACGCGCGCGAGCATCACCTGAAAGTAATTCCCCTTTGTCCCTTTGTAAATGCGCAATTCAAAAGGCATCCGGAAGAATATGCCGACATATGGGAAAAGCGTGCAGAATAAAACTCCTGATTACTCGCAGTAAAATTCGGGGAATTGAGTTCCTGAAGAGGTCGCCCCCAAGCCGTTCCTTATCTGGATTCCGGAATCAGGAAGTGTCGGAAAAAGAAATAAATGAAAATGAATACGAATCTATTACACAAAAAAAACATTGTCACTGCCGGTGAGGATTTGAAAGAGGCCCGTAAGGTTTTGATCATGGTGCATGGCCGCGGCGCTACTGCAGAAAGCATCCTCTCCCTCTCCGGTCTGCTGCAGGTAAAGGATTTCGCGCTGATCGCGCCGCAGGCAACCAATAATACCTGGTATCCCTATTCATTTATGGAGGTTCCGGCTCAGAATGAGCCCTGGTTATCTTCTGCATTGTCATTGCTTAAAGAAATAGTGAATGACCTGAACAAACAGGGCATTCCTTCAAAAAACATTTATTTTCTTGGCTTTTCCCAGGGCGCCAGCCTGTCGCTCGAATTTGTTGCCCGTAATGCAAGCCGGTATGGAGGTATTGTGGCTTTTACCGGCGGCTTAATCGGCGATAGGATTTACGCGGAGAACTATTCAGGTGATTTTGAAGGAACGCCGGTGTTCATCGGCACGAGCGACCCCGATCAGCATGTTCCGGTTGTAAGAGTAAATGCCACCGCGAATATTTTAAAAGACATGCATGCTGTTGTAACAGAAAAAATTTACCCGTATATGGGACATACCATCAACCAGGATGAGATCGGGCTCGCCAATAAACTGATACTGAATCCATCCTCCGTGAGTCCGATTTCAAAATAAAGAAGGATTCGTCTGTTTGCCTCGCAACGCCGCCGCCTACTATTAAACCGTCCGAAGGCATGATTTTTGAACAATCCATGCAAGAAGTTCGGATGGTCTCGCGCAAGCAGCTGCTTTCATTGAACTGATTGAACTACCTCCTGCATATATCCAGTATTTCCTCTCTTCAATATCTGATCAGTTGAAAACGGCCATTCCACATCAACAGTAATAGTATGGAAAAAAGCAAACAGCATTTTGAAAACCTGATTATCGGATTTGGCAAAGCGGGTAAAACCCTGGCGACATACCTGGCTAAACATGGAAAACAGGTCGTTTTAATTGAAAGATCGGAAAAGATGTATGGCGGCAGTTGCATTAATATTGCCTGCATTCCCAGCAAATCATTTATTGTAAATGCCGAAAAAGGAATCCCCTATGAAAAGGCCTATGAATTAAAAAACGAGTTGACATCCTTTCTCAGAAAGAAAAATTTTGATAATGTTGCCGATTTGCCTGACGCAAGGGTTATTACCGGCGCAGCATCCTTTGTTTCACCGGATGAAGTGCTGGTAAAACAGGCCGCAGATAATGAGGAGATGATCATACAGGCGGACCGCATTTTTATTAATACCGGATCTGAACCATTTATTCCGCTGATCGCAGGCATTCAATCTTCAAAGAAAGTTTTCACCAGCGCTTCCCTGATGGAGCAATCTGTTCTGCTCAGGAAACTGCTCATTATCGGTGGTGGCTTCATCGGTCTTGAATTTGCGGACATGTATGCCAAATTTGGCGCTGAAGTGACCATTTTGGATCATGGAGAAATCTTTCTGCCCCGGGAAGACCGGGATATTGCTGAAGAAATATTCAAGGTGCTCTCCGGTAAAAAGATAAATATTATCATGCAGGCATCTGTCCAAAAAATTGCGGATACCCCGAATGGCAATGTAGGCATTCAATATAAAAATAAGGATGGCCATACCATCGATCTGGAGGCATCCGCCGTGCTGGTAGCTACCGGTAGAAAAGCCTCTGCTGAAAACCTGAACCTGGAAGCGGCTGGTATCCAAACCGATGAACGCGGATTTGTTCAGGTTGACGAATTTCTGAAAACGAATGTTCCCGGTATCTGGGCCGTTGGCGATATTAACGGCGGTCCGCAGTTCACTTATATTTCACTGGATGATTTCCGCATCATCCGGGATCAGCTGTTTGGCGGCCCCTACACCACGGTTTCGAAAAGAAGACTGGTCGCTTCCTCCGTTTTTATTACTCCCCAGCTGGCGCATATCGGCATGCGGGAAAAAGAAGCGCTTGAGAAAGGCTATACTGTAAAAATTGCGAAGCTTCCCGCTGCCTCCATTCCCAGAGCCCGGATTTTGAACAATACCACCGGCTTCTTAAAAACTGTTGTGGATTCCAAAAGCAATAAAATACTCGGCTGCACACTATACTGTGTTGATGCCAATGAGATGATCAATACCATTCAAACCGCGATGAATGCGGGATTGGATTACCAGACAGTCAGGGACACGATTTATACGCATCCATCCATGACGGAGGCTTTTAATGATTTGTATTCCCTGATCTGAACGGATCAGGAGTCAATACCTTATCTTAGCAAAAGCCGAATTCATTGAATATGGACTGGATTCTTGTCTACGAGATTCTTTATACCCTTGTGCTGATCTTTGTTTGCCTGCGAATCATTTCGGAAACCCATACCACCAGCAAAACCCTTTCCTACCTGCTCGCCGCCGTTTTTGTTCCCTTCTTCGGTATGATCTTTTATTTTCTTTTCGGGCTCAGCTACCGGAAGAAAAAGATCTACAGCAAAAAACTAACAGAAAATGATGTGCTGGCAAAGAAGATCAGGGATGATATTTACAAGCATTCCAAACAAACTTTCAACGAGAATGACGCCAGCCTCCAGGACAACCGGGAACTGGCTTATATGCTATTGAAAGACAGCACCAGCCCGCTCACATCCGGCAACTCGGTAAAGCTCCTTAAGAATGGTGAAACTAAATTCCCCGAGGTATTACAGGCGCTCCGGGAAGCAAAAAATCATATCCACATTGAGTATTACATTTATGAAGATGATAAAATCGGAAGGGAAATTGGCGAAATCCTGATTCAAAAAGCGACGGAAGGGGTAGACGTCCGGTTCATATATGATGATTTCGGAAGCAGTTCCGTACGCAGAAAACTGGTTCCCCGGTTAATTTCGAACAGGGTAAAGGCATTTCCTTTTTATAAAATCTATTTTATACTCCTCGCGAACCGGATCAATTTCCGGAACCATCGCAAAATAATCGTTATAGACGGTCAGACTGCATTTGTGGGTGGTATCAATGTCAGTGACCGGTATATCAATTCACCTGAAAATGCCAGGCAGCTCTTTTGGAGGGACACCCATTTGCGCATTGACGGGCCGGGTGTACAGTATCTTCAGTATCTTTTTTTATGCGACTGGAACTTTTGTTCAGAAGAAAAGCTTCAGCCGGAAAACAGGTATTTCCCCAGATCCGGTTCTTTACCGGTAAAAGACAATAAAATTGTTCAGATAGCGGCCAGCGGTCCGGATTCCGATACCCCTGCTATTCTATATTCCATCCTGCAGGCCATTAACCTGGCAAAAAAAGAAATCCTGATCTCAACACCCTATTTTATTCCGGGAGAGATATTGGTCGAATCGCTCGTGATCGCTTCGCTGAGCGGGATCTCAGTCAAACTCCTGGTACCCGGAAAATCAGACTCCATCCTGGTGAATTCTGCAGCAAAGTCGTATTATAAATACCTGATTCAAAAAGGGATTGAGATCTATCAGTACAGAAAGGGATTTCTGCATGCCAAAACCCTGGTGGCAGACAGGAAAATCGCCATCGTCGGCACCGCCAATATGGATGGCCGGAGCTTTGATTTCAATTTTGAGGTAAATGCTATCGTATATGACGAAGAAACGGCCAATGAACTGGCGAATATCTTTTTTGACGATCTTAAAGATGCAGAGCGAATTGATCTGGCTGCCTGGATCAGCCGGCCAGGCTACATCCGGTTGATGGAAAAAACAGCCCGGCTGGTATCGCCGCTGCTATAACACCGGCTTACAACTCACTCACATTATTCAGCAGGGCAATGGAATTTGCATCCAGCTTTAATTGGGTTGATTTAATCAACGCATCCAGTTGTTGGGTACTGGTTGCGCTGGCAATGGGAGCCACTACAGTTTGTCTCGTCAGCAGCCATGCAATCGCAACGCTCGCCGGACTGCTGTTAAATTGTTCCGCAACAATATCCAGCGCAGAAAGAATACGATATCCCCGTTCATTCAGGTATTTCCTGATTCCGCTGCCTCTCGGGCTTTTGGAAAGATCGTGCTCGGAACGGTATTTACCGCTTAAAAAGCCACTGGCCAGCGAATAGTAGCCGATCACTCCAATGCCATGTTCGATACAAATTGGCTCCAGTTCCCTTTCAAATGTTTCCCGGTCGTACAGGTTGTACAAGGGCTGCAATGTCTGGTACACCGGATACCCATATTGTTTACTGGTTTCCAGGGAACGCAATAATCTCTCCGGGGTAATATTGGATGCGCCGATCATCCTGACTTTGCCTTGTTTCACCAATTGCTCATAGGCTGCCAGCGTTTCCTCAACAGCCGTAGTTAAATCATCATAATGCGATTGATACAAATCGATATAATCAGTTTGCAGGCGCTTCAGCGAATTTTCCACTTCCTGAAGAATATATTTCCGGGAAAGATCTTTTTTGCCCTGCCCCATATCGCTGCCAACCTTGGTTGCAATAACCAGCTTATCCCGGTTACCCCGCAGTTTAATCCAGTTGCCGATAATGGATTCTGACTCGCCGCCTTTATTACCCGGCACCCAACGGGAATAAGAGTCGGCTGTATCAATCAGATTAAATCCGGCAGAAACAAATGCGTCCAGTAAAACATGGGATTTTTTTTCATCTACTGTCCAGCCAAATACATTTCCACCAAATGTAAGTGGCGCTACTTCAATGCCGGAATTCCCTAGTTTTCTTTTTTTCATCTGCTGTCTTTCATTCTGCTTCCCAACAAAAAATTGAAACGATTGTTCAAATATTAAATCAGAGTAAATCATTGACCGCCCCTGCCAGCGATTCATAGCTTGCGTCGTAGCTGTTCAGTCTGCTCCCATTCAGAAAGAACGTGGGTGTGCCGTTCACTCCGCTCCGTATACCGCCGTCAAAATCCGATTCCACCTTCTGCACAATATCCCGGGATTGTACGTCGTGGTTAAATTTCTTCAAATCCAAATGTATGGCCCCGGCGAAAGGCGTCATATCGTTCTCATCCAGTTCATCCTGGTGTTCAAAAATGAGATCATGCATTTCCCAGAATTTCTTCTGAACCCCGGCGGCTTCTGCAGAGCATGCAGCCATCATGGCCGCAGGATGGGCTTCCTGAAGGGGAAAATTCCGGAATACAAATAATATCTTCCTGCCATATTCCTTCAGGAGTTGTTTAACCAGCGGATGTGCAGCGCCACAATGCGGACACTGATAATCGCCATATTCTACCAAAACAACTTTTGCTTTTTCATCGCCGGCTTTCTGATCCTTATCATTGACGGGAATCCTTAATTTAGACATGGTCCTGAAATTTTTTTACCAGAATAATTTATTCGCCAGCCAATTTATCCAAAGCGTCCAATATACCATCCGCTCCCGGATTAATGCCATCCGGAGAAAGATAGCTCCACTGAATGATCCCTTTTTCATCAATTACAAATAAAGCCCGGTGGCTTTCGCCTCCCTCTTCATTGTAAATACCGTAGGCCCGCGATACTTCGCCCTTGGGCTCAAAATCCGCCAGCAGCGGGAAATGTAATTTCCTGTTTTGTGCAAAGGCCATATGGCACCATTTGCTATCCACGGAAATTCCGAGTATTTCGGCATTGTACCGGTGAAAAATTTTCAGCATCTCATTATACAGCGCCATCTGGTCGCTGCAAACCGGACTCCAGTCCGCCGGGTAAAAAGCAAGTATTACCCTTTTGCCTGTAAAATCGGATAATTTCAGTTTCTGATCCGGCGTGGCGTTCAATTCAAAAGCGGGAGCCGGTGTTCCTTCTTCCAGGATCATATAGGAAGATTATAAGTTGATGAATGTAAGATCAGTTTACGAAACCGATAATAGAGCAATTTTTTTGCCGGATGTAAAAATAGTCAGATTCTGCAGGACGGCCCGAAGTAAAAACCGATGAACCAATTAAACAGAAAACCCTCACTGAATGAGGGCTTTCTGTTTAATTAGTAAAAGGTTATACTCAAATAACGGATCCGGATCTATTCAGTTCCACCGCCGAAAACGTAAAAGAGACCGACCTGAAATACGCTGTTCTTAACTTTCTCGTCGCCGCTATCCTTCGCAATATTTGACAGCCCCAGATTATAACGGGCGTCAATTCCGATATTCACACTTTTGACCAGATAGCCGATTCCAAAAGCCCAGGAAAAATCGGTTGAATTGAGAAAATCCTTATAATCCTCCGACTGGCCGCCGGACTTTATTTTAGCGCTCATTAAAAAACCCAACTGAGGTCCCGTTTCGGCAAGAAAACCTGAAGGGTTATTGTATTTAAAAAGTACAGGAATATTAAGATAATTGGCATTCAACGAACCGCTGGCACCCTGTTCGTCTACCTTAAATCCCTGGCCGGAATACACAACTTCAGGCTGTAGGCTGAATGAACTGAACAATGGAAGGGCAACGAAGGCTCCGCCGTTGAAGCCCACTTTTGTTTTAACTCCTTCAGAATTATCTCCTGTAAATGTTGAAAAATTAGCTCCCGCCTTTACACCAAACTGAACCTGTGCATTGGCTGCTGCTAATGAGAAAACGGTCAATAACAATAAGTACAACTTTTTCATAAAAAAATGGATTTGATTAGAAAACTGAGCAAATGTAATTGCCCATTGTTATAACTGCAATAGCACGTAAATATGGATATTTTATTGTGTGTCTTATAAAATACACACTCTATCAATAACAGACACAATACTGATTATCAATGATTAATGAAAGTAACCTAAAGAATTATTGAATGATCACAGTCTTAATACCGCAGCGTGGATCTGCTTTTCATTTTCCCAAACGCAAATCAGTTTTTCCTTATTGATCGCTTTTACAACCGGAAAGGCGCCCTCTCCAAGCGTTTGTTTTTTATTATCCGGAAGCAGGGAAACTATTTTCCCCTTTTCATTCCATACATACACATTCTTTCCGTTCAGGATTGTCATACTGCAGTTTCTTCCTTCGGCAATTTCACGTTCAGGCTTGCCGGGTTCACACTGGTATATTTTATTTTGTCTGCGCCAGACCGTTTCCGGCGTCCCGGTTTCATTAATGACCAGCGAACCGCCGTCCATCGGACAGCCATTTAATTTCCAATTCCCGTTTCCGAGTTTAACTGCCTGATGAAAAACTTTTCCTCCGTCATCAGACTGAATGAGATAAAGATCCCTGTTCCCTCCGATTAAATTCCGGAACATGACAAACACTTTATTACCGTTCACAGCAACCGATGGCTTACAGCATTCGCAAACCGTCGAATCTGGTGAAGCATATACCAAGCCGTTTTTAGACCAGCTTTCCCCGCCATCGGCGGAAGCGGCGCCATAGATACGGTTATGCCCGGCCCGCAAATCAAGCCAGACAGCATAAAGCGTACTGCCATCTCCGCCCAATGCCATCAGGCCCTCCCTGGCACTGGAATCCTGGTCGTTGACCCGGGCTGTTTTTCGCCATGTTCCTTTTCCATTTTTTTCAAAAGAATAAATATTGCCGTTCTTATTCCCGGCAATAACAGTAACCCCCAGGCTGCTGATGCCGATCTGCGGGCCGCGGGAATTTACAGAAGCCAGGCCGGGCAATACCGATATTAAAACAGGAGCGGTAAACGACTTGCCCTGGTCTCCGGAATAGGAATACATAATGCTGTCACCCGTGCAATAAGCGACATGCAGGTTTCCTTCTTTATCCTTTGCCAGAGAGGGCGCATGTCCCCCGCCAATAACGGCCGCTGAATTTGCTCCTGTCTGGTTGCTGTTGCAACCGATACCGCAGGCGCTGAAGAGGATGAGTAAAAAAATAACCAGTTTCATATTCTATCGGATTTATGCATTGAACAGAACGGCAACGCTCATAACAAAATTAACACAAGCGCTTCACAATCCGCCAAATAAAAAGGACCGCTCCTTTGCAGGAGACAGTCCCTTCTTCTATTGCTTACCCCGGTTTTATTTATTCCAGACCGCCCAGCCGGAAGTCCAGTCTGTTGTGCCGTCCAGCGCTCCGATATAAGATACTTTTTCAAAAAAAGCATCGTCCAGTTTGCCGGTAATATCAAATTTTGCCGCGGTGGACAATGCGGGAGAACCCGATGCCGGTTGCAGGTTCGGTGTTGCGTTATTAAACGGATCTGTTAGTTTAATATCCGCGGCGTTTGTATAATAAACGCTCAAATCAACCCCGGTTGTGATCGCTTCCAAAGCGGCATCATCGAGGATTTTAGGAACTACGACCATTTTATCCACCTGAAATGGCTTGCCATAGGCATTGAGGAAACTGTTGTAGAATTTACTGGTCCCAGCCTTATAGTAGGATGCTGTGGAATCATCATCCAGATCCAAACCGGCTTTTTGTGCGCCCATCACAATGGAATTGGCCAGGATGAATTTACTGCCCCTTCTCCAGCGCATGCCGTAACCATAGTCTGCACTCACATCCGTTCCGTTATTGGGCCCGATGGCTGTAAAGTTCGACAATACCGGAAAGGTGATCGGTGCGCGGCTGAATGCAAATCCGTTGGATGGATTTACATTGTCCACTTCGAAATTGTTTGAAATATCCCCGGTGGTTCCCTTGTTATCGGTAAACTTCGGGTCCTTAACGGAAATGGCGAACTGGATCTTTCCTCTGAAACCATCATCCATATCAAAATCATCATCTGCGCAGTTATAGGCAATCAGGTGTTTTGCATTTACGGTTCCACCGAAAAATTCAAAGGCATCATCCAGTCCGCGGATCACCTGAATGTATTCGAGCGTCGTTGCCGAACCAACACCGTATAAAGAAAGTCCGTTGATTTCATCGCCCGGATTCACCGCCTTGCCGGCATATTCGATCCGTACATATTTCAATACCCCGGAATTATCGGCGTCATTCGTTCCGCCAAATACGCTGAACGCTGCATCCACGCCGCCCTCGAGTACTGCATGGTTGCCATTACCCGAAGCCTGTCC
>Ga0207707_10000455_pt1 | contig 42610 bp, 36 predicted proteins | sample KBSC83BmetaG_FD_184336 | JGI IMG/M metagenome (GOLD analysis project Ga0207707, IMG submission 184336) | Corn rhizosphere microbial communities from Kellogg Biological Station, Michigan, USA - KBS C8-3B metaG (SPAdes) (version 2) | ecosystem: Host-associated > Plants > Roots > Rhizosphere ... | reverse complement strand
ACCCTGATCGGCTATTCCGTCGCCGGGGTGGGCGGCGCGCTGGCGGCAACCCTCGCGATGTGTGTTCCGACCGCCGTCCTTGCCTATTATGTGAGCCGCCTGTTCGCGCGATCCAGGACCCATTCGCGCTGGCCTGCCATTATTCAGGCGGCGCTGGTTCCACTTTCCATCGGATTGATGAGCGCCAGCGGCCTGATTTTGGCGCTGACTTCGGATCGGACCTGGATCGCCGCCGTGGTCACCGTCGTCGCCGCGGTACTGGCCTTTGCCACACGGCTTAATCCGCTCTGGATGTTGCTGGCCGGGGGGTGTTTGGGTTTTGCTGGCGTTATCGGATGAAAATCGGTAGGCAGGAACGCAGAACCAGCATCAACGCCATCCAAACAGAATGGGCGAGAAGCCCTGTGCGAGGGAGAGAGATCGATGAGTGACACGCCGAGCCATGGGCCGAACCTTGGGCCGGTCAAATACATCATGCCGAAATGGATTCGTGGTCCGCAGGACTTTGTCGGCGGAATAGCGCTGATTGCGATCGCGCTATTCGCCTTGTGGGCATCGAGCGATCTGCAGGGCATGCATGGATTTTCGTTTGGCGCCGGAACCGCGCCCCGCATGTTTGCGGTTCTGTTGCTTGGGTTGGGCATCGCAGTGATGGTCGTCGGTCTGGTGACGGAGGGCGCCCATCTGGCGACCTATGCCTGGCGGGGTCCGCTGTTCGTCTCGCTGTCGATCCTTTCGTTTGCCATCACCATCCGCCCGCTCGGCCTGGTGATCTCGGCGTTCGCCACCTTTCTGATTTCCGCGCTGGGAACGCATGAAACAAGGTGGAAGGAAACCATCATCGTCGGCATCGCGCTGACCGCCTTCTGCAGTTTTCTGTTTCCTTACGGGTTGGGGCTGCCGATGCAGCTCTGGCCCCGCTTCCTGGTTCAGTGAGGGACGATGTCCGATCTGTTTTCAAATCTCGCGCTCGGCTTCCATGTCGTGTTCCAGTTCGTGCCATGGTCGCCGGCGTGGCTCGGTGGCGTCTCGATCCCGATCCCGGCCAATATATTGTTGTGTCTGATCGGTGCGCTGGTCGGAACGCTGGTCGGCGTGCTGCCCGGCATCGGCACCATCGCGACCGTCGCCATGCTGCTGCCGATCACCTTCGGCCTGCCGCCGGTCGGTGCGCTGATCATGCTCGCGGGCATCTATTACGGCGCGCAATATGGCGGTTCGACCACGTCGATCCTGGTCAATATTCCGGGCGAGGCGACGTCGGTGGTGACGACGCTCGACGGCTTCCAGATGGCAAAGCAGGGCCGCGCCGGTCCGGCGCTCGCGATCGCCGCGATCGGGTCGTTCTTCGCCGGCTGCGTCTCGACGGTGCTGATAGCGGTACTCGGTGCGCCATTGACAAAACTCGCGCTGGCGTTCGGACCGGCCGAATATTTTTCGCTGATGGTGCTGGGCCTGATCTTCGCGACGGTGCTGGCCAAGGGATCGGTGCTGAAGGCGATCGCGATGATCGTGTTCGGGTTGCTGCTGTCGATGGTCGGCTCCGACATCGAAACCGGCGCGTCGCGGATGGCGTTCAACATCCCTGAACTCGCCGACGGCCTCGGCTTCGCCACGGTGGCGATGGGCGTGTTCGGATTCGCGGAAATCATCCGCAACCTCGACGCCGGCGCCGAGATGGACCGCGATCTGGTGCAACAGAAGATCACCGGGCTGATGCCGACCAAAAAGGACATGATCGATTCCGCGCCGGCCATCGTCCGCGGCACCATCCTGGGATCGATCCTGGGTATTCTGCCGGGCGGCGGCGCGGTGATCGCCTCGTTCGCGGCCTACACGTTCGAGAAGAAGATCGCCAAGGATCCGTCGCGGTTTGGCCGCGGCGCGATCGAAGGCGTCGCGGCGCCCGAAAGCGCCAACAACGCGGCGGCGCAGACCTCATTCATCCCGCTATTGACGCTCGGCATTCCGCCCAACGCGGTGATGGCGCTGATGGTTGGCGCGATGACCATTCACGGCATCGTGCCGGGGCCGCAGGTAATGCAGAAGCAGCCCGAGCTGGTGTGGGGCATGATCGCCTCGATGTGGGTCGGCAATCTGATGCTGATCATCATCAACCTGCCGCTGGTCGGCATCTGGGTCCGGCTGCTGCGGGTTCCGTATCGGCTGATGTTCCCGTCGATCGTGATCTTTTGCGCGATCGGCATCTACTCCATCAACAACGCTCCGGTCGACGTCATCCTCGCCGGAGCGTTCGGACTGCTCGGCTATTGGCTGATCAAGCATGATTTCGAGCCGGCGCCGCTGCTGCTCGGGATGGTGCTCGGACCGCTGATGGAAGAGAACCTGCGCCGGGCGCTGTTGATCTCGCGCGGCGATGCGACGGTGTTCTTTACCCGCCCGCTTTCGGCGGTGCTGATGGCGACCGCCGCATTCCTGCTGGTACTGGCGTTGCTGCCCTCGCTGCGCAAGAAGCGCGACGAGGTGTTCGTGGAGTCCGAAACCTGACATGCGTCGGTGCGCCGCATCCCGAAGTCGAATCGACTTCGGGAGCGGTGTCGTGTGAGGTTATGCCGTCCGGTCCGCGCCGGCATTCGGCAACGGGCGGTTACGGAGAAACCCGATGAATTGGTACGGTCGCCTGCTTGCGAGCAGCGTTCTGGCCGCACTTGCCGGCCTCAGCACGATCACTGCGCAAGCCCAGACGCAAGCTTACCCAACGCGCTCTATCACCATGATCGTTCCGTTCGCCGCGGGCGGTCCGACCGACGTCATCGCCCGCATCGTCACCGCGCCCATGGCACAAACGCTCGGCCAGGGCATCATCATCGAGAACATGGTCGGCGCGGGCGGCACCACCGCCACCAGCCGCGCCGCGCGCGCCGCCAACGACGGCTATACGCTGATTACCGGGCATATGGGGACCCATGCGGCGGCGGTTCCGCTTTATCCCAACCTTGCCTATGACCCGCAAAAGGATTTCGAGCCGGTCGCGCTGTTGGCCGGGACCCCGATCCTGATTCTCGCGCGCAAGGATTTCCCGCCCAAGGATCTCAAGGAATTCATCGCTTACGTGAAGGCCAATGTCCAAAAGGTCAATGCGGCGCATGCCGGCGTCGGCTCGGTCTCCCATGTGTCGTGCCAACTCCTGAATTCGATGCTCGACATCAAGCCGACAGCTGTTCCGTTCAACGGCACCGGTCCCGCGATGAATGCTTTGGTCGGCGGTCAGGTCGACTACATGTGCGACCAGATCGTCAACGCCGTGCCGCAGATCAACGGCGGCACCATCAAGGCCTATGCGGTCGCAACGCCCGGGCGGAGCCCATCATTGCCTGACGTTCCCACCACCGCGGAAGCCGGCTTGCCGGCCTTCCAGGCCCAGGCGTGGAACGCGATTTTCGCACCGAAGGGAACCCCGGCGCCTGTCATCGCCAGGCTCAACGCGGCGGCGGTCAAGGCGCTGGACGATGAAGGCGCCCGCAAGCGCCTGCTCGATCTTGGAAGCGTGATCCCGCCGGCGGCGGAGCGCACCCCTGAAGCGTTGGCATTGCTGGTGAAAAGCGAAATCGCGAAGTGGACGCCAGTTCTCAAACCGGCGACCAACTGATCCTGGCTCCTGAAATCCACTAAGGACGAGCGCCGAACGCGCCGTTCTGCCGCCCTTGCCATTAATGGGCCGGATGCTCATTTTTCCGGGTATAATCGATGCGTCGGGCCGAATCGCCGCTGTCGATTGGCCGGTCCGGCCGCTAAATTCGCCGTCTCCCAAGGGCTCGATAAAGGTCCGCGATATCAGGCCATGAACCAGTACCACGATCTGCTCGAACGGATTCTCTCGGACGGTGCGAAGAAGCACGACCGCACCGGCACCGGCACGCTGTCGATCTTCGGCCATCAGATGCGCTTCAATCTGGCCGCCGGATTCCCGATGCTGACCACCAAGAAGCTGCCGCTGAAATCGATTGTGCACGAATTGCTGTGGTTTCTCGCCGGCGATACCAACATCAAATATCTCAAGGACCATGGCGTTTCGATCTGGGACGAATGGGCCGACGCCAATGGCGATCTCGGCCCGGTCTATGGATCGCAATGGCGATCCTGGCCGGCGCCGGACGGACGCAGCATCGACCAGATCTCCAGCGTCATCGACATGATCCGGCGTAATCCGGATTCGCGGCGCCTGATCGTGAGCGCGTGGAATCCGGCCGACGTCGACAAGATGGCGCTGCCGCCGTGCCATTGCCTGTTCCAGTTCTACGTCGCCGGCGGCAAGTTGTCGTGCCAGCTCTATCAGCGCTCGGCCGACGTTTTTCTCGGCGTGCCCTTCAACATCGCGTCCTATGCGTTGCTGACGATGATGGTGGCGCAGGTCACGGGCCTCAAGCCCGGCGACTTCGTTCACAGTTTGGGCGACGCTCACCTCTATTCCAACCACCTCGACCAGGCCCGGCTGCAACTGACGCGCCCGACGCGGCCGCTGCCGGTGATGAAGATCAATCCTGATGTGAAGGATATCTTCGCGTTCCGCTACGAAGACTTTGTGCTCGAAGGCTACGATCCGCACCCGCACATCAAGGCCGCGGTCGCGGTGTGAGCGATTGAATGTCCCTCACCATCCGCCGCGCGCTCCCCGGTGAAGCGGGACTTGTCCTGTCCTTTGTTCGCGAGCTTGCCGAGTACGAGAAACTGCTCCACGAGGTGGAAGCAACCGAAGCGATGCTCGACGTGGCGCTGTTCGGCAGCAATCCCCGGCTGTTCTGCGAGATTGCCGAGTGGAAGGGCGAGCCCGCCGGCTTCGCGGTCTGGTTCATCAATTTCTCGACCTTCAGCGGCCGTTCCGGCATCTTTCTGGAAGACCTGTTCGTCCGCCCCGCGCAGCGCGGCAAGGGCATCGGCAAGGCGCTGCTGGTGCATCTCGCGAAGGCATGTGTGGCCAACGGCTGGTCGCGATTGCAATGGTCGGTGCTGGACTGGAACGCCCCATCGATTGAATTCTACAAGTCGCTTGGCGCGGTCTTGATGGACGAGTGGACGGTTTGCCGGATCGGCGGTCCGGCGCTGACGGCGCTTGCACAGGGAGCGCGCTGATGGAGGTCGTCCTTATCGTCGCGGTCGCCGACAATGGCGTGATCGGCGCTCACGGTGCTATTCCATGGCGGCTGAAATCCGATCAGCAACGCCTCAAGGCGATGACGATGGGCAAGCCGGTCGTGATGGGGCGCAAAACCTTCATTTCACTGCGCAGGCCGCTGCCTGGACGCACCAATATCGTGGTCACGCGCGATGCCAATTTTCGCACCGCGGGGGCGGTAGTGACCACCTCGTTCGCCGCGGCCCGCGCGGTCGCCCTGGGCGACGCACTGCGGCGTTCGGCAGGCGAAATCGCCGTGATCGGCGGCGCGGAAATCTACGCGCAATGGATGGCGTGCGCCGACCGCCTGGAAATGACCGAAGTTCACGTCCGGCCCGACGGCGATACGTATTTTGCCGCAATCGAAGCGGCTGACTGGGAAGAGGTCGCGCGTGTGCGGAATCCGGCCGGTTCGGACGACAGCGCGGCGTTTTCCTATGTGACATATCGCCGACGAAGGTCGCATTAACACCGTCAGGCAATGTTTACATTGACAATTATCGGCTGAGGCATAGCTCCTTCAAGCAGGAAGCTTGCGTTGTAAGGGCCGGGGCGGTCCCCTATAAAGCCGTGCAGATACGGCGAGGCCGGGCGTCTTGGCCCGAACCCTTGCGGAGGAGACTGTCGATGCCGTGGAAGAATCAAGGCGGAGGCCCGTGGGGCTCGGGTCCGAAAGGGCCGTGGGGCTCCGGACCGCAATCGGTGGGGCCAAGGCCGCCCGATCTCGAAGACCTTCTGCGCCGCGGTCAGGACCGGCTTCAGCAGCTCTTGCCGGGCGGGTATTTCAGCGGTCTTGGCATCGTGCTGATCCTGATCGGAGTGCTCGCGATCTGGGGACTTTCCGGATTCTTCCGGGTTCAGTCCGAAGAGCTCGGCGTCGTCTTGCGCTTCGGCAAGCACGTGCGCACGGTGCAGCCGGGTCTGAACTATCATCTGCCCTATCCGATCGAGACCGTGCTGCTGCCGAAGGCGCTGCGCGTCTCCACCATCTCTATCGGCATGACCCTGATCGACGATCCGGCGCGGCGCGGCAGGACGATGCGCGACGTGCCGGAAGAGAGCCTGATGCTGACCGGCGACGAGAATATCGTCGATGTGGATTTCACCGTGCTGTGGCGGATCAAGCCCGACGGCGTCGGCAATTACCTGTTCAACATCCAGAATCCCGAGGGTACCGTGAAGGCGGTCGCCGAAAGCGCGATGCGCGAAGTCGTCGGCCGCTCCAACATTCAGCCGATCCTCACCGGCGCCCGCACCACCAACGAGGCCGCCGTACAGGACCTGATGCAGAAGACGCTGGACAGCTACGGCTCCGGCATCCTGGTGCAGCAGGTGCAGATGCAGAAAGTCGATCCGCCGGCGCAGGTGATCGATTCGTTCCGTGACGTGCAGGCGGCGCGCGCCGATCTCGAGCGATTGCAGAACGAGGCGCAGACCTATGCCAACCGCGTCGTACCTGACGCCCGCGGACGCGCCGCTCAAATCATCCAGATCGCCGAAGGCTACAAGCAGCAGGCGGTGGCCGAGGCCAAGGGCCAGAGCGCGCGCTTCCTGAAGGTCTACGACGAATACAAGAAGGCGCCTGACGTCACCCGGCAGCGCATCTATCTGGAGACGATGGAGCGCATCCTCGGCGGTTCCGAGAAGCTGGTGTACGACGGCGGCGGTTCATCCTCGCAGAGCATCGTGCCGTATCTGCCCTTGAGTGAGCTGACGCCGCGGCGTCCGGCGGGCCCGACAACGGGCCAGCCGCAACAGCCGAGCGGAGCCACGAAATGAGGTCCCCAATTGCAGGTATTGTCACGCTGTTCGTGCTGTTTGTCGTCCTTATCGTCGGCTACAGCTCGATCTTCACCGTGGCGCAGACCGAACAGGTGCTGGTGGTGCGGCTCGGCGAGCCGGTTAAGGTGGTTACCGAGCCGGGCCTGAATTTCAAGGCACCGTTCATCGATACCGTAATCTCGATCGACAAGCGCATCCTCGATCTCGAAAATCCGTCGCAGGAAGTGATCGCGTCGGACCAGAAGCGGCTGGTGGTCGACGCCTTCGCCCGCTATCGCATCAAGAACGCGCTGCGGTTTTATCAGAGCGTCGGCTCGATCCAGGCCGCCAACATCCAGTTGACGACGCTGCTCAACGCCTCGCTGCGCCGGGTGCTCGGCGAAGTGACCTTCATCACGGTGGTGCGGGACCAGCGCGAAGCCCTGATGGCGCGGATCCGCGACCAGCTCGACAAGGAAGCCGACGGCTATGGCATCGAGGTGGTCGACGTGCGGATCAGGCGGGCCGATCTGCCGGAGCAAAACAGCCAGGCCGTCTACCAGCGCATGCAGACCGAGCGGCAGCGCGAGGCCGCCGAGTTCCGCGCGCAAGGCGGCCAGAAGGCCCAGGAGATCAGGTCCAACGCGGATCGCGAAGCCACCGTGATCGTCGCCGAAGCCAATTCCACCGCCGAGCAGGTACGCGGCGCGGGCGACGGCGAGCGCAACCGGCTGTTCGCCGAAGCCTATGGCAAGGATCCCGATTTCTTCGCGTTCTACCGCTCGATGACGGCGTATGAGAACGGCCTGAAGAGCAACGATACGCGCTTCCTGCTGCGGCCGGATTCCGACTTCTTCAAGTTCTTCAGCAATTCCTCCGGCAAGCCGCCCGCGGCAGCTGCGCCACCGGCGGCGTCTGCGCCGAAACCGTAAGCTACCGGCGTCAGGACGAGACAGGCGGCGAAGCGAAACCTCGCTTCGCCCGTAGATAAAATAAAAAGACCATCAAACGGGGGGTTTCAGTCCGATGAGGTCCATAGCGTTCGCCGACTTCCTCATCGGTGTGGGTATTCTGTTTGTGCTTGAAGGCCTGCTGTTCGCGGCAAGCCCGGCCTGGATGCGCCGAGCCATGAAGAGCGCGCTCACGACGCCGGATCACATTCTGCGGGTGGTCGGCATCGGATCGGCGGTCGCGGGACTGATCCTGATATGGGTGGTCCGGCGCTAAAGTGTTCATGAGCCTGGAAATGGTGCGTGCCATGTCCGGTGCCACCTCTCCCACTGAGAGAGGTCGGATCGCCTCGGCGATCAGGGTGAGGGGTTACCGTCGGCCGCGGCGTCCGCTTTTCGCCTCAATCGGTGGCACGCATGTGAACGAAATGTCCGGCCCAAATGCTTGCGCCGCGGCCCGGTTCGGGCGCACTGTGGACTTCAAATTCTACCCCTTTTTTGATGGAGAGAGATCGACATGACCGGTGCGATCCCAGCCTTGAGTCATCGCCTGCGCCCGTTGCTGGCCGCGGTCTGCCTTGGCGCCACCAGCGTCCTGATGGCAGCGCCGGCCTCGGCGCGAGGCCCTGACGGCATCGCCGACATCGCCGAGAAGGTGATCGACGCGGTGGTCAACATCTCGACCTCGCAGACCGTCGAGGCCAAGGGCGGTGGCGGTGAGGGCAGGGGCGCGATGCCGCAATTGCCGCCGGGCTCGCCGTTTGAGGAGTTCTTTGACGATTTTTTCAAGAATCGCCGTGGCGGTGGTGGTCCCGGAGGCAACTCCAAGGGCGGTGATCTGCAGCCGCGCAAGACCAATTCGCTGGGTTCCGGCTTCATCGTCGACACCTCGGGAATCGTCGTGACCAACAATCACGTCATCGCGGATGCCGACGAGATCAACGTCATCATGAATGACGGCACCAAGATCAAGGCCGAGTTGGTCGGCGTCGACAAGAAGACCGATCTCGCGGTGCTGAAATTCAAACCTGTAAAACCGCTGGTCGCGGTGAAGTTTGGCGATTCCGACAAGCTGCGGCTCGGCGAGTGGGTGATCGCGATCGGCAATCCGTTCAGTCTCGGCGGCACGGTCACGGCGGGCATCGTCTCGGCGCGCAACCGCGACATCAACTCCGGCCCCTATGACAGCTACATCCAGACCGACGCCGCCATCAACCGCGGCAATTCCGGCGGTCCGCTGTTCAATCTCGATGGCGAAGTGATCGGCGTCAACACGCTGATCATCTCGCCGTCGGGCGGCTCGATCGGCATCGGCTTCGCGGTGCCCTCGAAGACGGTTGCCGGCGTGGTCGATTCGCTGCGGCAGTTCGGCGAGCTTCGCCGCGGCTGGCTCGGCGTCCGCATCCAGCAGGTCACCGACGAGATCGCCGAAAGCCTCAACATCAAGCCGGCGCGCGGCGCCTTGATCGCCGGCGTCGAGGACAAGGGTCCGGCGAAACCGGCGGGGATCGAGCCCGGCGATGTCGTGGTCAAGTTCGACGGCAAGGACATCAAGGAGCCGAAGGATCTGTCGCGCGTCGTCGCCGACACCGCGGTCGGCAAGGAGGTCGACGTCGTCATCATCCGCAAGGGCGCGGAGGAGACCCGCAAGGTGACACTCGGCCGCCTCGAGGATACCGACAAGGCGGTGCAGGCGGCAGCCAAGACCAAAGAGGAGCCCGCCGAGAAGCCGGTGACGCAAAAGGCGCTCGGCCTCGATCTCGCCACGCTGAGCAAGGACCTGCGCACCCGCTACAAGATCAAGGACAGCGTCAAGGGCGTCGTCATCACCAGTGTCGACGGCGCGTCGGATGCCGCCGAGAAACGCCTCAGCGCCGGCGAAGTCATCGTCGAGGTGGCTCAGGAAGCGGTGAGCAACGCCGCCGACATCAAGAAGCGTGTCGATCAGCTCAAGAAGGACGGCAAGAAATCGATTCTGCTGCTGGTCTCCAACGCCGACGGCGAGCTGCGGTTTGTGGCGCTGAGCGTGCAGTAGTTAACTGTCAATACTCCGCGAAAGCGAAGTATCCAGTAATCACTGCCGTGCATGATCGCGGGCACCCTGGAATACTGGATCGCCCGCGTTTCCGCGGGCGATGACGCCGAGGGATTATCCCCCCACAAACTCGTCCCGCCGGTACCCCTGCGCATACAGCAATGCGGTGAGGTCGCCGTGATCGATCCGCGCCGCCGCCACGGCGGCGACCGCCGGTTTGGCGTGGTAGGCGACGCCGAGGCCGGCGGTCTGGATCATGTCGAGATCGTTGGCGCCGTCGCCGACCGCAAGCATGTCGATGTCGTCGAGATCGAAGGATTCCTGCAGTTCGATCAGCTTGGCGAGCTTGGTGGCACGGCCCAAAATCGGCTCTCTGACCTCGCCGGTCAGCTTGCCGTTCTCGACCATCAACTCATTGGCGCGGTTCTCTTGAAAGCCGAGCATGGCCGCGAGCGCGTTGGTGAATAATGTAAAGCCGCCCGAGATCAGGCAGGTGTAGGCGCCATGGGCGCGCATGGTCATGACCAGTTCGCGGCCGCCCGGCGTCGGCGTGATGCGTTTTTTCAAGACTTCATCGACCACGCTGACGGGCAGGCCCTTCAACAGCGCGACGCGCTCGCGCAGCGCCGGTTCGAACTCGATTTCGCCGCGCATCGCGCGTTCGGTGATGGCGGCGACATGCGCTTTCAGCCCGGCATAATCAGCCAGTTCGTCGACGCATTCCTGCTCGATCATGGTGGAATCCATGTCGGCGAGAAAAAGCTTCTTGCGCCGGAAGGCCCGGGGCTGCACCACAATGTCGATCGGCAAATCGCCGCGCGCCTCGCGCAGGCGGTTTTCGATCGTCCGGACGTCGCTCCCATCGGAGGGAATCTGGCCTTCGAAGGGAATATCGACCGCCACTTCGTCGAACAGCCATTGCGCCGGGCCGGGCGAGGGAAGAATGGCGCGCGCGCCGTCCACCACCGTGCTATCGAGCGCGGGGTCGGCGGGATTGCAGATCAGCGTGGCGACGAGAGACATTTTAAGGTGAATTCGCAAGCGGCAAACGGCAAGGCCGTGCTTATCGCAGGGCCGACCGCCAGCGGCAAGTCGGCGCTGGCGCTTCGGCTTGCGCAAACGCACGATGCCGTGATCATCAATGCCGATTCCATGCAGGTGTATCGCGATCTCCGCATCATCACGGCGCGGCCGACGCCGGAACAGGAAGCTGTCGTGCCGCACCGGCTCTATGGCCATGTCGATGCCGCGGTCAATTTCTCCGCAGGGAACTGGGTGGCCGATGCCGCACTGGCGCTTGGCCAAGCCCGCGCGCAACACCGGTTGCCGCTTTTCGTCGGCGGCTCCGGCCTGTATTTCAAGGCATTGATATCGGGGCTGTCGGCGGTGCCGCCGATTCCCGCCGAGGTTCGCGCTGGGGTGCGCGCGCGGCTCGAGCTAGATGGCGTCGAGGCGCTGCATACCGAGCTTGGGCGACGCGATCCCGCAACCGCCGAGCGTTTAAAGCCGCGCGACCGCAGCCGGATCGCGCGCGCGTTGGAAGTTATCGAGTCGACCGGGCGTTCGCTGGCCGACTGGCATCGCGAAGGATTGCCGCCGCTATTGCCACCGGGAACATTCCGCGCGCTGTTTCTGGCCGCCGATCGCGATCAGCTGTATGCGCGGATCGATGCGCGGTTCGACGCGATGCTTGCGGCGGGCGCGCTGGGGGAGGTCACTAATCTGGCGGCACGGCATCTCGATCCGCTGCTGCCGGCGATGAAGGCCCATGGCGTGCCGACGCTGATCCGGCATCTGAAGGGGGAAATCACCCTCGAAGAGGCGGCCATGATCGGCCGCGCCGATACCCGTCATTACGCCAAGCGGCAATTCACCTGGTTCCGGCACCAGCTGCCGGAATTCGAATGGGTGAAGCCGGAGGAGGCGGGGGCGTGGCTCTCTGACGTCATTCTCCGCGCAAGCAGGGAATGACGGCGAAAAACGCTCGCCGAACGCCCACAACCCGGTTAAGCTGCCGAAATCGCGCCGAGCGAGGCCTTCCCTTGACTTTCCGGGGTTCGCCGCTATGGTTTACGCAACCTTTGGGAAGTCCGAGCGGTCATATGCGTAATAAAATTACCAAACTGCTTATCGTCGTCGTACCCAGGCGCACCGCCGGGGATGGCTAAGGCCATCCAAATTCGGGCGGTGTGCATGGGGCCTCTTGGGCCCCTTTTTATTTTCTAAAGAACCAACTGAAGAAGGCGCGTGAGAACAGCGCATCCGGAGCAAGCCATGAGCGACAAGAGCCACGATCCGAACCAGATGACCGGCGCAGCGATGATCGTGCGGGCGCTGATCGATCATGGCGTCAAGCACATCTTCGGCTATCCCGGCGGCGCGGTGCTTCCGATCTATGACGAGCTGTTCCAGCAGAGCGATGTCGAGCACATCCTGGTGCGGCACGAGCAGGGCGCCGGTCACGCCGCGGAGGGCTATGCGCGCTCCACGGGAGGGCCGGGCGTGGTGCTGGTGACGTCAGGGCCGGGCGCCACCAACATGGTGACGCCGCTGACCGATGCGCTGATGGATTCGATCCCGCTGGTGTGCATCACCGGGCAGGTGCCGACCCACCTGATCGGCAACGACGCGTTCCAGGAATGCGATACCGTCGGCATCACCCGGCCCTGCACCAAGCACAACTGGCTGGTGCGTGACGTCAACGACCTGGCCAAGGTGCTGCACGAGGCGTTCTACGTCGCGAGCAGCGGGCGCCCCGGTCCCGTCCTGGTCGACGTGCCCAAGGACGTGCAGTTCGCCACCGGTACCTATCACCCGCCGCGCAAGTCCGATGTGCATGTGTCGTATACGCCGCGGATCAAGGGCGATGCGGCGCAAATCCGCAAAGCCGTGGCGCTGCTCTCGTCCGCCAGGCGCCCGGTGATCTACTCCGGCGGCGGCGTCATCAATTCCGGCCTCGAAGCCTCAAAGCTGCTGCGCGAACTGGTCGAAGCCACGGGCTTTCCGATCACTTCCACCCTGATGGGCCTTGGCGCCTATCCGGCGTCGGGCAAGAACTGGCTCGGCATGCTCGGCATGCACGGCACCTATGAGGCCAACATGGCGATGCACGACTGCGACGTGATGCTGTGCGTCGGCGCGCGCTTCGACGATCGCATCACCGGACGCGTCGACGCATTTTCGCCGGGTTCGAAGAAAATCCATATCGATATCGACCCGTCCTCGATCAACAAGAACATCCGCGTCGACGTGCCCATCATCGGCGATGCCGGCAACGTACTCGGCGATCTGCTGCAGGTGTTCAAGGCGGAGGCGAAGAAGCCGGATATCCGCCCCTGGTGGCAGGAGATCGCGAAATGGCGCGCGCGCAATTCGCTGTCGTACAAAAAGAACAACGATATCATCCTGCCGCAATTCGCGATCCAGCGGCTGTTCGAGGCGACCCGCGGCCGCGACGTCTACATCACCACCGAAGTCGGCCAGCACCAGATGTGGGCGGCGCAGTTCTTCGGCTTCGAGGAGCCGCATCGCTGGATGACCTCGGGCGGTCTGGGCACCATGGGCTACGGCCTGCCGGCGGCGGTCGGCGTCCAGGTCGCGCACCCCAACAGCCTCGTGATCGACATCGCCGGCGACGCCTCGGTGCAGATGACGATGCAGGAGATGGCGACGGCGGTACAATATGAATTGCCGATCAAGATCTTCATCCTGAACAACCAGTACATGGGCATGGTGCGGCAGTGGCAGCAGTTGCTGCACGGCAACCGGCTGTCGCACACCTATTCCGAAGCGCTGCCGGACTTCGTCAAGCTCGCGGACGCCTTCGGTTGCGTCGGCCTCCAGGCGATCAAGCCCGGCGACCTCGACGGCGCGATCAAGGAGATGATCTCCGTCAAGCGCCCGGTGCTGTTCGATTGCCGGGTGGCGGCACTGGAGAATTGTTTCCCGATGATCCCGTCCGGCAAGGCGCACAACGAAATGCTGCTGCCGGCGGAAGCCAACGACGAAGCCACCGCCGCGGCCTTCGCCGGCGGCAAGGCGCTGGTGTGAAGGTGAGCCGAGCCGATGTTTGATCTCAGGCAATTGGAACACGCGCAGGGCATCGTCAACGCGGCGATGCCGCCGACGCCGGCGCACCTGTGGCCGCTGCTGTCGGAGCGGCTCGGTGCGACCGCTATTGTCAAGCATGAGAACCACACCCCGATCGGCGCCTTCAAGGTGCGCGGCGGGCTCGTCTATGTCGACCGTTTGAAGCGCGAGCGGCCGCACACTCCCGGACTGATCTCGGCAACCCGAGGAAACCATGGCCAGAGTCTCGCTTTCGCGGCGAGCCGCTATCGCATGCCGGTGACGATCTTCGTGCCGCACGGCAATTCGGTCGAGAAGAATCGCGCGATGCGGGCTTTCGGTGCTGATCTCGTCGAGCACGGGGAGGATTTTCAGTCCGCCCGCGAGGAGGCGGAACGCCGCGCCAGGCTTGGCGGGCTCGAATTCGTGCCATCGTTCCATCCCGATCTTGTTCTGGGCGTCGCGACCTATGCGCTCGAACTGCTGAGAAAGGCGCCGGACCTCGATGTGCTCTACGTTCCGATCGGTCAGGGATCGGGCATCTGCGGCTGCATCCTGGCGCGCGACCTGCTCGGGTTAGCGGCCGAAATCGTCGGCGTGCAATCCACCGAAGCACCCTCTTATGCGCTGTCTTTCGCGGCCGGCACGGTTGTGACCACCGAGAGCAGCAACACGCTTGCCGATGGCATGGCGACACGCGTCCCTGACGCGGACGCGCTTGCGATCATCCGCAAGGGCGCCTCGCGCATCGTGCAGGTCACCGACGACGAGATCCGCGTCGCGATCAGAGCCTACTGGACCGATACGCATAATCTTGCCGAGGGCGCCGGCGCCGCGGCTCTCGCCGCGGCCCTGCAGGAAAAGCCAAAAATCCGCGGCAAGCGGATTGGCCTGATCTTGAGCGGCGGCAATATCGATTTCGATTTGTTCAACCGATGGATCATTCCGGAAGCCGCCGCCAAGGGCAAGGTGCTGGTGTGAGGATGGGTATCATTGTCGCGGAGCAGCGACCACAAATTCCGCTGTCATCGTCCGGCTTGACCGGACGATCCAGTAACCCGCGGCGGGCCTGCCTTATCGCAGCCGACTGCGATTACTGGATACCCGCTTTTCGCGGGTATGACGAAGAGAAGCGGGCATGACGAACGAGAGATCGACAGGAAATAAAATGAACCAGCCCGCATCCGCCTACTTCATGGAAGAGCGCCATGATCCGACCGAGTCGCACACGCTCTCAGTGCTGGTGCAGAACGAGCCTGGCGTGCTCGCGCGCGTGATCGGGCTGTTCTCCGGCCGCGGCTACAACATCGAAAGTCTCACCGTCTCCGAAACCGAGAACCAGAAGCACGTCTCCCGCATCACCATCGTCACCACGGGAACGCCGATGGTGATAGAGCAGATCAAACACCAGCTCGACCGCATGGTCCCGGTGTACCGCGTCGTCGACATGACGCTGTCCGGCCGTTCGATCGAACGCGAGTTGGCGATGGTGAAACTGCGCGGCACCGGCGCGCACCGCGTCGAGGCGCTGCGCCTCGCCGAGGCGTTTCGCGCCCGCGTGATCGACGCCACCACCGAAAGCTTCGTGTTCGAGATCACCGGCAACTCCGGCAAGATCAACCAGTTCATCGACCTGATGCGTCCGCTGGGTCTGGTCGAGGTCTCGCGCACCGGGGTTGCCGCCATCGGGCGCGGGCCCGAGGGGATGTAAGCCATGCTGGCGCGCGACTGGTACTACAGTGAGCGGCGGCAGATCGGGCTCGGTTCCGCCGTCGCCTCGATCTACGATCGCCATGACGACAGCGACATCCGGGCCCGCGCGGCGCTGACCATGCTCGGGCTGCAGCGCGGCTGGCAGGTAGCCGATATCGGCTGCGGCAATGGCGTGCTGGCCTGCGAGGCGGCGCTGATGGGCGCCGAAGTCGACGCCATCGATATTTCGCCGGCGATGCTGGCGCTGGCGGAAATCCAGGCGCGCGACCGGAAAGTCGCGATCCGGACCCAGGCGGCGGGGCTGTTGAGTTTCGCCTATCAGCCGAATTCTTACGATCTTGTTGTCAGCGAATTCGCGCTGCATCATCTGCCGGATTTCTGGAAGGCGGTAGCACTGTCGCGGATCTACGACGCGCTGAAGCCGGGCAGCAGCTTCTATCTCCGCGATATCGTGTTCGTCAGCATGCCCCATGGTCCCGAGCGCGACGTCGAGGCGTGGGCCGACTTCAACATCAAGAACCACGGCCTCTCGCGCGACAGCGTCGTCACCCATATGCGCGACGAATATTCGACCTTCGGCTGGGTGATCGAGCGCATGCTGACCGACGTCGGCTTCACGCTGGAATCAGTCGATTATCACGCGCCGCTGCACGGTACTTATTTGCTGCGGAAGCTGAAACACGGCGAGCAGAGCTAGGGCGGCAAACATGAAGCCTGCCGACGTCTGCCTCGCCGTCATGGTGGCGGTGATCTGGGGCCTTGCCTTTGTCGCGAGCCGGATCGCGCTCGACGAATTCTCGCCGGAACTGATGACAACGCTGCGGTTTGCGATCGCGGCGGTGCCGTGCCTGTTTGTGCGCAAGCCCAAGGTATCCTGGCCACTTCTGATCGCGATCAGCTTCACGCTGTTTCTTGGACAGTTTCTGGCGCAGGCCTATGGCATCGCCCATGGCGTTCCCGTCGGCCTGACCAGCGTGATCGTGCAGAGCCAGGCATTATTCACCATCGCCTTTGCGGTGATAGCGTTTCGCGAACGGCCGACGCCGATGCAGACCGTCGGCATCGGCGTCGCCACCATTGGATTGCTGATGATCTGCGGCACGGTCGGTTTCGATTTCAGCGCCGGCGCGTTTGCCGTGCTGATGATATCCCCGGTCAGTTTCGCGATCGGCAATCTGCTGCTGCGGCAGGCGAGGGACGTGCCGATGTTCGACCTGTTCGCGTGGCTCTGCCTGGTGCCGCCGCTGCCGCTGTTGGCGCTGGCGCTGGTGGCCGACGGGCCGCGGGCGACCTTGCATTCGCTGATCCATATGTCGTGGACCGGGTTCGCCTGCATGCTTGGCCTGGGTGCGATTTCGACCAGCATCGCTTACTGGTTATGGGGCCGGCTGTTGCGGGATTACTCCGCGGCGCAGGTGGTGCCGTTCGCGCTATTGGTGCCGTTCGTCGGCGCCGCGGCGTCGGCAGTTGTTTTCGGCGAAACCTTCGGGCCGCTGCGGCTTTCCGGAATGGTCATCGTGGTCTGCGGCATCGCGGTCATGCTGCTGTCGAAGCGCTCGCAAACCCTGCCCAAGCTCGCCTGAGTGCAACATGTCGCAATCGCTTCTGATCGCCTTTGTGGTGTTCGCCGCCGTGATGTTTTTCACGCCCGGGCCGAACAACGTCATGCTGCTGTCCTCGGGGCTCAATCACGGCTTCCGCCGCACATTGCCGCACATCGCCGGCATCACCATTGGTGTCGCCTTCATGGTCGCGGCCGTAGGCCTTGGCCTGGGGACGATCTTCCTCGCTTATCCGGTGCTGGAGACGATCCTGAAATATGCCGGCGCGGCCTATCTGGTCTACCTCGCCGCCGCGATCGCGATGTCCGGGATGGCGCCATCGGGGCAGGACAATCAGCGCGGCCCCATGACATTCTGGGGCGCCGCGATGTTTCAGTGGGTCAACGCCAAGGGATGGGTGATGGTGATCGGCACCATCACCGCTTACGCCGCCATCGCCAGCTTTCCCTGGAATATCGTCATCCAGACCGCCATCAGCCTCGTGATGGGAACGCTGTCGACGGTAGCCTGGGCGCTGTTCGGCAGCGCGCTGCGGCCGCTTCTGACGTCGCCGGGCGCGGTGCGGGCCTTCAATATCGCGATGGCGGTGCTGCTGCTGGCATCGCTCTATCCGGTCTTCATGGACGCATGATGCCGCAGCGCGCCATGCAGAAACGGGTTTCCCCTCAGGTTAAAAATGGACTAGACAACGCCGGAAATCGCCAGCCAAACCCGCCGAGACTTCAGAAAACATGACGATCCGGGCACTCCGCCCGGCCAGCCCCAGAGGAACGACCATGCGTGTTTATTACGATCGCGACGCCGACCTGAACCTGATCAAGGGCAAGAAGGTCTGCATCGTCGGCTATGGCAGCCAGGGCCATGCCCATGCGCTGAACCTGAAGGATTCCGGCGTCAAGGATGTCGCCATCGCGCTGCGCAAGGGCTCGGCCTCCGCCAAGAAGGCCGAGACTGCCGGCTTCAAGGTGATGGAAGTCGCTGACGCCGCGAAGTGGGCGGACCTCGTGATGATGCTCACCCCCGATGAATTGCAGGGCGACATCTACCGCGAGCATCTGCACGACAACATGAAGAAGGGCGCCGCGCTGGTGTTCGCCCACGGCCTCAACGTGCATTTCAACCTGCTCGACCCGCGTTCCGATCTCGACGTGCTGATGATCGCCCCAAAAGGCCCCGGCCATACCGTGCGCTCGGAATACCAGCGCGGCGGCGGCGTGCCATGCCTGATCGCGATTCACAAGGACCCGTCGGGCAACGCCCACGACCTCGGCTTGAGCTATGCATCGGCGATCGGCGGCGGCCGCGCCGGCATCATCGAGACCTCGTTCAAGGAAGAATGCGAGACCGATCTGTTCGGTGAGCAGGTGGTGCTGTGCGGCGGCCTGGTCGAACTGATCAAGGGCGGCTTCGAGACGCTGGTGGAAGCCGGCTACGCGCCGGAAATGGCCTATTTCGAATGCCTGCACGAGGTGAAGCTGATCGTCGACCTGATCTATGAAGGCGGCATCGCCAACATGAACTACTCGATCTCCAACACCGCCGAATACGGCGAATATGTCAGTGGTCCGCGCATCGTCACCGAGGAAACCAGGAAGGAGATGAAGCGCGTACTGTCAGACATCCAGTCCGGCAAATTCGCCCGCGACTGGATGCTGGAGAACAAGGTCAACCAGACCTCGTTCAAGGCGACCCGCGCCAAGCTTGCCACCCACCCGATCGAGGAAGTCGGCGTCAAGCTCCGCGACATGATGCCGTGGATCAAGAAGGGCGCACTGGTCGACAAGACGAAGAATTGAGACTTGATCCACGATTCTAGTGCGAGATCGCGCAAGCGCGATCTCGATGATCAAGAAGGGCGCGCTGGTCGACAAGACCAAGAATTGAGACAGCGTGCCCCGGATGCTGCGCAGCGCGCCGCAATTGCGGCGTGGTGCGCTGCTGGTCCGGGGTCCATGATTCCGCGATGTCTACGATGGGTCCCGGCGCTGCGGAGCAGCACAAGAGCGCTGCACCGCGTCCGGGACACGAAACGCAAGACCTGTGCTCACCCCAGCCCGAGCGCCGTGATCACGGCGCGCCGGTCGAAATAGGGGCGCTCGCAGATGATCCTGGCTGCATCAGGCGCGAATTCGAAGCTCGCCATCATGCGTACGCGAAACGCCTTTCCGGTAGCGGCGATTTCACCTTTCGGCGTTCGCAGCGGGCCGAGGTGCGTGCCCGTCAGCCAGAATTCAACCAGAACCGTGTCGCCTTCGGCGCCGATGGCGATGATCTCGTTGGCTTGATCGGGGAACGGCGTGCGCGAAGCGGCGAAGTAGCCACGCACGGCCGCTTCGCCGTCGAACACCGTCCCGGCGCCGTATAGCTCGTAACGCGGGTGCGCGAAGGTGGCGATGACGCCGTCCCAGTCGCCCTCGCATTCAAGCCGCATATGGTCGCGCACGGTCTGGATCCGCGCCGCGGTCAACTCGTTCATGGATACGCTCTCCCGTACTACCGAAGTTAAAAGCGGGAACCGTTGGCCTGTTTGCCAGTTCCATACGAAGCAGTCGACCCAAGCGTCCGGGCATTCGGAGATGATATTGTCTTCCGCCGATGACCCTCATCCAGCCAAGGCAGATTCTGAGGCAGGCACGGCCTCAAACGACGCGCGCCTTACCCGGGAGAAAATTCGCGATTTTTTGCGCATTCTCGCTCGGCAAATCGCGATTTTTGTACGGGTCGCCGCACAGCGAGGGCAGGTTTTGTGGAGGGATGGGCGAGCCGCTATGGCTGGTGCTTCTCTCCGAGATCGATGGTCGGGATTGCAAGCGAGCCTGCCGCCGTGGACCAGATACGTTCGTTGGCCAAACCCGAAATCTGGTCCGATAGGCCCGCACCAGCGCGTCGGGCCCAAGGCATGGCGTAATCCTCGCGTCGCGAAATTTCGTGCAAAGTATCTGGCGGCATCCATCGCGGTGGGTTTGTGCGTTCTAATCGGGTTTGTGCTCTACAGCATCGCGACGTTGCCGATCGGCGGTGGCCTTCAGGTTGAAGCCACCCAAAGTGCGTTGACGTTCGAAGGTGCCCAAGGCGACGTTTTCGCCACACGCGGCGTATTCAAAGGGGACAAGCTGACGGCCGCGGATTTGCCGGCGCATTTGGCCCAGGCCATTGTCGCGATCGAAGATCGAAGATTCTACCAGCACAACGGCGTCGATATCAGGGGTATATTGCGCGCCATTTGGCGGAATTCGCAGGCTGGCGGTACGCGGGAGGGTGCAAGCACGATAACGCAGCAGCTTGCCCGCCTGATGTTTCTTACCCCGGAGCGGACATTCCGCCGCAAGGTCCAGGAAGCGGTTCTTGCGATATGGCTGGAAAGCCAGCTCAAGAAGGAAGACATTCTGCTGCGATATCTGAACACGGCCTATTTCGGCGCCGGCGCCTACGGCGTGGACGCAGCCGCCAGGAGATATTTCGGGAAGAAGGCCGGCGAACTCTCCTTGGCCGAGGATGCGATGCTGGCCGGGCTGGTGCGCGCGCCGTCGCAGCTGGCGCCAACCCGCAATTTCGGCGGAGCCAAGGACCGGCAGGAACTGGTCCTGCAGGCCATGGTGGAAACCAAAGCCATCACATCAGCGGAAGCGGAAACCGCCCGCACGCAACGCGTCCATCTGCGGACACCCCCGGAAACGCCGCCTGGCAGCAACTACTTTGTCGATATGGTTGCCGGCGACGTCCGGCGGCTTCTGGGCTCGTCATCGGGCGATCTGACGCTTCGCACGACGTTGAATCTGGAGTTGCAGCGGCTCGCCGAAGGCGTCATCGAACGCAGATTGGAGGCAGAGGGCTCAAAGAAAAATGTCTCGCAAGCGGCTCTAGTCGCCCTCAGTAAAGACGGTGCGGTGCTGGCGATGGTCGGCGGTCGCGATTACGAAGCCAGTCAATTCAATCGCGCCACCCAAGCAAAGCGGCAGGCCGGGTCCCTGTTCAAGCTCTTCGTTTACCTGACCGCGCTGCAACGCGGTTACACGCCGCAGTCTGTGGTGGTCGACAGGCCAACCCAGATCGGAGAATGGGAGCCGCAAAACTACAGTGGAGGGTTTCGCGGCAGCATGACGTTACGGAACGCGTTTGTACATTCCATCAATACCATCGCCGCGCAACTGGGCGAAGAGGTCGGCATCCCCGCTGTCATCGACACCGCCAAGCGCATGGGCGTGCAGTCGACGCTGCCGGCGGTGCCGAGCCTGGCGCTGGGCTCGGCCGAGGTTACTTTGTTGGAGATGACGAGGGCGTTCGGTTCCGTTGCCGCGGGAATTCAGATCGAACCCTATTCGGTTCGCTCGATTGCAGGCAATTCACAACAGGCGCTTTACACCAAAACCGGCGCCGGCACCGAGTTCACGGGACAACTGGGCGCCAGCCGCTCCATGATGATCGATCTGCTGCAGGGGGTCGTGAACGAGGGGACCGGCAAGGCGGCGCGGATTGCAAATATCCCGGTTGCCGGAAAGACCGGCACCACCCAGGAATATCGCGACGCCTGGTTCATCGGATTTACGTCGGATATTGTCGTTGGAGTATGGGTGGGAAACGACGACAACACCCCGATGAACAGGGTGGTCGGCGGCGATCTCCCCGCCAACATCTGGCGCGATTTTGTCGGCCGCGCTCTGCCCATCGTCTCCAAAATGCCCCCACAGCTCGCAAGGCGGCCTCCGGACATTCCCAATCCGGTGAATGCGCCAGGCCCGACCGACGTTGCGGCTGTGGCCAACTCAGACGCAGGCGCCAGAGGCGCGGCAGACGTGCTCGATACGGCGACGCTGGTTATCCGCGGCAGAAGAATCCAGCTGGAAGGTATTGTCGGCGACGATGATCGTCGCACGGTCCGACCGCTCGCGCGCTTTCTCAGGCGCCGCGAAGTGATTTGCGAGCCGAGCGGGACGCCGGAGCGTTATCGTTGCAATGTCGAGGGACAGAATTTGTCTGAAGTGATTTTGAGTAACGGGGGCGCGCGCGCGACGGCGGATGCGTCGGCCGAATTGCTTGCGGCTGAAGACGAGGCCAGATCGGCCCGGCTTGGAATTTGGCGGCACATGTAATTCGCGACCTTGCCCCGCGCATCCCCGATCGTTTCTCGTAGCATCAGGAATCCGGTTCATGCGTTAGTCAGGCGTCGGAGCTCGACGGCGAACACCTCAACCGCCGCGGCGCGCCCGCGCAACTGCGTTGGCCCCAGCGCTTCAACGACAAGGTCGCTGCCAGGATGCACGAGGCGCAGCAGATCGGCTGATACAAGCAGAGCACGGCCGACCTCCTTGCAATGCTCCTGCAGTCGCGCGGTGACGTTCATCGTGTCGCCGAAATAGGCGACCTGCCGGCGCGAATCCCCGCACTCACTGATCACCACCGAGCCGGTATGCAGCCCCGCACGAAAATTTGGCACCACGCCGAACTCTCGCCGGTATAAATCCGCCCTCTCGGCTATCCTGTCCTGAATAGCAAAAAAACGGTCGAGGTAATGTCGCTCCGACATTTGGGCGGCCAGCCGCCACGTTACGATGACCTCGTCTCCGACATTAGGCATGCACTTCGCCGCCATGGGCGAGAATCGCCTTGTCGATGTCGAAGAAGAACCGGGTAAGAAGGTCGTGCATGCGCAGCTCACCCATCGACTCGGCCAGCGACGTCGAGCCGACGAGATCGAGAAACAGCAGCACGCGTTCTTCCCGCGTGGGCCTTCGATATCGTCCCAGAATTACGTTGAAGAGGACCCGGCCGCCGACGAGCCGTGACAGTTCGAAGACTGCACCGATCAGCGCGGACATGACAAAGGCGATGCCGACGATCCGGGGGAAGTCGTCGATGAGCCACGTGGCCGATGTCCGATTGCCATAGAGTGCCGCTTGCAAGCCCATGGCGACCGTCGCAACGACGATCGCCATGGCCACAGACTGCACGATGATCTCAACGACCAGCGGCCATCGTCTCACCCATTCGCTGCTGCGTGACGTAAAATAGAGATGAACCGCCCAGCCGGAGAGCGCCACGCCCATTCCATGGAAGCCACTGCGCAGGTAGTTCGCGAGAGTAGCTTCGGCCGCATCGTCAGCAAAGTAACGATAGGCTACGCCCGCCAGCAACCCGACCACGGCTAGAATGATCCAAGGTGCCAAAGATCGCCGCATCTCGTCTCCACATCAATTAGCGAGGCAGGCCAGGAAGGCCATTATAGGCGTATCATTGCTGCGCCGCACCGCAAAGACTTCACCCGACAAATAGTCTTTCGACCGGCCGCCGCTTCCGGCAAGCCTTCACCCCTGCTATCGTCCGTCTCGCCGCAAAGAAAATTAGAGGAACCTGTCCGACAAAAGCCGTCACGCCTGGCCTGAGGAGCAAACTCATGAAGCGCTGCGCTAAGGATTTCATCAGGACGCTTGGACTTTCGCTTGGACTTTCCGGACTAATCATTGCCGTGGCCTCCGTGTCGGCGCTCGCGCAGAAAAAATACGATACCGGCGTAACCGACACAGAAATCAAGATCGGCAACATCATGCCGTACAGCGGGCCGGCGTCGGCCTATGGCATCATCGGCAAGACGATGAGCGCCTATTTCAGGATGATCAACGACAATGGCGGCGTCAACGGCCGCAAGATCAACTTCATCTCCTACGATGACGCCTATAGCCCGCCCAAGACCGTGGAGCAGGCGCGCAAGCTGGTCGAGAGCGACGAGGTGTTCCTGATTTTTGCTTCGCTCGGCACCGCGAGCAACGCGGCGATCCAGAAATACATGAACACCATGAAGGTGCCGCAGCTGTTCGTCGCCACCGGCGCCTCGCGCTGGGGCGATCCCGAACATTTCCCCTGGACCATCGGCTGGCAGCCGAACTACCGGGCCGAGGCGCGCATCTATGCGACCTACATCCTGCAGCATTACCCGAATGCAAAAATTGGCGTGCTGTATCAGAACGACGATTTCGGCAAGGACTACGTGCTCGGGCTGAAGGACGTGCTGCGCGAGAAATACGACAAGATGGTCGTCAGCGAAATCTCATACGAGACCAGCATGCCGACCGTGGACTCCCAGGTGGTGGCGATCAAGACGGCGAATCCGGATATCTTCGTCAATATCGGCACGCCGAAATTCGCGGCGCAAGCCATCAAGAAGACCGCCGAACTCGGCTGGCATCCGGTCCACATCATGACCAACGTGTCGGCGTCGGTCGGCGCGGTACTGAAGCCTGCCGGTCTGGAGAACTCCAAGGGCATCCTGAGTGCCGGTTACCAGATGGATGTCACCGATCCGCAATGGGACAGCTATCCCGGCATGCAGAAATTCCGCGCCTTCATGGCGAAATATTATCCGGAAGCCGACAGGTCCGAGAGCGGGCCGTTGACGGCATTCAACACCTCGACCGCGCTGGTTGAGGTGCTCAAGCGCTGCGGCGACAACCTCACCCGAGAGAACGTCATGAAGGTGGTCGCGAATATGGATTTCGAGATCAACACCTACATCCCGGGAATCCGCATCAAGACCTCGCCGACGGATTTCTATCCGATCGAGCAGGTGCAGATGATGAAATTCACCGGCGAGAAATGGCAGTTGTTCGGCCCGATCATCGACGGGCATGCCGAATAGGGGATAACTCTCTCCGTTTCTCGTGAAGAGCAGAGTTGACCTCGTCGTCCTGAGGTGCGAGCCATCTTCGGCGAGCCATCGAAGGATGGCGAGCGATGCGTACCGGCCGCGCTTCACGATACGGTGGTGTGCGGAGCAAGCAGGAACCAATTATGCAATCTGTTGTCATCACCGGGGCGTCCACCGGCATCGGCTGGGCCACCGCGAAGCTGCTGCTCGAGCGCGGATTTCGCGTGTTCGGCAGCGTGCGCAAGCCGGCCGATGCCGACCGTCTCAGGGCCGAATTCGGCGCGAATTTCACCCCGCTGCTATTCGATGTCACCAATGAGGCCGCGGTGCTGGCCGCCGCGCGCGAGGTTCGCGCGGCGCTGGGCGGCGAGACGCTGTTTGGCCTTGTCAACAATGCCGGCGTTGCGGTCGCCGGGCCGGTGCTGGAGCTCGCGGCCGACGAATTCCGCCGCCAGATGGACGTCAATGTCATCGGGCCGATCATCTCCACCCAGGCGTTCGGCCCGCTGCTCGGGTCCGATCAGTCGCTGAGGGGACCGCGCGGTCGGATCGTCATGATCAGCTCGGTGGCCGGCAAAAACGGCAACCCGCTGACGGCGGCCTATGCGGCATCGAAGCACGCAATCGAGGGGCTTTCGGAAAGTCTGCGCCGCGAGATGATGCTGTTCGGCATCGATGTCATTGTCATTGCGCCGGGCGCAGTGAAGACGCCGATCTGGAGCAAGGCCGAGGAAGTCGACATTTCCGCCTACAAGAACTCGCCGTTCTTCCCGGCGCTGGAGCGAATCCGCAAATTCATGTTGCAACTCGGCGAAACCGGATTGCCGGCTGAAAGGATCGCCGAAGCGATTGCCGACGCCCTGACATCGGCCCATCCCAAGGTGCGCTACCAGATCACGCCGGATCCGATGCGGCATTTGATGATGGCCGTGCTGCCGAAGCGGATGGTCGACAGGATCATCGCCAAGCGCCTCGGCTTGATGCCGCCGGCATGAGCCCGAATATGCACGGCATGATTTCGCAATGCTACATCATGGTTCGAGCCGACCCGGCGGTAAGTGAGAATCGGGCGCAGGTCATGGTCCATACATGGGCGCCGGCGTTTGGTTAAAATCATCATTTCCATCCCCCTTGCATTTGTAGCTCTGGGCCACGGTTGGATTACCGGTGCCGTTGTACTGGGGAAACTGCGGATATGGGCAGAGCGGTCGCTGCATGACGATGCCCGATTGCGCGGCATCTTCCAGATATTTCGTCGCGATGACCGACTGAGGCGGGGTGCCGCGCTCGACCCATTGCGTCAGTCCACTCAGAACATCGTACTTCGGATCATAGCTCGGAGCTTGTTGCTGAATAGACCCGCCAAAGGCATTTGGCCCCGGCCCATCCTTGCAGTGCCACATCCCCGGCGCCATGAACAATCGTGCAAACTGTTGCGTTTGCGTCACCGACTTCGCCGAATTACTGCCGGTCATCGTCTGCACCAGCGCGTTAAAGTAGTTAATCGTTGTTTGCGATGGGATCAGCGGATCGGCGAAGCCATGATAGAGAATGAGCTTTCCGCCCCTTGCCTGGAATGGCCGCAAGTCAGTGCTGTTGGCATTGAGGTCGGCGGCGAGCACCTGATCTACCGTTGCCATGTCCTTGTTAAAGTCGAACGTCTGCCACTGCCAGGTCAGGCCGAACACCCATTTGAACAGGCTGTCGAAGGTGGGCTCGGTTGAACTTTCATTGAGCGCAAATCCAAGAGCCGATGGATTACTCGTCTCCGATCCGCGCGCGTTGCCGGGCGCGATGACGGCGCCGGTCGATAGATTGCTCGAGCCGGCATAGTAGACCTTCATTGCGGCGACTTGATCGGCGTTGAGGCAGTTCGCTCCGTCGCCCACGGGACACTGCAGCGAAGCGGGATCGAACTTGCAATCGCGTGGATCGGTCAGGAATGGATCATTTGGCGCGCCGCCGTCCTGTTTCCGGCATTGGGCCAGCACGGCGCTGTTAACAACATCGAGCTTGCTGAGGGGTATGAAACTTTCGGGCGTTCGGTGGGTTGCTCGATATTCCGAGATCAAGACCGTGTGCAGATGGGTGCGGTTGAAGGCCGGCGCGCCCGCCAGGATCCCGTCGTAATCGCTGGGGAATCGTTCCGCCTCCATGAGGGCTTGCTGGCCACCGGTAGAACAGCCCGCGAAGTAGGATCGATTGGCGGGATTGCCATAGAAGGTGTTGATGAGGGCTTGGGCAAACGTGGTCATGAGATGGGTCGAGCGCCACCCGAAGTCTTTCCATTTCTCGGGATGACCCACCAGCACGTCGGCGTTCACCCCCGCCGCCGGTGCGGTCCCCATATCGGTATTTGCCGTGGCGAAACCACGGTTGATGCCGTCTGCCAGTTCGCTGAAGAAGAAGCCGCCGGCGTAACCGCCGTTGCCGGTGCCGAGATAGCGACCGTTGTAGTTTTTCGTGGGCATCCAGACCCGGACATTGATGCTGGAATCCGTCGTCGGTGCGATGGTTGCGAAAACTTCGCAATAGGGCGGGAGGTTGGTGAAGACGAGGTGCCAGGCGTCCGGCGCCACATAGGGGCCTCCGGGCTGGGACAGTGCGGAGTTGATGGTGGTGTTCGGATATGAAAATGTCGAAAGACTTGCGCAGCTTGTCGGCGTTCCGGCCGCGGCGGGTCCAACCATCCCATAACTCAATAGAATTGCTGGAAAAATGCACCATGCCTTTCTGCGTAATGCCGTCGTTGGGTTTGACCGGAAATCTGGCTTCTCAATAATCGCCCGCATGACCCCTCCCAGTGATCATCCAATATCGCGCGTATCCCGCGCCGGGTTGTTCCCATGCGGGAACTCGAGCGAACCAATTTCAAAGGAAAAGAAAAGTTCCGGGGTGGCTATTCGGGGAATGGGCGGGGGCACCTCGCCCGCATCGATGCCGGGCGAATGCATGTGCAATCTGACCGAGGCGCGGGCGCCTGAGCTGGAAAACCTCGCCATCAGTGACATCAGCGGCTAGCCGGTCAGGCTTTGGACCGCCGACTCCACCTCCCGGTAAGGTTGCTGCGCTAAAATTGCCTCGGGGTAAACAGCCCTGCCTGCCGATTCTGTTGCGTCGCGGTGACAGTTCCATTACATTTTTATGACACGCCGCAGGTTCCGGCTGCGTCGTGCGTCTCCTGGTCATCGCCAGCCAAGGCCCAAAGGCAGTGCCGGGTGTAGTTGCGTCCCAACCCATGGCGCCCGCGCCAAACCCAGGTCCATCCGCCACCGTCGCCGCGGGAGGTATCGCCTCGGTCGGCATCTGGCGGCTGTTGGCCGTCGCGACGCCGCATCTGGCGGCGCTGGCCGTCATGCTCCACACCGAAACCGACTTCGGCTCGCGCACCGGCTTTCTGCTGTCGTGGGGAATCCTGAATTTCTTCTGGATCGCCTTGTTAAGGCGTCCGGCATTGTCGGGCGCGCTGTCGCTTACCTTGGTGGTGGTATTGATTCTGCTGTCGCGGCTCAAGCACGACATCGTGCAGATGACCGCGAACTTCGTCGATCTGATGGTGATCGACCGCGACACCGCGGCATTTCTGTTTACGATCTTCCCCAACCTGCGCTGGTCGGTGATATCAGCGGCCGTCGTCACCATCCCCTTGATGTACGCGCTGTGGTGGCTCGATCCGTTCCGGATCCGTCGCCTGCCGGCCCTGGCCTGCGCGCTGGCGTGTCTTGCCGCATTGGTTGGATATTCCTTTGCCTGGCCGGATGAAGCCTGGCGCGGCTATTACGACGACGGCTATCTGTCGAAATTCTCCCGCTCCGGCGTGACGGCGGTTTCGGATTTCATCAATTACGGTTTCATGGAATCCGATGCGGTCGCCGCCGAGCGGCTCAAGGTGCCGCTGCTGGATTCCTGCCATCCCGCAGGCCGCCGGCCGAACATCATCATGATCCATGACGAGTCCAGTTTCGACATTCGTCAAGCCGCGGGAGTCAAGGTGCCGCCGGGCTACGGCGGCCATTTCAACTCCTACGACGGCAAGGCGCGCAAGTTCCTGGCCGAGAGCAATGGCGGCCCGAGCTGGTTCACCGAATACAACGTGCTCGCCGGGCTCTCGTCGCGCTCGTTCGGCCGGTTTTCCTATTTCGTGACCCGCATTGCCTCCGGCCGCGTCGAGCGCGGACTGCCGCTGGCGCTGAGCCGCTGCGGTTACAGCACGATCTCGCTCTATCCGGCCTATGGCGCGTTCATGAGCGCGCGCAGTTTCCAGACCACCACCGGCATCCAGCATTTCTACGACGCGCGCGATCTCGGCGCCAAGGACGTCGAGCCCGACAGCTTCTTTTACGACAAGGCCTTGAAGCTGATGTCGCAGGAGGCGCCGACCACGCCGCTGTTCATGTTCGTCTATCTCGCCGCCAATCATTTTCCCTGGGAAACCCGGTTTCGCTCGGACCTGACGCCGTCCTGGCGCAAGCTCGGCAACGAGCCCGTGGTCGACGAATATCTGCGCCGGCAGGCGATGAGCGCCGACGATTACGCGGCGTTCGTCGTGGGGTTGAAAAAGAAATTTCCGGCCCAGCCGTTTTTGATCGTGCGTTATGGCGACCACCAGCCGGAATTCTCGCCGCATGTTCTCGACCCCGATCTCGACGAGGCCGGTGTCGGCAAGAAGCTGGAGAATTACGATCCGCGCTATTACGCGACCTATTACGCGATCGACGCTATTAACTTCGAGCCGGTCAAAAGTCCTGCCGTGATGGATACCATCGACGGACCCTATCTGCCGCTGGTGATCCAGGAGGCCGCCGGCATTCCGCTCGATCCCTCGTTCGAGGAGCAGAAGAAAGTCATGCTGCGCTGCAAGGGTTTGTTCTATGCCTGCAAGGCCGGCGCGGAAGCCCGCCGCTTCAACCGGCTGCTGATCGACGCCGGTCTGGTGCACGGGCTGTAGGCGTCCGGACCAAGGGTGCTGAACGCGGGTGGGTGGGCCAGCCACCTTGGTGCGGCCTTGCCAATCTGCTATTCTGCCCCGGCTAGACGCCTTTTGGGGGGCTCTCAGCCATGCTGATGCGTCTGTTCGCGCCGCAATTTCTTGTGGTCTGGGCCTTCCTCGGCTCCGCCATCGCCGTGCATTTCCGCGGCAAGGTCCGGCTCGGGTTCTGGCGGCAGTTCTCCGACCATTCCACCATTATGGCGCCCTACAATGTGCTGATGTACCTGTTCTCGGCGGTGCCCAACCGGCCCATCCTGCAACAGGGATCGATCCCTGAACTCAACTTGCTTCGCGACAATTGGCAGGTGATCCGCGAAGAGGCGCTGGTGCTGTTCGCACGCGGCCAGATCAAGGCTGCGGACAAATACAACGACTGGGGCTTTAATTCGTTCTTCAGAACCGGGTGGAAGCGGTTCTATCTCAAATGGTACGATCAGGCGCTGCCGTCGGCGCTCGCCAACTGCCCGAAGACGGTCGAATTGGTGAATTCGATCCCGACCGTCAAGGGTGCGATGTTCGCCAGCCTGCCGCCCGGCGGCCGCCTGGTACAGCACCGCGATCCCTATGCCGGCTCGCTGCGCTATCATCTCGGCCTGTTGGTACCGAAATCGCCGGGCGAATGCCGCATATTCATCGACGGCCAGCCTTACTCCTGGCGCGAGGGCGAGGACCTGCTGTTCGACGAGACCTATTTGCACTACGCCGAGAATACCACCAGCGACGACCGCGTCATCCTGTTCTGCGACGTCGAGCGCCCGCTGCACACGCGCGCCATGACTGCGGTCAACCGCTGGGTCAGCCGCCACGTCATCAACGAAAGCGCAACGCAGAACGAAGAGGGTGAACGCGTCGGCTGGATCAACCGCATCTTCGGCTATGTTTACCAGGTGCGGCTCGTGGGCAAGCGGATGAAAGCCTGGAACAAGCGCGTCTATTACGCGGTGAAATATTTTCTGATCGGTGGCATCCTCGCCGCGTTCCTGGCGACTGCTTTCGCGTGAGGCGTCTTAACGGCGTAAACGGCTTCGGCGCGCACCGCCTCGGCATCTGAAGTTTGCCAAAACCCGGGCGCTTTAGCGCCGGCGTCGGAGCTGCCAGCACACATGCGATACAGAATATTGCTGATCCTTATCGCGGTAATTACCGGAACTTGAACTGTTGGCCGACTTTCACCCGTTTCCGGGTATCTGGTGGACGCACAAGGAGGCGATGGACTACGGCGGCTTGACATTCATCGCCGTCGCCATTTTGCTGTTAATGCGACGACAGGATTAGCGCTTCCCGATCTTCTGCCACAGCCAGCGCGCTACCGCATCGGGCGACGATGCGCTGTCGCCGCCGGCGGCGCGCAAGTTAGCCTCGCGCATCGCTGCGATATCGATCTTGCCGAGCAGCGGCGCCAGCGCTGCCCGCAACGCCTGATCGTCGGCACGTTTTGGCGCCAGCAGCACGATCGCATCATAAGGCGGGATCGCGTGCCTGGGATCGTCGAGCACCACCAGATCGTATTTCGCGATCAGACCGTCGCTGGTATAGCCGGCGATCACGTCGACCTCGCCGGAGGCGACGGCGGCATACATGAAGTCTGGCTGCATCTGCCGCTGTGCGCGAAATGCCAGCCCGTAAGCATTTCGCAGCCCGGCCCATTCCGGCCGGGAGAAGAACTCATAATCCGCCGCGACCGACATCGTTCGTGCATGCGATGCGAGATCGGCGATGGAGCGAATGCCGAGCGCATCGGCGCGCTTTCGCGGCATCACCAGCGCGTAGGCGTTCTCGAACCCGAGTTCGCCCAGTAATGTGACTTTCTGCTGCGCCAGCGTCACTTTCAATTCGCCGAGCAACTCCTCGCGCGGCTTGATATCGGTGTGGTGAAACTGGTTGGCCCACAGCGTGCCGGAATAATCGACGTAGACGTCGATATCATTGGACGCGACGGCATCGAAAATCACATTGGAGCCGAGGCCCTCGCGCGTACTGGCCGAAAATCCCGCCGCCCGCAGCCGCTGCGCGATCAGCGCCGATAATACATATTGTTCGGCAAAAGTTTTGGCGCCGACAATATAGGTCGATTGCGAACGCGCCAGCGAAGGCACCAGGGTTGCCGCGACCAGCGCCGCAATGCCGATGCCGCCTGATATCACGCGCAGGCGGCTGCGTGCGCGAATGCCGGTCTCAATCAAGGCCAGCAATTGGTCGACCGCGAGCGCCAGCACCGCGGCGGCAAGGCAGCCGAACAGCACGAACACCCAGTTCTGGGTCTGCAACCCCGCGAAGATGTAATTGCCGAGGCTGGTCTGGCCGATCGGGGTGGACAGCGTCGCGGTTCCGATCACCCAAACCGCCGCGGTGCGGATGCCCGCCATCATCACCGGCAGCGCCAGCGGCAGCTCCACCATGAACAATGACTGCCGCGGCGTCATGCCGACGCCCTGCGCGGCCTCGAGGATCGCGGCATCGACGCCGTTCAGGCCGGTGATGGTGTTGCGGAGTACCGGCAGCATTGAATAAAGCGCCAGCGCCAGCACCGCGGGAAGAAATCCGAATGCGGAAAAGCCAAATCCGAACCAGGCCAGCGACAATGCCGCCAGCGCCAGCAGCAATGGATAGAACAGCGCCAGCAGCGCCAGTCCCGGCACCGTTTGCACGATGCTGGCAAGCCCGAGCAGCGCGCCGCGCATCACCGCACGGTTGCGCGCCACGATGGCCAGCGGCAGGCTGACCGCTAGACCCAGCGCCAGCGCGGTGAGGCTGACACGCACATGGTTGCCGAGATAATCCGGCAGATGCGCCAGCGCCTCGCTCCAGCGTGGGTCGGCGAAAAAGCTCATGCGCCACCATCGCGCGGCAGCAGCACGTTGAGCCGCTCGGCCTGGCGCCGCGGCGTGCGTAATAATTCGCCGACATACGGGTCGTCGCTATCGGAAAGCTCCGTCGGCGTGCCCTGCGCCAGCAGCCGGCCGGCCCGCATCACCGCGACGCGGTCGGCGAGCAGGATGGCCTCGGTCATGTCATGGGTGATCATGACCGTGGTCAGCCCGAGCTTGCGATGAAGCGCGCGATAGTCATCGCCGAGCGCATCGCGGGTGAGGGGATCGAGCGCGCCGAACGGCTCGTCCATCAGCACGATCCGCGGTCGCGCCGCCAGCGCCCGGGCGACGCCGACGCGCTGGCGCTGGCCGCCCGACAATTCATGCGGAAAGCGATCGCGATGCTGGACGCGGTCGAGCCGCACCAGATCGAGCAACTCGTCCACCCGCGCGGAAATCTCCGGAGCCGGCATGCCCTGCAGGTTTGGCGTGATCCCGATATTGTCAGCGACGCTCATATGCGGGAACAGTCCGCCGCTCTGGAACACGTAGCCGATGCGCCGGCGCAATCGAACCGGATCGACCGCACGCACATCCTCGCCTTCGATCGTGATGCTGCCGCTGTCGGCGTCGATCAGCCGGTTCGCCAGCCGCAGCAGCGTGGTCTTGCCGGAGCCGGAGCCGCCGACGATGGCGAGGAATTCGCCCTCGGCGACGTCGAGCGAGAGGTCGTTCACGGCCTGAACACGCTCCGCACCTAGCCCGCCGTCGAAGCTTTTGCCGACGTGCGCAAATGCGATCAGTGGCGGGGCGGCGGTCATTTCTTGGGACTATCACACCGCGTTCGACCCACCAAGCCGGCGCGGCGCTTGCATGTTGCCGCGATCGGTTGAATTGTCGCTGCCGGGGCGGTAATCCATATGTCGCCACAAGGTACATCGGGGAAGCGCAGGTGCAGGCAGGTGAGACCGCAGGGTCGACGGCGGTCGCGCTTGACGACGCCACGGTGGCGTTTCGGCTGGCCGATGCGCGGATCTACACCGCGGTGGAAAAGGCCCGGCTTAAGATCGAGCATGGCGAGTTCGTCGCAATCGTCGGGCCCACCGGATGCGGAAAATCGACGCTGCTGAACGTCGCCGCCGGCCTGCTCAAACCGGCATCGGGAACGGTCAGAATCTTCGATTCTCCGCTTGCAGGGCTGAACCGGGAGGCCGGCTATCTGTTTCAGGCCGATGCGCTGTTTCCGTGGAAGACCGCGATCGACAATGTTGCCATCGGCCTGGAAATCCAGGGTGCGCCCCGCGCGCACGCGCTTGAACGCGCGCAGGGCTGGCTTACCTCGGTGGGCCTCGGGGCGTTCGGCAATCGTTATCCGCACATGCTGTCGGGCGGGCAGCGCAAGCGGGTTGGCCTCGCGCAGGTGTTGATCCGCGACCCCAAAATCCTGCTGATGGACGAGCCGTTCGGGCCGCTCGACGCCCAAACGAGACAGATCATGGGCAACCTGTTGCTGGAGTTGTGGAATGCCGACCGCAAGGCGGTGCTGTTCGTCACCCACGACCTCGAGGAGGCGATCGCGCTGGCCGACCGCGTCGTGATCATGTCGGCGGGCCCCAGTGCGCGCATCATCGGTGACTGGCGGGTGCCGCTGCCGCGCCCGCGCGACATTTCGGAAGTCCGCATGGAAAAGGACTTTCATGCGCTGCATAGGGAAATCTGGAGCGTGCTGAAGGACGAGGTGATGAAGGGTTATGCGCAATCCTCGCAACCGGTGGAGGGGACTGCTTGATGAGCCGACCCATGCTTCTTCTCTGCCAGCTTCTGGTCGCCGTCGTCGCCTTGGGACTGTGGCAGTTGTTTGCCACCGTGCCGATCTTCGGGCGCATGCTGCTGCCGCCGTTCTTCTTTTCCAATCCGGTGGACGTCGGCAGCCAGATCTTCGACTGGTTTCGAAGCGGCGTGATCTGGAAACATCTCCTGATCACCTTGTGGGAGTCGGTTCTCGCTTTCGCGATCGGCTCGCTTGGCGGCGTCATGGTCGGCTTCTGGTTCGCACGCCAGCCTCGCGTCGCCGCGATATTCGATCCCTATGTGAAGATGGTCAACGCGCTGCCGCGCGTCGTTCTTGCGCCGATCTTTACGCTGTGGCTTGGGCTGGGCATCTGGTCGAAGGTCGCGCTGGGAGTCACGCTGGTGTTCTTCATCGTATTCTTCAACGTCTATCAGGGCGTCAAGGAGGTCAGCCGCACCGTGCTGGACAACGGCCGCATGCTCGGCATGAGCGAACGGCAGTTGACGCGCCACGTGTACTGGCCGTCGGCGCTGTCGTGGATGTTTTCATCGCTGCATACCTCGGTCGGCTTCGCCGTGGTCGGCGCCGTGGTCGGCGAATATCTCGGCTCGGCGGCGGGGCTCGGCTACCTGATCCAGCAGGCCGAGGGCGTGTTCGACGTCGCGGCCGTGTTCGCCGGCATGTTCGTGCTGTCCGCCTTCGTCATCCTGATCGATATAGGGGTGACGGTGGTCGAGCGGCGGCTTCTGGTCTGGCGGCCGGATGCGGTCGACGGCCGCAACTAGAGTCTGAGCGTGAGCCACCTTCTCAAGAGGCCCGCGCTACTCTATCGTGCGCTTAACAAATAGATGTTCACGGAGGAAACCATGAGGACGATTTTTGCCAGGCTGGCCGCCACGCTTTTGGCGCTGTTTCTGATGTCCGATCTGGCGGCGGCGCAAAGCAAGATCACGATCGCCGTCGGGGGCGGTTCCTGCCTGTGCTATCTGCCGACCGTACTGGCAAAGCAGCTGGGCGAATTCGACAAGGCGGGCCTTGCCGTCGAACTGGTCGATCTGAAAGGCGGTTCGGACGCGCTCAAGGCCGTGCTCGGCGGCAGCGCCGACGTGGTTTCCGGCTATTTCGACCACTGCGTCAACCTCGCCGCCAAGAAGCAGGAGCTGCAGGCTTTTGTCGTCTATGACCGCTATCCGGGGCTGGTTCTGGTGGTGTCGCCCTCGCATAACGGCGAGATCAAATCGATCAAGGATCTGGCCGGCAAGAAAGTCGGCGTCAGCGCACCCGGCTCCTCGACCGACTTCTTCCTCAAATATCTGCTGAAGAAGAACGGCCTCGATCCGGCGAGCGCCTCCGTCATCGGCGTCGGCCTGGGCGCGACCGCGGTCGCGGCGATGGAACAAGGCCAGATCGACGCGGCTGTCATGCTGGATCCGTCAGTCACCGTCCTGCAAGGCGGCCATCCGGACCTGCGCATCCTCAGCGATACGCGCACGCAGAAAGATACGCTTGATGTGTTCGGCGGCGAATATCCCGGTGGCGCGCTCTACTCTACAACGGCATGGGTTAATTCGCATGAGAAGGACGTGCAGGCCCTGACCAACGCCATCGTGAACACGCTCGCCTGGATTCATTCGCATTCGCCGGAAGACATCATGGCGAAAATGCCGCCGGAGGTGGTCGGCAAGAACAAGGAGCTTTATCTCGCGGCGCTCAAGAACACGATTCCGATGTATTCGGAGACCGGCAAGATGGATCCGAAGGGGGCGGACGCGGTGCTCGCGGTATTCAGCGAGAGCTCGCCGGAGATTGCCAAGGCCAATGTCGACGTCAGCAAGACCTACACCAACAAATATGTCGACCGGGCCAAAAAGACGACGGGGTTGAATGCGAGATAAAGTCCATCAATGACGGTGGAGGCGCTTCCGGCCATTCATCGCGTCACCACGCTTGATCTGAGTTTCGAGCCGCGTCCGTGGCCATTCGCCGACGCGCGGCGCGCCGACATAGATGCGCATTTTGCGATCAGGCAGCGTGAGAAACCGGAACTCTGGAATGGACGCATCCTGCTGGCGCGCAATCCGGCCTTCACCGTGGATCGCTTCAGCGCCTGCTATTTCGAGAGCGATTTCGCGAGTTTCCTGGCATGGCGCGATTGGGGTTTTCCGGATCGCGATGTGTTCAACGGCTTCGGGATGGGTGCGCTGCGTGCTTCCGACGGCGCGTTCGTGCTCGGCGAAATGGGCCGCCACACGGCGAATGCCGGGCGCATTTACTTTCCGTCGGGAACGCCCGATCTCGATGATCTCAGCGATGGCGCAGTCGATATACCCGGCAGCGTCGGCCGCGAAGTCGAGGAGGAAACCGGCCTGACGGCAGCCGACTATCGGGCCGGCGCATATTGGGATTGCGTGGTTTCCGGCGCGGCGACTGCGATGATCAGGATATTGAATGTCGATATTTCAGGCGAAGAGCTGCGCGCCAGGATCGAGGCCAATCTAGCCCGGCAACGTCAGCCCGAACTTTCCGCGATCCATCTGGTGCGCGAGATCAGCGACCTCACGGCAGCGATGCCGCGCTTTGTCACCGCGTTTATCGAGAAGCAGCTCGGTAAATAGAGAAGGGAAGAAGCTGCCGTCATGAGCAAGAAGCCTTCGCAATATCTTGGCGATCAGTTGAAACCCTTTATTGCGCCGTTCCGCTTCGACGGGTCGGGCACGTTCCATCTCAAGTCGCACAAGACCAACCAGAAGGGCGGTCTCGACAAGGACAGGGCCGAAAGGATTCTCGAAGCCAACCGAAAACGCTTGAGCGATTTTCAGGAAAAACTTTACGCCCAGGATCGCTGGTCGCTGCTGCTGATCTTCCAGGGCATGGACGCCGCCGGCAAGGATAGCGCCATCAACAGCATATTCGCCGGCGTCAACCCGCAGGGCTGCGAGGTTCATGCGTTCAAGCAGCCGTCACCCTCCGAACTCGATCACGATTTTATGTGGCGCTGCGTGATCGCCTTGCCGTCGCGTGGCCGCATCGGCATCTTCAATCGCTCTTATTACGAAGAATGCCTGGTGACGCGGGTGCATCGGCAACTGCTGGCGAAGGAGAAGATTCCACCCAGGCTGATAACCAAAAACATCTGGCGCGAGCGGTTCGAGGACATTTCCGCGTTCGAGCGCTATCTTACGCGCAACGGCACGGTCATCCTGAAATTCTTCCTCAACATCTCGAAGCAGGAGCAGCGCGATCGGTTTCTCGACCGGCTGGACGAGCCTTCGAAGAACTGGAAATTTTCGATGGCTGACGTCGCCGAGCGCGCGCTGTGGAACAGGTACCAGGCCGTGTATCAGGACATCGTCAGGCATACCTCCAGCGCGGTAGCGCCATGGTACGTGGTGCCGGCCGATCACAAATGGTTCGCGCGGGTGGTGATTGGCTCCGCCATCGTCAGCACGCTCGAAACCCTGAGCTTGCGGTTTCCGAGGGCCGACAAGGCGTCGCTGCAGGAATTCAAGCAGGTGCGGAAGGCGCTGCTGGAGGAAGGCAAGCGCAGGACGAAGAAGGTGGCCTCGGGAAAAGCGGCGAAGCAGTAGCGGTTCGAAGTCAAAGGCTCTTTTTAAGCACCCTTCAAGCTGCGGCTAGCCAGCCGCCCGTCGAAGCATCGAATCCGGGGCTACGTCGGCCGGCGCGGGAATCTGCATCACAATGGTTTGACCTGCGGATGCGATTTCGATTCCGCACTCCTGGAATCGTCGCTTCATGCGGCGATTGAATTCGCGCTGCACGGGCCAGCGACCGCTGTCGGTGCAGCGAATCTGGCCGACGATCGACGCCATCGAGCCGTCCACCTTGTCGACGCCCCACAGTTCGAGATCGCCGCGGATCGCCTGCCGGTATTCGGGCTCGCGGCGCATTTCAGCGACGATATCCTTGAGTATTTGGCCGGCGCGGTCGGTGTCTTCCTTGTAGGAAACGTTGACGCCGACGGCCGCATTGCCGGCACCGCGGCTTGAATTGGTGATCGTCGTCACGGCGCTGAAAGGAACGATGTGCACCGAGCCGTCGCCGGCGCGCAGACGAATGGTGCGGATCGAAACATTCTCGACTATCCCTGACAGGCCGGACACACTGACGTTGTCACCGACCTGGACGGTGTTTTCCAGCAAGAGAAACAGCCCGGTAATGAGGTCCTGCACCAGTTTCTGCGAACCGAAGCCGATGGCGATACCGACGATCCCGGCGCCGGCCAGCAACGGCGCGACGTTGACGCCGATTTCGCTCAGCGTCGTCAAACCAACAACGGTGACAATCAGGCACAGCAGCGCCGTTCGCAGCATCGGCTGAAAGGTACGCAGTCGCGCCGCGCGCGCGAAGTGACCGTCGCGCGACAGCACATTGAGCTGGCGATCCATCAGCGCGTTGCTTGCCTCCCAGATCGCCGCCGCAGCAAGCGCGGCGATGCCGATCGTCGCTGCCGCCGACAACATCCGGCTGCCGATCTGGCCGCCGTAGAACCAGACGACGGCATCCACGCCCCAGACTTCGAGCACTGCAACGAAGCCGATGAAGGCGATGACAGCCGAGAGGATTTTGCGCAGTAGCGGCAGATAGCGATTGGCGCGGGTTTCGAGGCCGGGGAAGCGCTGCAGGATTTCCGGGCTGATGCTGAAACCGCGATCGATCAGGCTTAGCACCACGATGGTGGCGAGACGAGTGATCAGTGCGACCGCCATGGTGCCGACAAAATACTGCAGCAGCAGCGAGTAACCGTTGCGGATATTCAGCGCCCACACAGCCCACAGTGCGAGGTCCAAAGTGATTGCAAGATAGTGCCACAGGCCGGCAACGCGATTGCGCACCCTGGCCGCTGCGCCCTCGCGGTCGGCCGGCGCACGAATGGCCTCGGCGACCTGCCGGCGGCACTGCAGGATGATGACGACGATAAAGAGGTGCACGATCAGCATCACCAGGCGCAGCAACGCCGCGTAGCCGGCGCGATGCAAGCCAAGCAGCAGCGCCACATTCGCAAAGGCGATGCCTGATACGCCGACGCTGACGATGCGCCGCGCCCAGATCTCGATATAGGCCGCGGTCTCGGCGCGAACGCGAAACAGACCGAAAGGTCCCGCTAACGCCCGCGCGCCACAGATCAGCCCGCGCGACAGCGCATAGGCATTCACGACCGCGAGGATCACAAGCCGGGTAGTGGCGAGATCGCCGATCTCGGTGCCCAGAAACATCGTGGCGACACCGACGAAGACCAGCACCGGGAGCAGCTCGAGCGCGAGACGCCCCAACACGAACGGCAGTCTGATCAGCGACTGCCAGGCGCGCGCCAGACTGAGACGCCGTCGACGCAGTTCGGGCTCCGCGGTTACATCCGCCGCGGCGGATGGCGGATCGGCCATGGCCAGCGTCTGCGCCGGGGCACGCGCCGTTTGCGGAAGGTGCGCCTCCAGCAGCGCCACCGGCCGCTTGATGAGGCGGAAGATCAACCATTCGGCAGCGAAGGCGCAACCGAACACCAACGCCAGTTTCCACGCGATATCGAGCAACTGATCATGAGCGGACGGATCGTTGGCCGTTCGCACGATCCAGTAATAAAACGCTGGAAAGTGCGTCAGCGTCCGCGCCATGTCTGCGATCTCGTGCGAGATCTCGCCGACCTGCTCGGACACCGTCAGCAAGAGCTGGGCGCCAAGGCTGTCCGCCGTGAGTGGAATCGCGGGGTGCGGTTCGGGCGCGGGTGGCGCGGCTTGCGCCTGCGGTGAGGCATTGGCGATAGCGCGCAGCGTATCGATCATCTGCGCGCGCTTCTTGTCGTCCTGAAGCGTATCGAGCGCCCGCTTCGCCTGATCGGGCGTCAGCACATCGGCGTTGTTCGTGGCTGAGGCGGCTGCCTTCGGCGCAACGCCGGTTTGAGCCAAAGCAGGGAAGGCAAACAACATGCCGGCGAGCAGGATCGACGGGAAGAGTTTGTGCGACACGAAAGCCCCTTTGAATATGTCCACGACTGCAAACCGGAATCGGTATCTGCCCTCGCGCATCCATCATGTCGGATACCCGCTTTTCGCCGTGATCGTGTGTCGAAAGTTTGCCACTGCGGCGGCGTTCTCTTGGCATTTGCCACATCACAAAAAATGCCGCAGCGATTAATCGCCGGCAACTTTGAAATTGTTGCACGAATGTGAAAGCCCAGCGCTACGATGGATGCCAACCTGAGCCGGCTCTTAACCCGCGAAATTCATGTTGGGTTTTTCCAGCGATGCCAATGCATCTTTCAAGACTGAACGGATCCGCTGGGCGTCCGACGCCTTAACGATCGAAGGGTCGAGGTAGAAGTCCAGGCCGGGCATGCGCTCAATAACCACGCCGCCCTTTTCCGCAGACGCATCGACGATAGTGTCGACCGAATAAGGAACTACGTTGCGGCTGATGCCTTTCATCGCAATTGAAGGCAGTGCGTGGGCAGTAATGATGTCGCTGACCAGTGCGAATGTCTCGTAGCTGATCACGATGCCGCCGGGCTCGGCGATAGATTGCAGACGCGCGGCAAGGTTCGCTTCGGCGCCAATAATCGTGTAGTCCATACGATCGGCGCTGCCAAAATTCCCGACATTGCAGTAGCCCGAATTGATTCCGATCCGCGCCTTGAACGGATGCTCTATTCCCGACGCGCGCCACTTGGCATTAAGTTCGACCAGACGACGCTGCATGTTCCACGCCATCATCAAGCATGCTTGAGCATCTGCCCGGTCGCCCTTGGTCTCAGGGTCACCGAAGAAAATCAGCATTGCATCGCCGATAAATTTGTCGATTGTGCCACCGTGCTCGTGAGCGATCGCGGACATTTCTGTGAAGTATTCATTGAGCAGCTGGGTGATCAGCTCCGGCTGCAGTCGCTCGGTTGTCGCCGTAAAGTCCTGAATGTCGGAGAAAAAGATCGTGAGCTTTTTCCTCTCGGTATGGATAGTGACGTCCTTTTGGCCGCTAAAAATGCTCTTGTAGACCTGAGGCGAGATATAACGGGAAATCTTCATGGAGAGCGTCGCAAGGAAATCGTTCGCCGATTCAAGTTCCCGGTTGATTCCCCTGATGCGCATTGCCTGACGTCGCTGCGTACCCAGAAATGATATGCCGCTGATCGCAGCCAACACAAAATAGGCAAAGAGATACTTAAAGGAGAACAGGTTCGCAGCTATCGGCTGCGTAATGACGACTTCCTGGATGCCGCGAACGTCACCCACCTTCCAATCGGTTTTGGGACTTTCCGGGTGAACATTGTGACAACTAACACAGGCTGGTCCCATCACCACGGGGGCCACAAGCCGAACCTTGTCGCTGAATAATGATGTAGCGGTGTCAATAATTTTTTGATCGGGATTGTTGCGCAGACTGTCCAGCGCACTCCTTTCAAATTGGTCCATTTGGTGCGGTGTTCTATTTTTGAACGGGAAATCAGATACGAATCTGTAGTTGATATTTTCCTGTTGCGCCCCGATGACCCTTCCCAGCTCCAACGAGAGTGTGGCCGGTATCGGAATGGCACCTGGGATAGCTTCATAGTTGTGAACGACTTTGGTCGAACCCGGATTTGCCAGGACTCGTCCGACGACATTGGTGGCATAGTATCCGCGGACGCTGGTGATTACCGAATTTAGATCTGTCGCTTGTCGCCGCAGAGCCGCTTCCGCGAGATTGGTCAGATCGAGCCATACCGCCAGCGGCAGAGCCAGCAACAAGAAGGCCACGAGGATCCCCGTAAGGAACCCGTGGGAACGCAAGTCTTCAGAGTTCGGCTTTTTCATGTGTGGGCCCCGTTTTGGCTTATTCTATGATCCTAAGCCTGAACGGCGTCGCGACGACGCCGGCAATAATCGTGACATTATCAAGTTTCGACCAGGCAACCAGCAGTTCGACTGAGCGGCTGGGCCCCTGCGAACGCGCGCGATTTCGGACCTCAGTCACCTGACAAACCCAAAGCAGGCATTAGGCCAAAATGGTTGCACGTCCGCTAATCGCGCTTGGCCGACGTCGGCATATTGACGAATATCCGCTTGGCACCAGTAGCGGTCAGGGGACACCCGAAATGATCCGACCCAATCCGTGAGTCGCTTGCCCAGGGCAAGATAATCCTATTCACTGCCACAGTTGGTAATCAC
>Ga0207707_10000452_pt1 | contig 42763 bp, 56 predicted proteins | sample KBSC83BmetaG_FD_184336 | JGI IMG/M metagenome (GOLD analysis project Ga0207707, IMG submission 184336) | Corn rhizosphere microbial communities from Kellogg Biological Station, Michigan, USA - KBS C8-3B metaG (SPAdes) (version 2) | ecosystem: Host-associated > Plants > Roots > Rhizosphere ... | reverse complement strand
AGGCGCACGTGGTCGATCCGGTGTCGGTCAAAAAGGTGCTCACCGGCGTGCTCAAGGGGTACTCGATCGGCATTCGCAACTACCGCACGGTGGTCGACGCGACCGCGCCCAAGGGCCGCATCGTGGACGGCATCATTCCGGAGATCTCGCTCGTGGACCGCCCGAGCAACCCCACCGCGGTCCTGTCCATCGCCAAGGCGGCCGGCACGGTACTGGCCCCCGTCGACCAGGCGGGCGTGGTCATCACGCTCGACGGGACGGACACCGGCAAGGCCGCGACCGGCGACCCGTGGAAGTGGGCGCGCGAACTCGACGACGCGAGCAGGGCCGCGCTACTCAAGGCGCTGGGCGCGGACGTCGGTAAGGCCGCGCCGTACATCGACGCCAAGACCCGGCGCAAGTACGCGAAGAGCGGCATCGCGCGCCCGGATGAGTCGTTCCCGATCCCTGATGAGGCGCACCTCGACTCGGCCATTCACCTGATCCAGACCGGGCACGGCGGCCCCGAGGACAAGGCGCACACGGTCAAGCGCGCAAAGGCGCTCGGGCTGTCGGCTAAGATCCCTGACAGTTGGAGCGGGGACTCTGACGGTGACACGGACAAGTCCGCGACGGCAGACACGTCCAAGGCAGCTAGCGAGCCGACGGGCAACGCCAAGGGCCTGCTCACCGCGGAGCACGTGAAGACTCTGATCGCAGAAGCGACGGCAGAGCGCGACGCAAAGATCGCAGCACTCGAAACGAGGCTCGATAAGGCACTCGCGGCGCCGGCCCCTGGCGGTCCGGTGATCCTTGCCCCGAGCCAGGGCGGAAGCGCGCAACCCAACCAGGCCCAGAGCGACCTGGCTAAGGCCGCGTACTACCGTGCCACGGCGGCCAAGGCGACGGACCCGACCGTGAAGGCCGGATACGAGCGCGAGGCCGCGGCACTGGAGAAGAGCGCCGCCGCCGCGTGACGGGCGCGGGGTCACCTACCCCATAGGTAGCGACCCGAAAGGCCCTGTCATGCCCACCACAACTCTCGACCAGCTCTTTGACCCCGCCGTCGTCGCCGAACGCGGAAGCTCGCAGATCGCCGAGCTTGAGGCGTTCAAGGCCGCGATGACCGACTCCCTGACCGAGGCTCGCACCGGCCAGACCGCCATGGTCCCGTCCCCGGGCGGCGATCCGGGCCAGGGGCACCGCGTGCTGGTCAAGGGCCTGCGCGCCAACCCCAAGGCCCTTGAGGCCAAGTTCGCCGAGATCACGGCCAGCATCACCAAGGCCGCGGGCTCGGACAACGACCTGGCCACCAGCCTCATGTCCGAGATCGGCGTACTCAAGGCCGAGCTGCAAAAGGACTGGACGCCCACCAACCCGGTCGGCGGCACCGGCCTGACCGCGTACGACCTGGAGGGCCCGGCCAAGCGGCTGATCCCACTGCACACGCCGCTGGTCAACTCGACCCCGCGGGTCAAGGGCGTCGGTTCGGCGCGCAAGTTCAAGCGCATCGACAGCGTGAGCAACGCGGGCGTGCCCGGTGGCGCCGCGGTGCTGTCCCCCTTCTTCTCCTCGCTGACCGCCACCTCCACCTGGGGCCCGACCGGCAACGTGACGCTGGCCCGGCCGCAGAAGATCTCGTACACGGGCTCGGACTGGTCGGTCGGTTACGTCGAGCTGGGCTTCTCGGACTCGGTCGACTGGCTGTCCTTCTTCCAGGCCATCGGCTACGACGACCTTCAGGGCCTGTCGCACATGGCCGCGCTCTACGCGCACAAGATGGGCGAAGAGCGGGCACAGCTCTACGGCCGCGGCTCCGGCACCGGCTACGAGGGCAGCGTCGCGGCCCCCACTGTGACGGTCGTGGGCTCCGACTCCGGCGGCTCGTTGGCCACCAACACGTATTTCGTGTATGTCGCGGGCCGCACCGGGTTCGGGCAGACCGCGGTGTCGTCCGTGGTCAACTCGGGCGCGCGCACCGGCCCGTCGGCGAGCGTGGCGATCACCGTGTCCGTGGAGACGGCCGGCATCTTCGACTATGCGCTCTACGTCGGCACCACGACCGGCATCGCGAACGCGCACTTCCAGGGCAACTTCACCGGTAACACGTTCACGTTGACCACGTACAACGCGGCCGGCGCGGTGATCGCGGGCACCGACTCGTCGGCGGACGCGAACGCCTACGACGGGTACCTGACGGTCCTGGCCGACTCGACCAAGACCGGGTACTACACCCGGCTCAACACCATCTTCTCGACGTCGAACCCGGGCAGCGAGTTCGACACCGCGCTCCAGACCATGTTCGTCAACAACGGCGCGGACCCGGATGAGATCTGGATGACCGGCGCGCTGCGGGCGGAGTTCGGTCAGCTGCTCCGGGTCGGTGGCAGCAACGGCGCGGCGTCGGGCTACCGGACCAACATCCAGACCGGTGACGGCAACGTGACCATGGGCACGTCGGTCACGGGCTACGTGAACCAGAACACCGGCAAGGTTCTGGACGTCAAGACGCACCGGTTCATGCCCAACGGCGCGGCGCTGATCCGCTCGACGTCCCTGCCGCTTCAGAACACGAACATTCAGGCCCCGACGTCGGCGGTCAACGTGCAGGACTACATGCTCTACGACTGGCCGGACATCCAGATGACCAAGGACCTGTCCACGTACCAGATCGGGACCCTGATCCACCAGGCTCCCGCGTGGTCCGGGCTCATCGTCGGCATCAAGTAGCGTGAGGTGCGGGCCCCGGCCAGGGAAGAGCCGGGGCCCGCGCACACCACAGGGAGGGCGTTCGTGAAGGTCATCACGTGCAACGGCTACGTCGTCGCGGGCGGCCACCTCTGGCACTCGCGGCACTGCCCCATGCACGGCGCGCCGCAGCCCGTTACCACGACCGTCGCGCAGTGGTCGTCCTGGCCGGTGCGGTCATGAGGGTACCGGCTGAGGACCGTATGCAGGTCGCGCAGGTCGTGGACGGCGTCGAGTACCGGGCCAACCGCGGGTTTTTCGACATGCCCGACCAGCACGCGGCGGCGCACCTCGCGTCGGCCGGGTACGGCAGGGCGTGGCCCGTGGCAGGTGTGCCCGCGCCGCGTGCGGGCTGGCGCTGCCCGGAGTGCGGGCACGGGTCATGGTTCAAGATCTGCAAGTGTGGGGCCGAGTGCGTGAAGGAGTCCCCCGATGGCCGGTGACGCGATCGTTATCCACTCCGGTGCCGCTGCGGAAACTGTCGCGGGCGGGGTGCTGCCCATCGACACCCGCTTCTGTACGGCGCTGGGCATCGACATCAACGTGACCGCGTTCGCGGGTGGTGCGTCGCCGTCGATCACGGTCTTTCTCGACCGTCTCTCGCCGGACGGCACGTTCTATCCGGCCTGGCAGCCGACCGCGATCGCGGCCACCGGCAAGACCTCGGCGAACATCTCGCCGACCAACCCGACGGCGGCGCAGAACGCCGTACTGGGTCCGTCCTGCCAGCTCCGATGGCAGTTCACCGGCGCGACCCCGCCGACCAGCGTCACATTCTCGGCCACGGTCTACCGTCACCCGTAGACCGATCAGGGAGGACAACCATGCCAGCGCGCCAGCGAGCACCGCGCAAGAACCCGCTCATCCCCGTCGCGTCGACGGCCACGGTATTGCCCCCTCCGGACCCCTGCGCGGCGTGCTTCCCGGGGGGCTGGGCGTCGCTCCCGGAGGGCAGTGATCACGCTTCGTGCGTGCACGGGGAGTGGTCGACGCGGGGCGGGGTCTACACGGGCACGTCGCCACTGATCAAGGGCGACAGCGCACCTGGCTGGCCGAACGGACTGCCACCCGCCGTGATCCGTGGCATCACCACGGACGGCATCCCGGTGGCCATCGAGCTGCGCGGAGATGAGCCGGCGCTCGTGTCGCTCACCCGTATTCCGATGACTGCGGTAAACGCCAAGCTCAAGGCATCCTTCACCGCGACCGACCTGGAGCAATACTGGCCCGAGCGCCCCGCCGAAACGGTGGTCGAGCGGCTGTCCGCATCTCCATTCGCCCCGGCCGCCGCTCCGGCCCCCGTCGAGATCGAGCCCGAAGAGCTGGACACGGGCGACGACGTGATGTTCATGCCGAGCGGGGGATAGCGGTGTGGACGCGGATGTCAAGATCAGCGCACCGGTCAACCACTGGTCGATCGCGATGAGCGGCACACCACTGCGCCGGTCCGTACTCGACGCCGAGCCGTTGGACTTCACCGTCACGGCGGCATCGGACGGCTTGCCGCAGGACCCCCGCTCGGCGACGGCGGAGATGGCTTTCCTGCCGGACTGGACCGACCCGCAGTCCGGCGACTGGCACGCCGGCACCTGGAATACGGGGCTGACCGGCCTGCCAATGGCGCAGATCAACCCGGGCCCCGGGGGCATCGCCTTGGCCGTGGGCAGCTATTACGTGTGGGTTCGGCTGACCAACTCGGCATGGACGGGCTCGCCGGTCATCCAGCAACCCGGCAAGCTGATCGTTCAGTGAGGGGGATGCCGTGACCGTCACGCCCGTGCCCGTGGTCGGCACGTCGTCGCAGCCCCGCCTCGTGCCGTACCTGTCCTACAGCATGTTCGCCCTCGACGCGCGCCGCGGCGTGGACATCGACAACCTCGTGCCGGGCGGCGCTCCACCCCCGGACCAGCAGGCCGCGCTCATGCAGTACATCGAGGCCGCGTCCGCGCAGGGCGACGAGATCATGCAACAGACCCTGGCGGCCACCTACGACACGAGCGCCGGACAGGCCAACGTGGGCCCGGACTGGTACATCACCATCCACCCGCGCTACCGCCCGGTCATCGCGGTGACCAGCTTCGCCTATGGCTCGACGCCGGCCCTGTTGCAGCCCCTGGCGAGCCTGGCCGGCACGTGGGTGGAGCGCAAGCGGTTCAAGGTGCCGGTGGGTGCCGGCGGCGGACTGCCGGTCAACACGTCGCAGGGCCCGATCCAATTTGGATCTTCGTCTTCGCCTCAGATGCGCGTGTTCTGTCAGTACACCTACGTGAACGGGTACCCGATCACCTACCTGACCGCGTCCGTGGCGGCCGGGGACTCGCACGTCACCGTGCAGGACACCACCGGCATCGTGCCGGGCAAGAGCTGGCTGACCATCTACGCCGGCCGCGCGAGATTCAGGTTCCTGGCTGGCGCGCTGTCCAACTCCACCGACGGCTCGGGCATCGCGTCCGGCCCGGGCAACGTGACCATCACGCAGTCCGGCGCGAGCCAACTGCCCGCGCACCCGATCGCCGTGCCGACCATGACCGACCCGGCCAACGACGCACGCGCGGTCATGGTCAGTGCCGTGCCGGCCGACGTGATCGAGGGGTTCGTGTACCTGACCCGGGGACTAATCAAGGACCCCGGAGCGGCGTCGATCATCGGCATGACCACGCCCACGGCCACCCTCGTGCGTGACCCCGGCGGCGCGGCCAACGACATCGAGCGCGCGTCACAGATCCTCCACAAGCACCTGGCCGAGCTGGTATGACCATCCCCGGCCGTTACCGCAAACGCCCTGTTGTCATTGACGCCGAGCGCTTTGATCAGGACAAGAAATCAAGCCTGTCTGGCGAGTTCCGTGCGGTTATCTGTAACTGCACGTCAAAGGTCGGCGAAGCCCAGGAGTGGCACATCCATACGCTTGAGGGCGCAATGATCGTCAAGGACGGCGATTGGATCATCAGGGGCGTCAAGGGCGAGTTCTACCCCTGCAAGCCGGACATTTTCGATGCCACGTATGAGCCCGCATGACCGTCTCCTACCAGCCCCCGAACCCCGGCGCGCGGCTGCGACAGACGGTCCGTGAGGCGCTGGCCGCGTGGATCGAGATGGCGCACATCCCGGGCGTGACGCGGGTGTACGGGCACTGGCCGGGCGGGGAGATCGACTGGAGTGCGTGGCCAGGGGCGGGCACGGGGTTCGCCGCGCAAATGTGGGTCCGGCTCGGCGACGACACGGAATCTATCGAGGCGTTGACCGGCGGTGACGACCGCGGCGGCAACCTGCTGCACGTGCCGGTCGACATCGTGCTCGCCCATCAGACCTACTCGAAGGACGACGCGCGCGAATCGCCGGCCAGCGAGAATGACCGGGACCGGATCTACGACGCGCTCAAGGACTGTTTCCGCGGGGCCGGCCGCGACGCCGGCCGCCCGGACGTGTTCCTGTCCGTCGGCTTCTGGCCGCGCGAGGCGGCCATGCGCGGGGCGCACAGCGAGCCAGTTGGCGTCGGGGAGTCGATCTGTCGCGTCAGTACACTCAGCCTGACAGCCAGCGCGTACCTGCCGCAGAACCCTCCGGGAGCGTGACCATGCCCGACGAAACGCCCGAGCAGCGTGACGAACGCGTGGCCGCGGAGAACGAAAAGGCCCGCCTGGCGCGTCAGGTCGAGCTGGCTAAGACGGAGTACGCGAACGCGCTGCGGGTGCACGGGTACGACCGGGACATCCCGGCCGAGGTCGAGCGGGCATTCGGGCAATCGAGCGCCAGCGAGGTTCCGGCCACCGACGACACCGAGCCCGCGGGGGAGTGAGCCATGGCCACGCCGGTTACCGCCCCCACCCAGCGCCAAGTCATCCTCGTCGCTCCCGAGGTCACGCAGGGCACCCAGGTCCTCACGGGCATGTTCTCGATCCCGGTGGACAACTTCCAGCCCGAGCCGAACCCGACCTGGCTCGACGTCAAGTCCCTGTACGGCGACATGGCCGAGATCCACGGTCGCACCCAGGGCCCGATCCACGAGAGCTTCAGCTTCTCCGGGCCGATGTTCCCGGACGCGGTCGGCTACTTCCTCAAGAACATCCTCGGCGACCAGACGGAGAGCGGCGCGTCCGCCCCGTTCACGCACGCGTTCTCGCTGCTCAACTCCGGTACCGGCCAGCCGACGACGCTCACCATCGTGCACCAGAACCTGCTGTCTCCGACCACCGGCCAGCGGTACTACCCGGGCGCGGCCCTTTCCGAGCTGACCCTGAAGGGCAACGCGGACAGCGAGTTCGTGACCGTGGAGGGCAAGGGCATGTGCTGGCCGAGCGCCGCGGTGCCCACCACCGCGGTCGCGCCGTCGTTCACGGCCGTGACGCCGATCCCGTTCTGGAAGTTCGCGGTGGGCCTGGGCGGCATCGCGTCCGGCGGCAGCCAGACAAAGAAGGTCCGCGAGTGGTCGATGACCATCACGCGCGCGCTGCGGGTGGAGAACACGGCGCAGAACAGCCAGAACCCGTTCATCATCCAGCGCGGCGCGGTCGGCATGGCCGGCTCCATCACGTTCACCGTGCCATCGGATGAGACCGAGTTGAACTACCTGCTCAACAACACGCAGCCCCAGTTCCAGCTGCTCGGCACGCAGGGCGCGTCGGCCACGCTGACCAGCTTGCAGGTCGATCACCAGCTCTGCGCGTTCGACACCGAGAAGCTCAAGCTCGATGAGGAAGCGATCGGCTACGACGCGACGTACGTAGCCATCGCCAACACCACCAACGCGGGCGCGAGCGGTGGCTACAGCCCCGGGAAGATCACTATCCAGAACGCCGTGGCGCTGGCCACGTACTGACAGGCCCGCGGGCCGGCCGCGTACCTGGGTGTCCTCCCGGGGTGCGCGTGCCGGCCCGCGTCACATCCAGGGAGGACATCATGACGATCCCCGACCCGCTCGACCTGCCGTCCGGCGGTCGGGTCTTTTTCCGCGACTCGGCGGTGCATTTCAAGCGCGGCCACCACAAGCGGCTGGCCACGGTCTTCGAGACGAGGGAAGACGGGTCGGTCCTGTTCTCCGTCCGGTCGCAGGAAAGCTGGGCGATGACCGACGTCATGGCCGAGGCGCTGATCGAGTCGTGGGCCGGCACCCGGGTGGGTGTGCCGTGGTACCTGGACGGCCGGCCGATCCCGGGTGAGGACCCCTCGGTGATGGCCGACGTGTCGGCCCCCGACCTGGCCGCGCTCGGCGCGCACCTGGCGCCGCTCGCGCTCGAAACGCTGGGCCTGACACTCTCGCACGGCAAGGACGATGACGAGGGAAAAGCCGAGCCGCCGAGCGCGGCGAGCAACGGGTCGACGCCCACTTCTGGCTCAGGTCCGTCTACGCCGCGGGCGACGGTAGCGGAAATCCCCGCGGACCTCGTAACGACCTTGAGCGTCGACTCGCGGATCTTGTGACCGTGGACGCGTTCGCCTCGCGCTACACCTGGACGCCGGAGCAGATCGATGAGCTGCCTCAGCAACTCATCGAAGAGATGCCGATGCTCTGGAAGGCGCAGGCCGCGGCGGCCCGGTCCGGGGGCAACGTGGAGACGGCGCGGGCCAAGGCGTACCAGCAGGTAGCCCCGAAGCCAAAGCGGAGGTGAGCACGTGGCCAGGGTCAGCGTCACGGTCGACGACAACGGGTTCGCCCGACGCTGTGACTACCTGGCCGCGCGGCTCGACGACACGATGCGCGAGATCGTGGGCGACGGTGTGACCATCGCGCACCGCGCGGTGGCCGTCGAGCTGACCCGAAAGACCCACCCGCCCGGCACGCTCACGCCATCACTTCCGGGCGAGCCACCGGCGCTGATCACCGGCAACCTGCGGCGCTCTGCCCAGGACCGGGCCCCGCAGCGCATCGGCCGCGCCATCTGGGAGGGCGCGCTGCGGATGACCGCGGTCTACGCCCGCATCCAGGAACTCGGTGGCTGGGCCGGTCGCGACCACGCGAGCCACCTGCCGCCACGCCCGTACATCGCGCCCGCCGTGCGGGCCACTGTGCGGCCCCTGCGCGAGCGGGCGGTGGCTCGGCTGCGGGCCCTGTTCACGCGCTGATAGCTACGCTCTAGCCAACGCGAGGGGGTGGGCATGGAGGCGTTCGACCCGATCGTCATCAAGGTCAAGGGTGACGCGGGTGACGTGCTGGCCATGCTCGCCACCCTCAAAAAGGCGATGCGTGACTTCGAGGCCACCTCGAAGACCACCGGCGACAAAGTGTCGGAGGACTTCCGGCGCGAGGGCAAGTCCGCCGACGAGTTCGGCCGGCTCGTCCAGGCCAACATGCGCGACGGCAAGACAGCTCTTGAGTCACTAAGGCTCAAGAGCACCGACCTGCGCACCGAGATTGACAAGCTCCGTACCGAGTTCGCCCGTACCGGCGACAAGGCCACATTCGGCCAACTCGGCCAGGCCGAGGCCGACTTTAAGAAGATCACCGGCTATATCCGGTCGATGGAGGGCGACGCCGCCAAGCTGTCGCCGAACATGAAAAGCCTGGCCAACGCCGGCAACGACTCCCTGTCGATCTTCGAAGAGCTTCAGGGCACCATGACCGGGTTCGGCCCGGCCATCGCGCTCGGCGTGGCCGCGCTCGCCCCCCTGCTCGGCGGGATGGTCGGCGGCACGGTGCTGTCGGTGCTTGCCGGTGGTGGCCTGGCCGCGGGCATCGTGAGCCAGTTCGGCTCCAACGACGTGCAGTCGGCGCTGTCGAGCTTCACCGACCGTCTCGGTAGCGCGTGGTCCAAGGCGACGGAGGCGTTCGCGCCGGAAACCGCCACCGCATTGAACGATCTTGAGCAGTTTCTTGAGCCGACAATCATCGCGCTGGGCAACGCGCTGGCGCACATCGCCCCTTACGCGGACGGGATAGCCCGGGCCCTCGGCTCGGCCCTACAGTCGTCGGTCGGCATCGACCTGGTCGGCGACCTCCAGAAGATGGGGCCGATCTTCGATGCCCTGGAGAACTCGATACCCGTGGTCATTCAGGGCGTTGTCGAGTTTTTCAACGACATCTCCGACGAGGCGCCGGCCATCGCCAGCGATATCGAGACGATCGCGCACGGATTCGAGGTTCTGGCTAACGTCGGCGGTCACGCCGTGGCGTTCCTGTCCGGCGAGATGGCCGGCATCCACTCCCTGTACCAGCTGGCCACCGGCGATTTCGCCGGCTTCGGGTCGACGCTGTCCAATGCCCTAGGCGGCCCGTCGGCGATCACCCGGTTCGGCGCCATTAACCAGGTCGAGCAACAGCTCGGCTCGACCACGGACAGCCTGGCCGGGGACTATGCCCACCTGGCCGACGAGATGCACCGCACCTTCTCCGAGGCCATGTCGCTCGACCAGTCGCAGGTCACGATGTACCAGGACCTGAGCAACCTCAAAGACGCGCTCAAGCAGAACCGCGGCGAGTGGTCGCTGACCACGCAGGCCGGTCGCGACCATACGTCGGCGCTGTTGCAGGCCATCCAGGCCACCGAGGATTACTACACGAACCTAGGCAAGGTCAACGGCATCTCCCCGCAACTGGCCGCGGCCTACAAGAACCAGGTGGACGCGCTGCTCGCGCTCGCCAGTCAGGCCGGACTGTCGAATGCCCAGGTGGCCGCGCTCAAGACGCAGTTCGACAGCCTGATCACGGTCATGGACAAGAACGACGGCAAGGTCATTACCATCCCGGTGCACGTGCAGTACCAGGAAAACCAGCCCCCGCCGTCGATCGCGCGACTGATCGGGAGGCGCTCGCACGCGCAGTCCGGGGTGTACTCGCCGACCGCGCGCCAGCCCGAGCACTACGACCAGGCCGGTATCTACGCCGGCCGTCCGGGCGGCTACTTCATGGGTGAGGCGTCCACCGGCGACGAGGCGCTGATCGGCCGCGCGTCCAACCCTGGCCGGGCGATGGCCGCGCTGGTGACCGCGGCCGGCTGGCACGACATGGCGGTCACCCCGTCGCGCGGCGGGGCGTTCACCGGCCCGCAGTACGGCGGGTACGGCGGGGGTGGCGGCGGGGTGACGATGGCCGACGTCTACCTCGACAAGGACAAGGTCGGATACGCCATGTTGTCCTGGTCCGGGCGCTTCCAGGGACGCTCCGGGGTGACGATCGCCGGGGCCACCGCGGGCACCACGATCGGGCAGGCCCGCTAGTGGCCGCCACCCTGCCGAAGACCACGCAACCGCGCTGGTTCTGCGGCATCTCCTTCACCGACCCGAACGACCCGTCCGCGGTCAAGGTATGGAAAGACTTCACGTCGGTGTTGCGTGGGGTCAACAACATCCAGCGCGGCGGAGCGGTCTACGAACTCGGCCAGTCGGTGGCCGGTCAGCCCAAGTTCTACCTCCGCGACGTCAACGAGGATCTGAACCCGGACAACCCGTCGAGCGCGTACGCGGGCAATATCCTGCCGTACCGGCCGATCAGCTGGATGGGCACCTGGCCCCAGGTGGCCGGGAACCTGCTCAACACCGGCGCGTGGCGGGTGCCGTTCGACCCGAGCTTTGAGGCTTCCACGGTCGGCGCGCAACCGGCCTGGATCTCCGTGCTCGGCGGCACTACCCCGGTGGTGGGCACCACCACGCCACGCACCGGCTCGCGTGACCTCACCTGGACCACGGCCGCGGTCGCCACCATTCAGGGCGTGGGCATCGGGCCGGCGCTGACCATGCCCGGCACGCAGTACACGGCCTCGGCGTACGTGCGCCAGTCGACCGCGTCAACCCAGGCCATCGCGGTCGGCGGGCTGGCGGTCGGGGTGGACGCGTTCAACCGCACGGTGGCCAACGGCTGGGGGACCGCCGACGTCGGCGGGGCATGGACGGCCACCGGCGGCGCGGCGTCGGATTTTGCGGTGGTTCCGGGCACGCTGTCCGCCCGCGGCACCGGCAGCCACACGCTGACCAGCGTCAACGTGGCCAGGATGACCACGGTCGGGGTCAACGCGGTCGACGCGGACGTGACCGCGATCGTCAGCTCACCCGCGCTCGCGGTGGGCGCGGCCATTCGCCAGGGGCTCGTACTGCGCTGGACGGCGGCCACCGACTTTTACCGGGCCAGTGTCGATTTCAACACCGACTCGACGATGACCCTGACCGTGTGGAAACGGGTCGCCGGCACTGAGACCTCGCTCGGCACGACCACGCTGGCCTCCACCTACACCGCGGGTGCCCAGTTCGGGTTGCGCTTCCGGGCTACCGGCACGACGCTGCAAGCCTGGTGCTGGCCGGTGGCCACCAACCGTCCGGCGAGCGCCAGCGTCACCGTGACAGGCGAGTCGTCGATCACCGCGGCCGGGCAGGTGGGGTGCTGGTCGCGACTGGAGACCGGCAACACGAACGGCACCACGACGCTGCCGTACCGCTATTTCAACGCGACCGGCACGATCCTGGGCAGCACCACCACGGCGACCGGCGCGTACAACCGGGTAACCGTGACGTTCACGGCCACGGACATCTCGCACACGCTCTACGTGCGCACGGTCGGCACCGCGCTCGCGGGTACGACGCTGCTCGACGACGTGCAGATGGAGGAGGGTGCGTCGGCGAGCACGTTCACCCAGACCGGGCCGGTGGTGTACCCGGTGTTCAACGGGACGTGCGAGCGCTACGAGCGCACTTGGCCGTCGTCGGGCTTCGAGGGCGAGGCGCTGATAACCGCGGTGGACAACCTGGCCGCGCTCAACGCCATCTCGATCGGCACCGAGTACGCCGTGGCGATCGAGGCGACCAACCCTGATTTCGTGTGGCCGCTGGACGACGGGGCGGCGGACACCTCGTTTATCGACCGGTCCGGCAACGGCGGCCCGAGCCTGGTCCTGTACCCGTCCAAGAACGGCGCCGGAACCGCCCCGTCCCCCGGTAGCAGCCTGGGCATCGTCGGCGACCCGGGCGGCACCGGAGTCGCCTTCTCGTGGCCGGGCCTGGCGCAGAACACGGGGACCGTGCTCGGCTATGGCGCGGTCATCAACCGCGGCCAGTCATTGATCTTCCCCAACTACGGGCCGTCGAGCTGGGCCGCGACGATGGCCTGTTGGGTGGTCTGCACGAGCACGGGGGACGCACAGGTGCTCGTGCTGCCGGTGACCAACAACACGACCACCACCCTGCCGGCCGAGGGGATGAGCCTGGCCATCGACGGCATTCACAACAAGTTCGACCCGTTCCTGTCCGGGGCGACGGGCACCGTGGACCTGTTCAACGCGGGGCCGGTCGTCACCGACGGAAAACCACACCTACTGGTCGCCACGGCCGTCCAGGTGGCCGGGGGAAACTCCACACTGACCGGGTACGTGGACGGCGTGCAGATCGCCACCAGCACGGTCACCACGGCCTCACTCGGCGGCATCGCCACCATTAAGCCGACCAGCCTCGTGGTCGGCGGCTACTTCGCCCATACCGCTTATGAGCAGATCGTCAACGGGTCAATGGCCTGGGTGGCGCTATGGAACCGGGTGCTGACTTCCAGCGAGATCACGAACCTGTGGACCGCGGGTGGACTCGGCGACTCGGGCGAACTGGCCGGGGTACGGGTGGCCCGCCACCTCGGGTCGAGCGTGGGCAGCTACGCCGGGCCCACCCGGATCAGCTTCGGCTCTTCGGTGATGGGCCCGCCGAGCTACCAGGGCTCGATCAGACTGCTGCCGGACACACAGAACACGGTGGTGGCCGAGGGTGGTTGCCTGTGGGCCGCGCAGGACGGCGCGATCGTCTTCGAGGGGCGCCAGGATCGTTGGCTGCGCCTGACCCCCGTGGCGACGTTCGGGGAGAACCAGGCTGGCGGGGAAATCCCGTACGAGCCGGATTTCAGCCTCGCGCAGGACCCGCAGTACCTGTTCGCCAACGTGCAGATCACCCGGGCCAACGGGTCCACCGCGGTTGGCGGTCGTAACGCGGACATCATCGCCGCGACAAACCGTTTCTTCGGCAAGCCGTACGCGGCCACGGTTGACCTGCTCAACGACGCGGACGTGCAGTCATTGGCTGACTGGACGTTCTACACGCACAACCGGCCGCTGACCCGGGCCGCGGTGCTGACCATCACGCCAGCGCGCGCGGTGGGCACGAGCTTGACGACGGCCGGCACCTGGGCGCAGGCGTTCAGCCTGGAGATCGGCCAGCGGGTACGGGCAACGCGAAGAGCTTCCGCTGGAAACTCCGGGGCCGGCGTCACGGTCACGCTGGACTACTTCATCGAGGCCGTGACGTACGACGATTTCAACCCGGACACCGGTGAGTTCACCGCGCGCTACCTGCTCTCGCCGGTTGGGGCGGCCACCTCCGGGACCGGTGTCACGTTCCAGCCGTGGATTCTCGGTGACGCTACGCTCGGCGTGCTCGGGTCGACAACGGTGCTGGGGTGGTGATCATGGCGCGACAGTGGGACGCGGCGGAGTACGCCTGGCAGGCCAATCGGCCAGAGGCGCACCGCTCGCCGTCACTGGCGCTCGGGCTCGACCTGCTGTTCCGTCCGGCGGCCTGGTCCACCGAGCTGATCCCCATCCGGGTGGTGGCCATCCAGGATCTCGACTCCGACGAGGCGCGGACCGACCCGAACGTGTACGACAAGGTGACCAACCCCGAGCACACGCAGGCCCTTGTGGACGCGCTTGGCCGGCCGCTGACCCGGCTGCGCGCGGACCCCTGGCCGTGGATACATTTCCAGATGCTCGACGCCAACGGGCACCCCACCGGCGCCGTGCGTTCGTGCCGCGAGGCGCGGCTGGAAGGCTCGGCCGGCTGGCTGCCGCTCGACCACGAGCGCCGTGAGCGTCCGCACTGGTCCGGCGGGCAGTTGGTGCTGCCGTCATGACCGCGGTACCCACCACGCACACGTTCAGCGCGGGCGAGGTCGTCACCGACACGACCATGAACAACAACGTGACCGCTCCGCTGAACTTTCTGCTGGCCAGGCCGATCCTGCGTGCGCGGCAGACCGTGGCGCAGTCGATCGCGTCCGGCGGCGCGGGCTCGGCGCTCACGTTCGACAGCGAAGACGTCGACTCGTCGGGGATGCACTCCACCTCGTCAAATACGTCGCGGGCAACCGCGGTGTACCCGGGCTGGTACCTGTTCGCGGGTAACGGCTCGCTCGTGCAGAACGCCACTGGCCTGCGCACGCTGAGCTGGAATATCAACGGGTCGGCACAGTCCGGCGCCGGGTCGAGCGACGGTGGCGCGGGCGTGGGCATCGACTTCCGGCACCCGGCCGCGGCCACGCTCTTTTTCCTCAACGTCGGGGACTTCGTCGAGATGATCCTGTTCCAGAACTCCGGCGGTGCGCTCAACACCGAGGTCTCAGGCTCGCAGCAGTCGACGATGATGTGCGTGTGGGAGAGCAACTAGCAGGGAGGGCGCCATGACGGCCGGTTGGGTGGCCGCGCTCGACGAGTCGTTTAAGCGCGTGCCGATCTCCCGGATGGACGAGGCGTACGCGGCCGGTATGCGGGTGCTCGCCGGGTACGCCGGTGGCGGCTCGGCCGGCAAGCAACTGACCCGCGCCGAGATCGACGCCTGGCTGTCCCGGCCCGGCACCGGCATCCCCGCGCTCTTCGAGATCTTCGGCACCGAGCCGATCGACAACCCCTCGTCAGGCGCCGCGCACGCGAGAGCCGCACGAGCCGCGTGGCGGGCGCTCGGCTACCCCGACCACGCGGCCATCTACGTGGCCGTGGACGAGAACGTGACCATCGCGGAGGCCCGCGCACAGCTCACCGAATACTTCCGCGCGTGGGCCGGCGCGGACACCTGCCCGCCGGTCGCCTACGTGGAGGCCGACGCGGGTGCGATCCTCGTGGCCGAGGGCGTCACGCAGGGCACGTTCACGCCGGCCGCGTACGCGTGGAACCAGCCGCCGGTGCTCTACGCGCCGAACAACGCGCCGAGCCACGTGCTCTGGACGCAGGAGCACAACGGCCAGGCGCTCTACGGCGGGGACCTGGACATTGGACACATCCGCACCACGGCCCCGATCTGGTGGGCCGACGGGCGGCTTGGAGACACGGGAGTGGTGGACATGGACGAGGCGAGCATCGCCGCGGCGGTATGGGCGTACAAGCAGCCGGGCGGCACCGGCGAGAGTCTGGGCGGAGAGCTGACCGACCTGCGAATCGCGGCCAGCGGAGGGAGCCCCACGGCGATCCTCACGGCCATCGCGGCGCTGTCGGCCAAGCTGGACGGCATCACGGCCAGCGCGGCGGCCGACACGACGGCACTCGGTCAGATCGAGGCCACCGTGGGTCAGATCGCGTCCGCAATTGCCGACCTTCCGGGCGCCGGCCCGGGCGGCACGCTGACCATCCCGGAGATCGTGACGGCGGTAACCGGTGTGCTTGAGCGCACGTCGGCAACGGTCAGCGTCGCGCCGGCCACCGGCTGATCCACTCCTTACCCTGGGCGTGTGCCGGACTTCTGGTCGACCGTAGGGCAACTGAGCGCGCTGAGCGCACTCGTGGCGCTCGTGCTCGCGCTCGGCGCGCTGCTCGCCCGGGGCAAGCTCTGGACGTCCGGCCAGGTGGACCGGTTGGAGCAATATCACCGGGAGACCATGGCCGCGAAAAACCTGGAACTGGACGCGGCCAAGGCGCAGAGCGCCACCGACCGTGAAACGCTGGGCAGGATGATGACCGACCTCAAGGCCGTGCTCGAACAGGTGCTGTCGGACCGGGCCGCGCCCGCCGGACGTCACGGTGGCCCGCCGTGAACTGGTGGCGGCGGCTGACCCGTCGCGGCGCACACCGGCGCGGGCAGCCGCGGGGGTCGGAGAGCATGCACGCGGTCACCGCGGCCATGCGGGCCGAACAGGCCCGGGTGGAGCAGGCGCGACAACGCGCGCGCGAGGTGGACCGGTTCATGGAGGAGTTCCGCAACGCGTTCGGGGTCAACGGGGAAGGGGTGCACCGGTGACATGGGCACGGCTGGTCATTCTCGCCCTGGCCGGGGCGGGGGCGGTGCCGGCGTGCTGGTTCGCGGTCGTGCTGCACCGGCGCGGCCAGCGGTGGCGGCGCACGCCGGTGGGCCGGTTCCTGATGACCGCCACGGCCTGCCTCGGTGTGTTGCTGGCCGTGTCCGCGGCGTCGGTGACGGTCACCATGGCGACCGGCCGGCCGGCCACCGCGACCTGGTTCGCGATCCCCTACCTGGCGTCGTTCGTGGGGGTTGACGTGGCGCTCTGGCGGGGCCTGTGGCTGCTCACCCATCCGCGTGACGATTCGCCCACCCCGGACGCGGGTATCAGCGAGGATGCGCACCGCTCTTGACTTCCTGTTCTTCCTGACAGCGGCCGTGCTGTTCGCGCTGGCCATGCTGGGCGTCGCGGCACCCCGGGTCAATCTGCTGGCCGGCGGCCTGCTGTCGTTCACGCTGCCGTTCCTGATCGCGGCGTGGCCGGCCTGAGTACCCTCGGCCTATGACCGTTCGCGCCAAGTTCCGTTGCAACTCCGTTACGCAGTTCACCTCCGGGGCGGGTGGTAGTCGCCGATACAACTTCTCGGCGGTTTATGACACGTCCACGCCCGAGAATGCGCGGTTCACCAAGGCCACGCCATGGGGTGACCTGAGCATGAACGTCGACAACCCGGACGTGGATTTCGAGATCGGCAAGTCGTACTACCTCGACTTCGCCGAGGCGACAGAATGACCCTGTTCGGCTCGGACAATCCCGTTATCGACCTGGCGAAGTACCAACGGCTCGCCTACTCGCGGCGGTTCAAGTCAGGCGCGCTCGCCGACCTCACAGACGTGCCCGCGCAGGTGCGCCCGCACGTGTCGATGAACACGGGCGGCCGGCCGCTCGACCCCAAGGTGATCGAGGCATGGCTCGCGCACAACGATCACCGCGAGGGTGACTTCACCATCGACCACGAGGTGAACCGTGGGGTGAAGGGCACCCCGGCCCAGTTCAAGGCGAACATGCGTGTCGCGGCGGACGTGCTCAAGGGCACCACGTGGCGGCTGGTCGAGATCTTCGGACTCTGGCAGATGGTCTACAAGCCCGACGGCGGGTACGCGGTCTGGCACTCGCCCGACGCGCAGGCCGGCGGCGTAGACGCGTACGTGCCCGCGAACGCGCAGCGACTTCCGGGCAACGTGGCGGACTGGCTGATGCCGGCCACGGCCTACTGGCACTCGACGGGCCTGCCCGGACTGATCTGCGAATGGGGCTACGTGCCGGCCAGCGACCCGACCGGCAAGGACGGGGCTCGACTCGCGCGTCAGGTGGGCCGATTCGCCAAGGACAACAAGCTCGACGCGTGCGGGGCGTGGGACAACCCGGCCAGTGGCGCTCCGGGCGTTCCGGTGGGCGCGTACCTGTTCACCGGTGACACGCTGGTCGCCTGGCAGACCGTGGTGGAGGTAGGCTGACCGCACTGTCGACCAACCGGTAGCGACGAGGCCCGAGCCGTCTCAATTGCGGCTCGGGCCTCGTGCTGTGTGGGGGTCAGGCTGACGGCCAGTTGGTGCGGATGTCCGGCTCGCCGGACGTGTCGACCGTGCCGCCGCTGTTCCGGTGGATCGGTTTGCGGTCGTCGTCGCCCGCGAAGTCCTGGCGGATCGCCATTTCCTCGTCGTGGCGTCGGTTGATCTCGCTAGCCGGCGGAACGACCTCGATCACGCTGCCGCCCTTGCCGGCGTATCGGCCCGGCGCGAGGTTGTGTGTCGTCAACCGCTCGCCGTCCGGCTGGCTGGCGATCCAACCGGCCACCTGTGGGTTCACCCTGACTTCGCTGGCCGGCGGCACGAACGTGACCGACTGCGGCCGAGCGTCCGTCACGGCCGGGTCACCGGCGACGCCCATGTCGGCCAGGTCGAACCCGTCCAGCTCGGCCGCTGTGAGCGCGTCCACCGCGACGATGTGCGCGGCGGCGCGGTTGTCGGCCTCGACCACGAACGTGACCACGGCCCGCATCTCGTACTTGCCCTTCATGTGTCCTCCCTGCTTCCCGGCCGTCGACTACGGCCGAAGTAGTGGTGCGGTGGCCGCGATGACGAGTACCGCCATCCCGGCCAGGTACATCCATGTCGCGCGACGCATCATGCTCACGCCAACCTCCGAAGTTTGATCACGGCCCCGGGCCTGTCCAGTGACTCAGGGTCCCACCTCGGATACACCTTGGCAACGCGGTCGTACTCCACGATGAGCTTGTCATCGGCCAGCACGCCCGCGTCCACGAGGGCATCCTCGGTGGACCGCACGAGCTTGGACGCGTCGGGCATCACGGCTGGCCGATCACCCGGACGGGCGCTCTTCGGACACGGCATGGTGAAGATCATTCGTGCCGCGACGGGGCCGGCGATCGGCACCGCCCAGTCAAATCCCTCGCGGAAGGTCAGCCCCTCGCGCTCGATGACGTCCGCGGCCTCGCTGCGCACGGCCTCGCGCCAGGGCTTGAGATGCGCGCTCGACTCGACCATGACGCCCTTGCCCACGTGCCGCTTTGAGCCCTGCGGCGCCGGCCGCCCGTACACCACGATCGCGAGGTCGTAGTGGAGTGTGTACGCGAACTCGACCGGCCCCGGCACCGCGGCGTGCGGGTGTAGGTACGTGTCCGGCCACGCGGCCAGCCACGACCAGTCAGGGGCCACGGCGGCGCTACGGGCCGACATCGTCGACTCGCGGATCGGGCAGATAGAGGATCACCGGCACGAGATAGAGGCCCTGGTCGGTGCGCGCGTACCTGTCTGAGTGGACCGTGTACCGGCCCGCGATCGGGTCAAAGTGCGAGCACACGCGCGGCGAGCTTTCGGCCACGCCTTCCGGGCCGGACTCGCGGAACCAGTGCCCGCATTCGAGCAGCACGAGACGCACCACGCGTCCGCCCATCACACGCCGGCCAGGATCTCGGCCACCGATGGCCGCGCCCAGGCCCAGCGGTGCGAGGACTCGAAGCGGGTACGCCAGTCGGCGGGCAGCTCGACGCGCCAGCGGCCGGGCGCAGGCGTATGCCTGGCCCCCTTGGGTGCCCTGGCCGTGCGCTGGCGACGGACTCGCGGGGCCCGGTGCGACGAGTAATGCACGCCACGGGCACGCTCAAGCGTGGGCCGCTCGCGGTACTCGACGGCGAGCGCGGTCAGGCGCCGTCCCTCGGCGAAGCGCTCGCGCACAGTGTCGAGCACCTTGCGCAGCAGCGCCAGTGGCCGCCGCCACCACGGCACGCGCTTGGCGACCGGTGGCGCCTCGACCAGTTGGCCGGTCAACATAACCGTGGTCATGATCGGGTCCTCTCCGGGGTCTTCCAGGTGCCGAGCTTCTGGCAGTGCTCGCGGCACGCGGTCGGGTTCACGCACAACAGCATGTCCGCCCACACGTGCAGGGCCGGCGCGTCGGGCAGGATGACCTCGCTCTGGGGCGGGTTGCCGAGCCTGCGGCACGCGGCGCACCGGCGCTCGGGCGAGGTCATCACGGGCACGCCCATGGCCGCCGCGCGCTCGGCCATGGTGGGAATCCGCCGTTCCGACGGGTTAGGGGTGAACCAGCTCATCGCCCGCTCACCCCGTCCAGGCGCTCGACGCGATGGGTCAGTGCCAAGAGGTCGATGTACTGCGACTCGACCGTGCGCTCAAGCGCGCCGACCCGGTCCAGCAGTTCACTCACGGCCATCGCGACCTGCCATGCGGCCTCCGCCGCGCCCTCGTGCTCGCTCGGTATGTACTGCGCCAGGCCGTCCAGCGCCGCTCGCAGGTCCATCGATGTCCTCCCGTTCGTTGTCAGGGGCGGCGCGCCCACCGCGCGCAGGTACGGCTACCGGCGGTGAGACCAGGTCATGACCGTCCTTGCGGGTGCCATGAAGCAGGACACCCTGACGCGCTCTCGTGCCGCCCCTCGTGCGCTCCCCGGATCGAACCGGGCCACCGGCCGCGAAGCCGGTGTGCGAACCTGCGAGCGCCCGCCGAGGCCAGTGACTATGCACCTCTCCTCGACTTGCATGGCCATGCCGTGCGCGCCCCGGGAGTCGAACCCGGTATGCCAATCCTGGCCGAGTACACAGACCGGCTCATATCGGCGACGCGCGCCTTACGACCCTACGACGCACGCGCGAACGAGGTCTTGGGGAAGTCGACCTCGGGGTGCGCGTTGACGTAGGACTCGGCCTTGGCCAGCTCGGCGTCCGTGGCGATCACGAACTCGGGAGACAGCCGGTTGAACTGGTTCTTGTACGCCCCGACTCGACCGACGAAGAGCTGCCGCTCGGACAGCGGCACCTCCAGGTCGCGCACGAGGCCCGCGCCGGACCAGCGCATCTCCGGCAGGTAGTACGCGTCGTCGCGCTGCTCGCCCGCCTCCAGCACGTGCTGCGGCAGGCCGTTCGGCGCGTCGAGCACCCAGGTCTTGGACTCAAACGCGTCGTACGTGCCGCCGGACTGGCTGGTCAGGCCACGCTTGACGCTCTCCACGCGGATGACGACCAGCGCGCCGTCAATGCCCTTGGCCGACTTCGGCATCAGGTCCTGCGCGGTGGGGAAGTTGTCCGGCCGCTCGCGCTTGGTGGCGAACCGAGAGCCTGACGTGGGGCCGGTGGCCGCCGTGACGGTGCCGGGCGTGCCGATGGTGCCGCCGGTGGGCGTAACCGCGGTGCCCTGGCCCGCGAACGGCGAGCCCTGTGTCGGCGCCTCGCTCGGCCGGCTGAACGGTGATGCTGTCACGTTCTGCTCCGTTCTGTTCTGTGATGTTCGTGGTGCGGCGGCACGGGCCGGGTGGGACCCCGTCGGTGCCGACCGGAAACTCCGGCCCGTGCGTCGACCGGGCGGGAGTCGGACCCGCGCTTTCGCCTGTTCGGTCGGTGTGCAAGGCCCGGGTCCGTCTAGCCTCTCGGGGGTCCGCGGCGCCCGTATTGCGCCCCGGGCCTTGCGATGTCAACTGTAGCACAAGTGAGTGTCAGAACGCCAGTTGTGCTACGACCAGCTTTTCGGCCAGGGCTCGCCCGGCACGTACAAATCCTTGAGCACCACCGTGTGCTTGAGTGGCGCCTTGTGCGAACCCCGGCACGGCTTGTCCCGCGGGCCGTGCTGTTTCACCTCCCCGCCGGTCAGGTTCGTCCGCCAGGTGTACTTGCAGACCGAGCACTTGCCGACCTCGACGTATTCGAGCCGGCCCGACGCCCGGGCAAGGGCGGCCCGGGACGGGACTACCCCGCGCACCCTGATCGGCCGGTCCGCCAGGGTGGCCGCGAGCGACGCCCGGTTGATGGCCAGCCGCTCGGCCCGGGTCATGGTGCCCATCACAACCTCGCTAACTCGACGAGGCGGGCGTTGCCGGCGGCCGTGAGGTCGTCCGTCCACACGCTCTGGTAGATCTCCCATAGCCGGTCAAGCCCCTCGCGGGTGCCCACGTAGCCAATGTGGCGCCGCACGCCGTATCGGGTCAGGTCATCGGTCCACGCGGCCTCGTACTGCGCCCGCAGCGCGGGCAGCGCGTCCATGCTGCGGGCGTCCATGAGGTCGATCAGCCGCCGCACGGCCATCTGGTCGTGGTCCGGCGTCCAGTGCGCCGACCAGAGACCGTAGGCCGTCACCAGGTCGTCCTGGCCGCGCGCGGTGGCGATGGCGTCGGCGAGCTTGCCGCGCTCCATTTCCATCTGCGCCGTCGTGCCGTTGCGCAGGCCCGCGTACGCCGCTTCGCGCTCGCGGTCGAGCTGGCTCTTGTCTGGACGCACGCGCTCGACCGTGGCGGGCACGACCTCCGCGCCAAGCTCGGCCTGTAGCAGTGCCACGGCGGCCTCGGCCGTAACCTCCGCGACGGTGACCGCCTCGTCGAGCGCGGTCAGGGCGTCGTCGAGCGGATTGCCCGGCCCTGGCTTCAGCTCCCCGTTCATCAGGAACGCGGTGCCGTCGTGGCGGTGCTCAGATTCGTGGATCGCGGCGTCGGCGGGGTCGTTCAGGTCGAGCACCGGCTCGGTGCCGACATAGGCGGCCAGCGAGGTCGGGAGGTCGGCCTCACTCACGGATGCCGCCGCGGCGGCATTTGCCTTGTCCGCCGCGATCTGCGCCTTGGTCCGCCGCGGCTTGCGCTTGGTCACGGTGGTCGTGGTGACGTTGCCGGCGCTGTCCGCCGTGTCGATCTCGACGCCCGTCATGGCCGTCACGTCCGGAAGCGTGAGCGCCGGACCGAACAGCCCGCGCTTGGCCGAGCGCGCCTCGCGGATGGCCATGGCCAACTGCACGCGGTTCCATCCCTCGACCAGGTCGACCGGATAGATACATGCCTCGTCCGGGCGGCCAATGGGCACGTAGAGCACGTAGCCGACCTCGCGGCAGATCTCCGGCGGAGCCTCGTACCCGCCCCCCGTGGCCAGCCAAAGGGTTGTCATCCGCGCGTACATGGCGAGCTGGGCGGCGATCTTGCCCTGGCCGTACTCGAACTCGTGCTGACCGGACTTCTTGTCGCCGACGTGGAACCGGCCGCAGTCGCAGGCCGGTCCGCCCAGCACGAGATCGTCCCAGGTGCCGGCCACGCCCGCGTCCGGACAGATCCCGGTGCGTTCCTGGTACTCCGGACGCAGGATCAGCCCGTGCGTCTTGATGAGCGCGACGTACGCGGATAACTCCTGACGGAGTTCTGGCGGGCAGTACGACTCGACCGGCACGTCCGGGTAGGCGTCGGCGATCTGTGTGACCCGGTGAAACGCGGTCCCCATGGCCGCGCCGGCACCCCCGCCCGCGGCGTCGAGCGCCTTCTCGCAGATCTCGTCGAGCGCGGCCTTGCCGTCCCTGGTGGAGTCGTCGGTGGTGGCCGCGGCGATGCGCAGGTCGTCGCGCCAGGCCACGCCCTTGGCCACCTGGCGCATCTTCCAGTTGGTCAGGCTGTAGGTGTCGTCGATCATCCCGGCCAGGGTGGTCACCCGCTGGTACGTGGTGCGCTGGCCGGTGATCGGGTCGTCCAGCGTCGGGCGCTTCCACCGGTCGCGCGGGCAGTCCACCCGCAACGGCGGAGCGAGCTTCGTTGTGATCATGTTCTGTGGTCCTCCCTTGATACGCGTCATGAGCTGGCGTCCGATGTGCTCGGTGTAGGTCGGCGGGATGGCCTCGCACACCGCGTTGAGGTCTTCGGCGAGCCACGGCGTGCCCATCACCTCGGCGGCCCTGGTCACCCACGCCCGCGCGTGATGCGCGTTGCGCCCGGTGACGGTCATGACCGGACGTTCCGGTGTGGGTAGGTAGCCGTTGCGGGTCGCCAGCCGGACGTGACGCGAGTGGGCCGGCGCGGTCAGCGGCACGTTGGACTCGAAGTGACGGTGCCGGTAGACGTCGAGGTCGAACATCGCGCCGCACAGCGTGATCGGGTCGAGCAGGCCGGCCGATCGGGTGGCTACGTTCTCGATGACGTACGGCAGGCCGGTGGCCCGCATGGCCGCGCGACCGGCGGGGATCAGATCCACCACGGGCCGGCGCCGGTCCTCACCGCGGCGGCGCGCGTGCGCGGCCACCATGGCGTCGAGTGGCGTGTGCTTCTGGCACGGCCACGAGGCGTGCAACGCGGCCGGGTGGTACTCGGCGATCAGTTCGGGCAGCAGGGCCAGGGCGTCGCCCTTGACGAACTCGTACGGATAGTTGGGCTGGTGCTCGATGTCCACGCCGATGACCCGGAATCCGGCCCGCGCGTACCCAGCCCCGGCGCCCCCGCCACCGCAGCACAGATCCAGCAGTACGGGCCGGTCGTCGCTCACGACGTGAGCACCCGGGCGATCAGGTACAAGGTCCCGCCGAACAGTGTCAGCACCACGGCGAAGCTGCCCGCGATCCGCGCCGCCATGGCCGCGACCTCGTGTCGACCGTCGTAGAGGTAGTCGTCGCGCGAGGGCGCGCGCTCGGCCCGGGACACTTGTGGGCGCCCGATGACCATCCATGTCCGTGCATCGGTGGTGGTGCCAACTGTGTTACAAGATTCTTTACGGAGCATGATCGTCACCCTCTCTGCCGGTGCTGCCAAACGTAGCACGAGTGACACCCCGGGCGCCATGCCCGGGGTGTCCTCATTCTGCCTGTGTACGTGTGTACGCCCTGGCGTCACGCGCGCTGCCGACTGTGCTACGGATCGCGCCGCGGGTCCGGGCCGCCGCTCGGGTCATGGACGGTCCTGACGGACCGGTGACTCAGACGAACTCGATCTCGTCGAGCCGGACCGGTCGGTGCCCGTCCATCGTGGCGATGGTGACCATTACCGGCGACCCCGGCCAGTTGTCGCGCGCGACGGCGATGACCTCGATCCCGTCGTCGAACCCTTTCAGCTCGATCATTTCGCCGCTGACCAGCGCGCCGACCACCCTCAACAACGTGTTGAGGTATTGGCCCGCGGCCTCGTCTTTTGCCATGATTTCTCCCTGGGGGGTTCCTGTGTGCGTCAACTGTAGCACGCTTGACACCCCTCATCAATGTCAACTGTGCTACATTCGACCAATGGAGCTGGCGACCATCATGACCGAGCGGGAGCGATACCCCGTGCCCACACACGTGCGGCTGAGGCAGGAAACGTCCGATGTCATCGTCAAGTACGCGGAGATGCTGAGCACTCCGACCCAGACGGTCAAACCGTCCACCGCGCACCGGATGTTGCTCGACCTGGGTTGCGGCCAGGTGGCCAACCTACTGGGCGTGAAGTTCGAGGCCGAGCAGCCGGTGCCGCCGTCGCTGTCGACGATCCGCCGACGCAAGGCCGCGGGTGTTCCGGTACCAGGAGCCCTGGTAGCGCGGGCGCGCAAGGTGGCCAAGACACAGGCCGCCGTGCGTCGCCGCTCGGCGTAGCGTCGAGCGCACCCCGCGCGCAACGTGCGAGGCCCGGACGTGGTCAGCGTCCGGGCCTCGATTGCCCTTACCGACTAGGAAGGTGGCAAGTGCACTCTACCGATACCCCGCTCACACAAGAGCAGTCACAGGCACTCGACGCGGCGCGCGAGCTGGTCGCGGCCGGTATGCCGGTGTTCCTGGCTCCCGCGTGCACGCCGGACTGTTCGCTACCGGATCACGACGGCCAGGGCTGGCACATCCCGCGCGGCTGGCCGGACACCCCGCTCGACCCACCATGGCGGGCCATCGACATGTGGCGACCCGGCGATGCCCTGGCCGCCGTCTGTGGGCATGTGCTCGACGCGCTCGATGTCGACCCGCGCAACGGGGGCGACGTCACCGCGGTGGCACTGCGCGAGGCCGGGCTCATCCCGCACGTGTACGCCGCGGCGGCCACGCCCAGCGGCGGGGCCCATTGGTTCGTCGCGGCCCTGGGTGAGCACAAGGACAACTCCGGGCGGCTCGGCCAGGGGATCGACTACCAGGGGGGGGCGCCCGACGGCACCGGCCGCGGGTTCGTGTTCATCGCGCCCACCGTGCGGCCCAGTCAGGTCGATGGCGTGCCGCGGCCGTACGTGTGGCTACGCCGGCCGGACGCTGCGGTGATCCGCGAGGGGATCGACGGCGACGACAGCGGCGCGGCGCTGGCGGACATGCTGCGCCGCGAGCGGCCGGCACGCGTCATCGGGCGGGCCTCCGTACCGTCGACCCGTTTCGCCACCGCGACCCGCCGCTACACCATGGCCGAGGCTGAGGCGTACGTATGGCCGCGCGTCCAGGCGTTCGCCGAACAGGGCTACGACCAGGCCAACTACAACGCACGGCTGAACGACCTGGCGGTCATGCTCGGGCATTTCGTGCCGGCGTTCATCGCCCGGGAAGCCGCTGAGGAATCTCTCTACGCCGCCGCGGCGGCCTGCGGCTGCGTGGCCGCGCCACCGGGGTACCGGTACCGGGCGATGGGCGAGCGCGGCGTGCGGGCCACTATCGCGTCAGGGCTCGACCGCGGCCAGGCAGAGCCGTACCAGTTCGACGACCCCGGCAGCCCGGGAAAAGGCGATGACCCGCCCGATGTGTCGGCGGACGGACGGAAGGTGGACCTCATGCCGTACCTGGACGGGTCGTACATCGCCCCCGAGCCGGCGGTGGGTGGCGAGCTGGAAGGCTCGCGGTTCCTGCTCTATCCGGGCCGCTGGCACACGATGATCGCGAGCACCGGCGCCGGCAAGTCGTGGTGGGCGCTCTGGCACGCGGTGACCGAGATGCGCCGCGGCAACGTGGTGACCTACGCGCACTTCGAGGAGGCGTCGCCGGTCATCACGCTGGAACGCCTGCGCGCGGTCGCGCCGGAGATGGACAACGAGACGATCTGCAAGTTGCTGGTCTGGCTCGACTGCACCCGGGCATGGGCGGACGGCGAGTTCGCCGCAGCGCTGCCGCCGGACAGTCGCCTGGTCATCCTCGACGGCATCAACGCGGCGGCCACGGCGCACCGTGGCGACCCGAACAGCCCCGAGGGTGTGGCCGCCTACCGCGCCCGGTTCGTGGCGCCAGCGTGCGCCCAGGGGGCCGCGGTGCTGTCCCTCGGCCACCCGCCGAAGGGGCGCGACCGGCAGGACGAACGGCACGGGTTCGGCTCGACCGCCTGGCTCGACGAGGTGGATGGGGTGGGGTTCCGGATGCGCGCGGCCAAGTCCGGGCCAGTCAGGCGGGGCCATGACGGGGCCGCGGACATCTACTGCGTCAAGGACCGTGGCGGAGCCGTGGAGGCGCGTGGCCAGCGTGACGACGGCGAGTCCCGGGAGGGCTGGACGTACCTTGGCCGGTTCCATGTCGACTCGTCGCCCGGTCACGCGAACACGTCCGCGTGGATGACCGGGCCATCACTGGTCACCGGCGGGCGCGTGGTCACCGATTCACGAGGCAGCGACGAGGCCAAGGTGCTCGCCGCGATCCGTGAGCTTGCTGAGCGGGGACAACCGGCCACCGTGCGCGCCGTACGGGGACAGTCGGAGGTCGGGCACGAGCGCGCCGATCTCGCGATCGAACGACTCAAGTTCGACGGAACGATCATCGAGACGAGCGGTGCGCGCGGCGCGCGTCTCTTCTCGATCGTGCCCGTCACCACCGTGCCCGAAGATCAAGATGACCGTGCCGACCGTGACCGTGCCCCGTGACCGTGCCTCTATAAGGGCGAGGCACGGTGGCACGGTGGCACGGACCGTGCCTCGGGCACGATCAGGCACAGTCGGGCACGGTGGCACGGTGGGAGTAATTCCTGTTATCTGTTCGTGACTTTTACTAACTCTCGTCGGTGGCCGCCGCATACTCAGTAGGGTCCGCGCCTCCGGCGCGAACGGTGGCACAACGGGCGTCACTCGTGCTACAGTTGACGCATGAGTCCCGACCCGTTCACCGTGCCGTGCCCGCGCTGCGGCGCGAAGCCACGAGCACGTTGCCGGCGTGTCGTAGCGCAACCTGAACGGCGCGTGTGGGTGCGGTGGCACCCGCCGCTACTGCGCGGCTATTGGGAGTGGCAGCCCGCGAAGCGCAAGAACTCGCCGATGGTCGTCATGCACCCCGCGCGGCTGGAGCTGGCCGGCTCGATCGGCGACATGCTCATCGCGGCGATCGAGGTCAACAGGCTGCGCGCCTGGCTGGCTAGGCACGGCCAGATCTTCCGGCTGGCGTCGCCATGAGCGCCGACCCCACCCCGACCGACCTCATGCGCGACATGGACGCCCATCTGGCCGCGATCGGCATCGACCCCGCGGCGTACCCGTGGGGCGCCGGGCTGACCGTGGCACGGCCCGCATTCGAACCACGTCGTTCGAATGACCGGCGGCCAGTGCCCGTGCCCGCCGACGTGGCCGCGCGCTGGGGGCGATCATGACTCAGTGGCAGGTCGCCGAGGTGCAGCGCCGGCTCGCCCAGGATGACCGGTTGCGCTGCGCCGTGTGCGGTCACGTGGCCGACCTTCACCACTTCGGGACGCCCATCGCGTGCGCGATCTGTCCGGACGAGGTGTGTCAGTTGCCGATCGAGTCACCATGACCCTCACCATTCCCCGCGCGCCTGCCGTGCTGCCCGCCACGGTGCGCGTGCCGTGCCGGCCGGCGCTCGACAGCGAGGGGCCACCGGCCGCGCGTAGAGCCGCGCAGAAGGCCGCGGCGGCGGGCTGGGCCGTGATGCTCACCTACGCCGCGGGCGTCGAGCAGCGTGGCACCTACGTGGCCGAGACGGACCGCGAGTCCGGCCGCAGTAAGCGGCTCCGGCGTGCCCCCGTCGAGGTCGAGTCCATCGCCCTGCGCGCGGCCACGCCCGGCGCGCGGCGCTTCCTCGTCTGGGAGCGCGTGCCGGGTGGGCGGTGGGCCGGCGTGAGCGGTTACGGATTCGACGCGCGCACGCCCATACGCAAGCTTTCGTTCACAGGTTTGGAGTGGTGATCGTGGACTATCGCCAGTTATTGCGCAAGTACATCGATCATGTCGCCAAGTGCGAGGGGACCGATTTCATCGCTTATCCCAACGGGCACAGCGCGTATCGGAACGAGTGCGCGCGCAACTTCACGCCCGAGGAGCTGGCTGAGCTTGTTCGACTCGCGGAAGAGCCCGCGCCATGACCACCGACGCCTATGGCCGCTACGTTGGCCGGCACGTGCGGTCCAAGGACCTGCCCGCCGGCTTCCGGCCCGGCGACGCGCGTCACGACCTCATGGCCGCGCTCTACCCGGGTGACGGTGCGGGGGAGTGCGAGCGCTACGAGCGCCCGGTGTTCGACGTGCCTGCGCAACGGGTAGGTACGGTGACCGGGTGACCCGAGCTTGCCGGTCCGGACATGACCATGTCGACCGTATCGACGTGATGCTCTGCCAGCAGGACGAGGCGAATCAACTACTGGAAAGGATCTTGCGCATGACCGAGACGACCGGCGAGACGATCGACCAGGGCTTCACCGAGCTTGAGGCCGGCCAGGGCGATATCGAGGCCAAGCTCGACGCACTGACCGTGGAGGAGACGACGGAGCTGGCTTTCCTGGCCCAGCTCGAAACGCAGCGCGGCACCGGCCAGCTCGCGCCGGACCAGCAAGCGCGGCTTGACGACCTCAAGGCGCGCGAGGCGAAGGTCAGCGCGGCGCTCGACGCGGCGCGCGAAGAGCTGGCGGTCGCGGACGGCACGGAGCCGGCCCCCGCGCCGGTCACACAGCCGACCGAGCCCGTGGCGAGCGAGCCAACGGCGAGCGAGACACCGAGCGACACCCCCATCGCGGACTCGATCCCGACCGGCGACGGCATGGCGTCCGGAGCGGCCCCGGTGGTCGACACGACCGAGGAGCCCGCGCTCAACGAGTCCTGATCTTTCCTTCCCCCGCACGGGCAGGGCCCGAGACGACTGCTAGCGTCTCGGGCCCTGCCGCATATCCTCGTGACCATGGGCGACCCGTCGAACGCGAGCCAGGTCACGGTCACCGGCACGTGGCGTCTGCGGCTGGCCGACGGGACCACCGTGGCCGCGACGGGCTACGTGACGTTCGCGCCCACGACCCGGCTACAGGACGGCGGCACGTCGGAGATCTTGCCCGTGTCCCCCGTGCGCGCGGTGCTCGACGCGTCCGGGCACATCTCCGTGACCCTGCTGGCCACCGACGATCCTGACCTCGCGCCGAGCGGGTGGGGCTACCAGATCACCGAGACGGTCGGCGGCACGACCGACAGCTATTTCGCGGTCTTCCCGGCCGCCATCCCGACCGTTGACCTGTCCACCGTGGCGCCCGCGAGCGTGACCCCGCTCATCGGGTACGTGGCCTTGAGCGCGGTGGGCGCTCCGACCGGCGTGGCGTCGCTCGACAGTGGTGGGCAGGTCCCGCTGAGCCAGCTCGGCAACGCGCCGTCCGGGGGCGGCACGCCGAGCGGAACGGTTTCGTCCAGTGCCGTGGGTGACGCCGGGGCGGCCGGCGCGTCCACGAACTACAGCCGCGGTGATCACGTGCACGGCCGCGAGGGCTACGGCGCCGTCGTGTCATCCACGAGCTTCGGCCAGGCCGCGGCCAACGGCGTGGCCACCACCGACGCGCGCAGCGACCACGTGCACGGCACGCCGGCCGCGCCCACCACTGGCTCGATCGGCGCGCAGCCCGTGGACGCGACGCTGACCGCGCTCGCCGGGCTCGACGCCACGGCCGGACTCGTGGTCGAGAGCGCGGCGGACACGTTCACCAAGCGCACGCTCACCGCCGGCTCTGCGGCCATCGCGGTGACCAACGGCTCGGGCGCGGCCGGCAACCCGACCGTCGACCTGACGTTCGGTGGCGCGCCGGCCACCACGGAGGGCATCGGCACGGCCGGCGCGGCCGGGTCTGCCGCGTCCGCGTCGCACTCCGATCACGTTCATCCCATGGCCGCCGCGGGCGCTCCGGTGGCCAGCGCGATCGGGGACACGCAGTCGACCGGCGTCGCCACCACGTTCGCCGCGTCGGACCACCGGCACGCCCGTGAGGCACTGGGCGGCGCGCCCACCACGAGCGCCGTGGGCGATGCCGCGGCGGCCGGCACCGGTACGACGAACGCGCGCGTCGACCACCTGCACGGTCGTGAGGGTTTCGGCGGCGCGCCGGGCACCACGGAGGCGATCGGTACCGCGGCTGCGGCTGGAGCGGCGACGACTCCGAGCCGCAGCGACCATGTGCATCCGATGGCCGCCGCCGGCGCCCCGGGCGCGAGCGCGGTGGGCGACACGCAATCAACGGGCGTGGCCACCACGTTTTCGGCTAGCGACCACCGGCACGCGCGGGAGGCGTTCGGCGGTACGCCGGCACAGAACATCGCGGGCGCCGGCACGGCGGGTGCGGCCACGACCGAGACGCGCTCGGACCACGCACACCCGTCGAGCATGGTCACGTGCACGGACCTCGGCCTGTCTGGCTGGTCGATCGATCCGAGCGTGTTTGGCGCGAGCACGCCCACGTCCGTGGTGGCCGGCACCGTGCAGGTCATCGAGATCTTTGTGCCGACCACGCAGACCGTGACCAACATCGTGTTGCAGGTGCAGACGGCCGGCGTGTCGCTGACCTCCGGCCAGTGTTTCGCCGCGCTCTACGACGCCAACAAGAACCTGCTCCAGACCACGGCCGACCAGTCGACCACCTGGAACAGTGGTGGCGTCAAGAACATGGCCATCACGTCGCAGTCGGTGACCGCGGGCAAGGCGTATATTGCCTGGTTCTACAACGGCACGACCCCGCCGCGGTTCCTGGCTAACACGTCGGGCACGAACGTGGTCAACGGTCAACTGTCGGCCGCGAACTCGCGATTCGCCACGGCGGACACGGGGCGGACCACGACCATGCCGGCGTCGCTCGGCGCGTTCACGGCGTCCGGTCAGTCCGTATTCGCGGCTATTTTCTGACCGGAAAGTTTTCTGCGGTCAGCCGAAAAGGTGATACAGGGAGGACATCATGAAGGCGCATCGACTCAAGATCACGACACCGAGCGACAACCCGGCGGGCTTTGTCGCTGCCGTCGAGCTGGACGGCCGGAGGATCTACCCGTCCCGCATTGAGCTATGCCTGGATGCGAACGGCACGAATCAGGCCATGATTTACCTACCGGTGGCGATCGAACTGGACGCCGCGGTCGGGGCCTCGGTGGTGACCGATATCAAGTTCGGGGACGGCGATGGCGACTGACACTCCCCGCTGCGGCGACTACGGCGGCCGGTCGCGCACGACCGGAGCACCCTGCCAAAGAGCGGCGGGGGCTGCGACCACGCACACGGGACACGGCAAGTGCAAGTCCCACGGTGGGAACGTGCCCGGGGCTGCGGCCAAGAGCGAGCGCGCGCTCGCCGACGCCATGGCGCGCGAGTGGTTCGGCGAGGCCATCAAGGCCGTGCCGGTGGAGGACCCGTTGCGCGCGCTCAAGATGCTCGCGGGGGAGTGCCTGGCCTGGAAGGACACGTGCTCGGGCTTCTTGCGCGAGTTGAGCGACGTCGAGTACACGTCCGACGTCATCGGGTCGCAGGTGCGCGCACAGGTGCTCGTGTGGGAGCGCGCGCTGGACCGCTGCGAGCATGTGCTCACCTCCCTGGCCCGGCTGAAGATCGACGAACGGCTCGCCCGCATCGAGCAGGACAAGGCGGACATGGTGATCCGGGCGATGGAGGCCGCGCTCAAGGCCGCGCAGGTGCCGGCCGAGCGCGTGCCGCTCGCGCGCCGCCAGTTCGCCGCGCAGCTGCGCGTGATCGACGGTGCGGCGTGAGCGCGTGGAGTGACGAGGCGTGGCCCGTCGTGATGGTGGCGCAGACGCTTAAGGATGGGGACGAGGGTCTGGAGTTCGCCGCATCTGTGCTGCGCGCGCTGGCCGGCGCATGGGCCGAGGATGGCGAGTACACGGCAGACGATCTGCGCGCGGTGGCGGACGAGATCGACCCGGGCGGTGCGGCATGAGCGCGACCCTGCGCCCACTCACCGATGAGTCGGGGGGCACGTGTGATTGGGGCGATTGTGACGAGATCGCGGTAGCCGAGCGACGTGCGGACGGGACCGGGTTTGGCTGGTTGCCCGTGTGCGTGCAGCACATCGGCCGCACGGTGAAATATTTAGACCGTGTCCTACCTGACCGACGCGGCTGACCGGCTCGACGGCCATACCGAGTACCCGACCCCGGGCGCGCTGGCCGTCGACCTCGACCCGCGCACCCGGCAGTCCAAGGTGCTGCGCCTGCTCGACGACGCGCTCGTGGACGCGTTCGAGGGACGCGCGCCGCCACGGCTCGGGTTCTGGATGCCGCCCCAGGAGGGCAAAAGTCAGCGCGTAAGCCGGCGCTTTCCGTTGTGGGTACTCAAGCGCAACCCGGACATGCGCATCGCCGTGGTGTCCTACGCCCAGCCGCTCGCCGAGCGGTGGGGTGGCCGTGTGCGGGAGGACATTGAACTTAACCCACAACTTGGCCTGCGCATGGCCCGGGGCTCGGCGGCCAAGGCGGAATGGCAGCTCGACGGCCACGACGGCGGCATGGTGTGTGTGGGTATCGGTTCGGGTATCACCGGCCGCCCGGTCGATGTGATGATCATCGACGACCCGTTCAAGGACCGCACCGAGGCCGACTCGGAGGCGTTCCGCGAGCGCGCCGAGTCGTGGTGGCGCGAGTCCGGCTCGACACGGCTGGGCGGCCCGCGCATCGTGGTCTGCATCATGACCCGCTGGCACGAGGATGACTTGGGCGGGCTATTCGAGCGCGACGGCAGTTTCCGGGTCATTCGGGTTCCGGCCGTGGCCGACCACCGGCCGGAACTGGGCGAGACGGACCCCATTGGCCGCGAGCCGGGCGAGATCATGCCGAGTGTCCGTGACTGGACATTGGAGGAGTGGCGCACCAAGCGAAAGGACGCCGGTTCGCGCGGCTGGGCGGCCATCTACCAGGGCAAGCCGGCACCACAGGAGGGCAACATCCTCAAGCGTGGGTGGTGGCGCTACCACCACCTCATGCCGCGAGAGAAGCCCGACGGCACGATGTTCGCCCCCGGCATCGACGAGTACGCGATCAGTGTTGACTGTTCGTTCAAGGACACGAGCAAGTCGGACTGGGTCTGCATGCAGGTGTGGGGCCGCTCAGGGTCGCGCGCGCGGCTGCTCGCTCAGGTGCTCGACCGGATGGACTTCCCGGCCACCCAGGCCGCGCTCATCACGCTGTGCGCCCAGTGGCCACAGGCACGGCTACGGCTGATCGAGGACAAGGCCAACGGGCCGGCCGTGATCTCGTCCCTGCGTGGCGTGGTCGGCGGGCTGGTCCCGGTCGAACCCCGGGGCTCAAAGGAGGCTCGTGCGCACGCGGTGAGCCCGTTCATCGAGGCCGGCGACGTCGAGCTACCGCACCCCACGCTCGCGCCCTGGGTGGGGCGGTTCGTGGACGAGTGCGCGAGCTTCCCGAACGGCACGCACGATGACCAGGTGGACGCGTGCACGCAGGCGCTCGATCGGCTACTCGGTCAGGGCACGGGCCTCGCGGGATTCATGGAACGGCTCAAGGACCAGCGGCGCGCGGCTTAGGGCCGGTACATGACCGCGGTCGCGATGACGCACAGCATCACGAGCGCCGCGATCGGAATGACGCAGATCAGCGCGATGACCGCGGCGTCCCGGTTGCGCGGTGGCGGCGGCCTCCACTGCGGCGGTGGCGGCGGGGGTAGCGGCGTGCGCGGGTAATCGTTCATCAGGGTGCCCTCCCGTCGCGGAGCGTATCGGGAGGACGACGCGCGGTCTAGGTGCTTGACGTGTGCCCGGTCCATCCCCAAAGCCGCCCCCGCGTTCGCAGGGTGGCGAGCAGGCATTCGATCCGCCCGCACGGCGGGAACATCAGGGCCGGCGCCGTCCAGTCCGCGTGCGCGTAGCCGGCCAGTCGCTCGCACCACGGACAGCGGCGCTCGATGATCTGCGTGAGCAGTGCGCTCGTGACGTCGATGATGAACACGTCAAGCACGTGCTTGCCGGTGGTGTGTATCGGTTCGTGATACCAGCGCATGAGCGTCCTCCCTGATTACCGAATTACTGTTACCGGTAATGCGCCAATCCATCGAGCGGTGCCAATTCGAATCATGGCGTGATCATAAGTGTCATTATCTGCGTCATTCCTGCATGGCTTCTGATCTGCGGTTTTGTAAGTTTCCGCAGGCCAGGCGCCTAATGACAGTTATGCGTTTCGGGCCGCGAAAGCCCTGGCCAGGGCGTATGCGGCGGGTGCCCTTTACGACCAGTTATGTTCAAAGAATGCGCCAGGTGTGGCACAACTACAGGCTGGCCAGGTAACACTCAGGCGCGTGCCGGCCACGCAGCCACCCGCACTGGTGGCACCAGTCGATCGTGGTCTTGATTCCGACCGGTTCGCCCGCGCCATTCCATCGCGAGTCTCTGTGGATGGCGTCTACGAACGCGGACGCTTCCTCGACCGTCGCCCGGCCCCGTGCTGGCTGCGCGCGGTGGCGGACAGGTTGCGGATAGGTGGCGGCCACGACCTCGACGCCGTCCGACCAGTCCCAGAGCATCGCGTTGCCCGGCCAGCAGTCCCCGCAGTAGCCCATGTACGTGATCTCGTCTTCGGCGAACCACTCGCGCCCGCACGCCGCGCACCCGTCCGGCATCGGGTAGAGCACGTCGCCGGACGCGTCGTGCACGTGGCGGCGCACGTGTACCTGCGCGCACGTCAGGCCGCGGTACGGGGACGGGTGCGCGGCCAGCTCGCGGCGACCGAGGGCGAGGGTGGTCACTTCGGAACCCAGATCTTCCAGAGCAGACATTCGCCGCAGAGCAGTTGCTTATGGGTCTTCAGCATCTCGTCGGCCCACGCGCTTGCCTGGATGTAGCCGGCCGGCCCTTCGGTGTGATCGGCGCACGTCGTCGCCGCGGACTGCTCAATTTCCTCGTCGGTGAGCGACGGCTTGCCCTCCCACATGGAGCGGTCGCGAACTCGGTCCTGGTTGTTCACGACGCAGCCCGCCGAGCCTCGCGCCGTATGCGTGCCGCCGCGCGGATGCCGGCCCGCCGGGCCTCCGTGGCCGCGACGCGGGGCGCCTTGGCCGCCCGCTTGGCGTCGAGCGCGGCCTTGCGTGTGGCGGCGCGGACCATGACGTGCGCGGTCATCTCCGGGTCGGCGAAGATCGGCACGTACTCGTACCTGATCCGGTACCGACCCTTGCCGTGGATGCTCGGCACGCGCTCCCAGACCGGCTCGCCGTTGGCGTCGAGCACGGGCCGGCCTATGTGCGTGCGGATGTTGGGGATCAACGTGTCCTCCCTAGTGGGTGATGAGCTTGACGAGAGCCACGACCGCCAGGGTGAGGCCGAGTAGAACGGCCATGACGTAGGCGATCCCGACCGCGACCACGACTTGCCTTTCCCGGTGTCTCCGGTGGCAGCGCGTCATCTCGCTATCCTCCCTGTAGATCGCGCCAGGTCCGGCGCGTGTGTCAACTGTAGCACAATTGACAAGGGGTGCGCATGGGACGGCGCCGCCGCAGCGCGACCCTTACGCCGGCCAGCCTGCGCGAGGTGATGCGCGACGAGATCGGTAAGGCGATGAGCGGCGCGCCCCGGACCGCGGCCAACCCCACCGCGCAGGCCGCCGGCATGACGTCCACGCCTGACACGTTCGGCCAGCTCGCGCAGCTCATGCGCGCGGCGGTCGGCTACCGGGCAACCCCGATGGCCCGCGACCCACGCGACTCCGGCCCGTTCGGCCCCATGCACCCGCCGCCGCCGGACGCGATCAGCCCGTCGCGCACGGACACCGGTCGGCCCGAGCCCTGGCTCTACGAGTACCCGGTCGCGTGGAATATCCCGGGTCAGGGTGAACGCCTCATGCCCTGGCGGGTGCTCGACGCCGCGGCCCGCAACATCGACGTGATCCGCCGTTGCATCGAGATCCGCAAGTCCCGGGTGCGCACCGCGCCGTGGTCGTGGGACATCAGCCCGCAGGCCATTGAGGACGCGTACCGCGCGGACGGCACCAAGGGTCACGATGACATCGCGTCCGAGCTGCGCGACCGTTACCGGGCCGATATCAACCGGCTGACCGAGTTCTGGAAGCGGCCGTGGCGGGTACAGGGCCTCGACTTCGGCAACTGGGTCGGCGGCATCATGGAGGGCCGGCTCAAATACGACGCGGTCGTGGTGTACCCGCGGATGAACCTGGGCGGGGACACCCTGCTGGGTCTGGAGATCATCGACCCGACCACGGTCAAGCCGCTGCTCGACTACCGCGGCTCACGGCCGGAGCCGCCCTTCCCGGCCTTCCAGCAGATCCTGTACGGCTTCCCGCGCGGTGAGTGGCGGGCGACCACGACGGAGGTCGTCAACGGTGACGGGACGACGTCCGTCACGATCGACGGCGCGTTCCGTGCCGACGAGCTGGTCTACCTGCGGGAGAACTACCAACTGAACAGCCCGTACGGTTACGGACCCACCGAGCAGGCGCTCGTGGCGTCGCGCCTCTGGATGCGCCGGCAGGGCTGGCTGTTGGCCGAGTACACCGACGGCGTTACCCCGCAACTGATCTGGGAGGTGCCCACCGAGGCGGCCGGCGGCGCGGGCCTTACCCCTGAGCAGCGGATGGAATGGGAGTCGTCGGTCAACGACGAGTTGGCCGGCCAGACCGGCGAGCGGCACCGCAGCAAGGTCGGGTTCCCCGGCATGGTGCCGCACCTCATGCCCTCGGTCGATGAGCGGTACAAGCCCGATTACGATCTTTTCCTGCTCAAGCTCCAGTGCAGTTTCTTCGGCGTGCCGGTCACCGACCTGGGCTTTTCCGAGTCCAAAGGGCTGGGCAGCACGGGAATGCACGCCGCGCAGGCGGAGAACCGCGCGGACATCGCCACCGCGCCGGACCTGCTGTTCATCACCGACCTGACCAACGACCTCGGCCACCAGTACCAGAACGCGCCGGCCGAACTGGTCTTCAGCTTCACCGAGAATGACGGCGGCCAGGACGAGAGCCAGTCCGCGACCATCCGTGTGGGCGAGGTGAACAGCGGCCAGAAGACGCTCAACGACACGCGTCGCGAGCTGTCGCTGCCCGTGTACCAGTTCGCCGAGGCGGACATGCCCTATGTGATGGGGCAGAACGGCCCGGTTTTCATCGCGGGCAGCCTGGCCGCGTCCCGGCGCGCGCAGGGCCTCGACGAGAACGGCAAGCCCCTTCCGGCCGCCGAACTCGCTCAGGTCCAGGGTGGCCCGCCCGGCGCACAGGGTGGGGACAACCCTGGGGACAAGCCGGCGCCCGCATCGGGCGACAATGTCGACAAGGCCGCCGGCGCTGACCCGCCACTGTGCCGGCAGATCCGCGCGCAGTTGGCCGGGGACTACCCGGACGCGGCAACCATGTGGATCAGGGACGCGAACTGGACCGGCCCGGTTGATGTGCCGCCGAATCAGCTCGACCTCGACGCGGTCAAGACCTGGGACGCGTACGGCGACACTCGCAAGGTCAACAAGTTTCGCAAGTTGATCCACAAGACCGGCGCGCTCAAGCCCATCGTGGCCGTGACCGTGCCCAGCGACGACAGGGTCAAGGTGGTCGACGGACATCACAGAGCTTTAGCTGCTGTTCGCGAGGGCGTGCCGGTGCGCGCGTACGTGGGCGCGGTCGATAAGAAGGTCGGCCCGTGGACCGCCATGCACGCCACCCAGCACCCGGGCGGCCATCACGGTGAGGTCGACGGCGCGGCGCCGGTCAGCGCGCCACCGGCCATGAAGTTCGCCGGTCCGCATGAGCCGAGCCACGAGGCGCGCGCGGAGATCGGGGCGTACCACCGCTGGGCGGCCAAGGCGACGACCGGCGGCCGGCCGTTCGTCATGAAGGCGGCCACGCCCGACGACTTCCCGGACGGCGTGCCCGCGGGCGTCGAGTTCGCTGACTGGATCTGGCTCGGTTTTGACAATGTCGACCTTGTCAAGGCGTATGAGCCGTGGTGGCCACGTGGCACGGACGGCAGATGGGTCAAGCGTGGGTCGTTCGCCGGGCTTGAGGACAAGATTCGCGAGCTGCACAGCAAGCACGGCGCGAGGGTCGACGCCAGTGACCGGCGCATCATCGCGGCCCGCGATCGAGCATCCGGCGCGCGCTTGCGGCTGTCGCACACCACCGACCCCGAGCAGCGCCGCGGCCTGCTGGCTGAGATCAACACGCACGAGGCCACGATCGCGGACGAACGGGCCAAGCGCGCGAAGCATGTCGCGGCCCAGCGTGACTCCGCGGCCACGGTGCTGCGCAGGCACGAGGCCGAACAGCGCAAGGCCGAGAGTGCTGCCAATCGTGCTACAGTTGGCACCATGGAGACCCCCGCCGACACGCACGATCGGCTACTCGCCGCCGCTCGCCGCGGTGGCCCGAAAGCGGTCCGCACCGAACTGGCCGACCAGCGGCATCCGCTGTCCGACCAGCAGGTACGCGATCTCGTTGCCCACCACGAATCCCTCGCCACCGGCCACGGCGTCGACCCCGACCGGGGGGCGGTACACGCCGCGCTGCGGGCCGAGGCGAAACGCCGTAACCTGCCGCTTGCGATCACCCGCGAGCGGCGGGAGACATCCGCGGAACGGCGGGCGGCAATCCCGGCGCCGGCCGCACCGCCGGTCAGCAACGAGGAGCTGGCCGCGGAGGGCCGCGCCCAGCGTGACGCGACCCGCCGTGCCGCCGACGAGGCGAAACGGGTCGGCCGTGCACACATGTCCCCGGTCAAGGACGTCAAGTCGGTCATCGGTAGCGGTCGGATGGGTGCTGACCCGGCTGATCTGCGGCGAGGGTTGAGGGCGCGTGGCTACACGGCGCCGGAGGCGGACGCGGCGATCGAGCAGGCGCTACAAGATCCGGGGGTGGAGCGGTTCGGGGACCGAATCCGACGGGTTCCGGCGGGCGCCCATCTGACGCCGCCCGACGTCGGCGCCGTGCGTGACGCGTACGCCGCGGCGGCCGGCACGCCGGGACAGTACGTCCCCCTGGCCGACATCCGCGACCGGTTGCCCGACCTGACCCGCGCCGAGCAGGACGCCGCGCTCACGCACCTGGCCCGCACCGACCGGTCCGTGCATGTGGACCGCTGGGACGACCAGAAGGTCCTCAGCGCGCGCGAGCGCGCCGCGTCGCTGCCCATGGGCGGCCGGGACAACCACGTGCTGCGCATTGACCCTGGGCCGGCGTCGTCCGGCAATCCCGTGGCGAGCGCCCGCGCCGTGGCGCCGGCCGACCACGAGGCCGCACTGCTGGGAATGAACACCCGCGCCGAGGCCGATGCCTACCTGGCCGATATCAAGAGCAAAGAGCTTGACGCGCTGTTGGCCCATCTCGACCTCGGCCGGTCCGGATCGGCCGAGTACAAGCGCAGCCAGATCAGCCAACAGTTGGTCGGCGCGCGGCTCAACTCGCAGGCTATCCGGACCGGTGGGAGCGCCGGGTCGGACCCGTTGCCCACGTCTCCCGTCACGGACATGCGCGCCGCGTACGCCCGGCTCAGGGAGCCGGGCGAGTGGGCGTCGATCGCAGACCTGCGCGACCAGACGCCACACCTGACCCGCGACCAGCAGGATTTGGCATTGCGCCGCATCGAGCAGATGGACGACGCGAACGTGGTCCCCGAGTCGAACCAAAAGGCGCTTTCCGAGCGCGAGCGGGCCGCCGCGGTCGTTATCGGTGATCAGCCGAAACACCTGGTCATGATCGGTGGGTCGAGCCTGGGCGGTGGGCCGCCCGCGTCGATGACCCGACCGCGGGTCGGTGGGCCGCCCAGTGACGTGGTCGCGGCCAAGCTGCGCGGGGTGACCAGCCGCGATGAGGCGCACCGCTACCTCGACGGACTCGGACTCAAGGTGGCCGATTACCGGCGCCTCGGTCGTGAGCTTGACGTGCCGTTCGGCTCGGGCGCGTCAAAGACGGAGATGCGCCGGGTCATGGTGGAGGTGCTGGCCGGCAGTCGCTTGGATGCCGACGCGATCATGCACCACTCCCGGGCCGGGAAGGCGGCCGAGTCCGACCCAAAAGGACAACCCCCGGGGGACACACCTCCGGGGGCGCCTCAACCGCCCCCGGACGACCGGTGGCCGGGCTGGATGATCGACGTCGCCCTGACGGGCGCCGTCTCCATCGCCCTGACCCGGGCGCTGACCCGTGGCGTGGATATCCGGGCGGTCGCCCGGGCGGCGGCCCGCCAGTGGCCTGACGCCGCGCCGAGCGCGGCCGAGGTCGTGTCGTGGCTCGGCGACCGGTACGGCCAGGGGCTCGCCGACGCGCTCACGCCGGCCATTGAGGATGCGCTCACCGAGGGGTACCTCGTGGGTGCGAAGTCCGCGGAGGCGATCCTCGACGCGGGTGTGGACCCGCGCAACCCGGGCATCTCCCTGACGGTGGACTGGTCGCACTGGCGGCCCGGCGACGCGCGTGCGGCCCGCCAGATCCTGTCCGCGGACGGGCGCGAGGTCGAGCTAGCGAACCTGCTAGCAAAGGCCGGGGTCACGATCAAGGGCATCGCTGCGCAACGGCTCGACGAACTCGCCGCGGTGCTCGCGGACGGGTTGGAGCGCGGGGAGTCACCGGGCGCCATCGCCACGGCGCTGCGCGGTATCGTGGCCAATCCGACCTGGGCTAACACCGTGGCGTGGACGGAAACGGCCAGAGCACAAAGTGCTGCTGCGAGCGAGATCTACCGCCAGCGCGGCGTGGCTCGCAATGAGTGGATGACCGCGCACGACCAGCGCGTGTGTCCACTGTGCGCGGCCAACGACGCGGCCGGCCCGGTCGACGTGGGCTCGGAGTTCCCGTCCGGCGACACGCACCCGCCCGGTCATCCGCGGTGCCGGTGCGCGCTCATTCCGGTGCTCGACGACATCGGCAAGTCCGCGCGCGCCGAGCTGACTGGCCGCGACCAGCTCCACCACTACTGGACGCGCGGCGAGGGGCTGGCCAAGTGGGCGGACCACCCGCACCCGTGGACGGCGCTCTATCACCACCTGCTCAAGTACCTGCCCGACGGCGAGGCCAAACGCACTGCGGCGCAGTGGTTTAGGGACGTCAAAGGATACTGGCCGGGGGATCAGAGAGGTTCCAATCCCGTGGGTCCGGGATAGCACGCAGCCCCGATCATTGACCGGGGCTGCGTGCGGGGGATGAGTCAGCCTTCAACTGCGTACACAACCTCATCGTCGTACGGCTCGGGCTCGCGCTGGTCCTCCCAGAGGTCGAGCGCATCGGCTACGGCGTCGTCCCACTGTTGCTGCTCTTCATCTGTCATGCGTCAAATGTAGCACACTTGACATCACGCCAACAAGCAAGGGGCTGACGTCTAACATCATCAGCAGCCGAGCAGGGGAGTACCGCCGTGGACCAGACCACCGTCTATTGGGGCATCGACAAGGGCAAGACTGAAGAGTTGCCCGACGGCACGATCATGGTCTACGGCAAGGCCGCCGGCCCCGACCTTGACCTCGACCAGCAGCGCTGCGACCCCAAGTGGCTGAGCACGGCCATGCCGGACTGGATGACTTGGGGCAACGTGCGCGAGCAGCACAGTGCCATCGCGTCGGGCATCGGTAAGGCGCTGACCGGCCAGGGCGATGACTGGATGCTCAAGGCGCACGTGGTCGATCCGGTGTCGGTCAAAAAGGTGCTCACCGGCGTGCTCAAGGGGTACTCGATCGGCATTCGCAACTACCGCACGGTGGTCGACGCGACCGCGCCCAAGGGCCGCATCGTGGGCGGCATCATTCCGGAGATCTCGCT
>Ga0207707_10000451_pt1 | contig 42781 bp, 79 predicted proteins | sample KBSC83BmetaG_FD_184336 | JGI IMG/M metagenome (GOLD analysis project Ga0207707, IMG submission 184336) | Corn rhizosphere microbial communities from Kellogg Biological Station, Michigan, USA - KBS C8-3B metaG (SPAdes) (version 2) | ecosystem: Host-associated > Plants > Roots > Rhizosphere ... | reverse complement strand
TGGGTATAGCAGCGCACCTTTCGGCCCAAACCCTACCTTTTGGGCCCCGGATGCCGGAGTAGCGTAGTGGTAGCGCAACCCCTTGGTAAGGGGTAGGTCATCGGTTCGAGTCCGATCTCTGGCACCATCTTTCCCTAAGTAATTCGCGATTTCAAGCGATGCTTATGAGTTTCCCGCCGGACCGATTGCACCCCTTCCAAGTCACTGGAAGGACGCTACCGTGCTGAAAAACATTCCATTGCCTCGTTCATTGTCTGCGGAAACCGTGCGCCTGTTCTGGGCCAAAGTCGATAAAGGCGACGGCCCGAACGCATGTTGGCGGTGGACGGCATCGGTCGATAGCCACGGCTACGGCAAAATGAAAATCGGCGGCACGACATTTCGCGCGCACCGCCTAGCCTACATGCTGATGAAGGGCCAAGACCCGCAGGAGATGATGGTTTGCCATACTTGCGATGTGCCTCAGTGCTGCAACGCCGCCCACCATTTTCTAGGTGACAATCAGGCGAACCAGCGAGATGCAGTGCGCAAAGGGCGACAGAAACCGCCATACGGAAAGGGCGAAGATGGCGGCAACGCGAAACTCTCTCAGGCCCAAGTCGATAAGATCAAGGAAATGATACGCAGCGGCTCAACCAATAAGGCAATCGCCCGCGTGTTCGGCGTGACGCACCAGATGATAAGCCGTATTCGGCGCGGCAGGGCTTGGGGATCGGAGCCAATGCAGCCAAAATACGCTAGCATCCGAGCGACGAAAGCGTGACGGTTTTACCTGATGTTTTACACTTCGCCCCACAAACGACAAAACCCGCCAGCCCCTTTCGGAGCCAGCGGGTCAAGGTCACATGCCAGTGTGATGGTCTAGATTAGCGCGTCAAAACATGCCCCTATCGAATCCGTGATGGCGGCAGACTTGATCGGCTAGGCGTTTGAAAACTGGCCCGTGGTAGCTTTTCTCTCCCAAGATGAACTGCCGCATATGGCACATCTCATGCGCGACGCAGTTTAGCAGCGAGGGAAGTTGCGTGTGGCATTTGTTGATTGCGATGTGATGCGCGAAGTCTGCCGTCCAATGTGAGCCGTGATCGCCCTTCGCAGCGATGACGTAAAAGCCAACATCATCCGCTTCCGGCAATCCCCACCGTCTAAACGGAGGCGTTGTTCGCAGTAATTCATATGCCGCTGCAATCATATCGGGAGTGAGCGACAGGTTCAAAGGCTAATCCCCCTTGGCAATAGCCTTATGAGCGATCGCTGCACATTCGAGAGCAACGCGGGAAGCCTGCTGCGGATTGATCGGGAAGCGGTAGAACTTTCCATCATCGTCGATCACGCAGAGGAAATGCTGGTCTCGATCTGTGACGGTGTAGAAGGTGCGCGGGGTCACAGGTGCGCCCAATCCTGATACGGATATTTCCGCACCATGTATTCTCTGAGCCTCATGCCTTCGTATTTTCGGCAAAGGTAATCGAGGGTAAGCGGCATGATGCAGAAGTCGCCATCTTCGACTTCGTTCAGGACTACAACGCCCCGCCAGTGACGCTGACCTTGTGCACCCCGATAATCTTCAATGTGTAGATAGCAGGAGCCGGCGACGATGCCGTGCCACGTCTTTCCTGATCCGGTTATGCGCGTTCCGTATCGAAAGCCCTGCTCATGGCCTTGAACGAATGAGCAGCCGATACGATTGAGGCGCGCCGATACTTCACCGCCCAATGGACGCGAGCTATGCGAAGATTGAAAGAAGTGCGAATAGCAGACACCATCAACCCAGACACGCTCAAGGAACTCATGCCGCTCCCATCCAGGAGGGCTTTCACAATTCTCTGATCCAATGTGCCCGAAGAACTTAGGGTCGTTCAACCCGGCGCGGTCTGCTCGGGCTTCGTGGTTGCCCTTCATGTAGATTCTGCGAGGGGCCCAGCGAACACGATGTTTCTCTTCGCGGCGCTTTATCTCCGCAGCCATCGGCGCATCGAGACGCCAGAACGCCTCCTTGCCAGATGCGATGTCATCAATATACCGTTTGCCTTCTAGCGGGATTGATCCGGGTTGTTCATGCCCGTTAAGGCTTGGAAGATCGTAATGGTCGCCTAGATGGATCACGACATCGGGACGATATTCAACGATAGCCTTCGCTACCCAATCTATATGATCGGTTGGGACTCCGGGCCTTACTTGTGTATCGGGGATGATAAGGTGGCGCTTGGGAGAGGCGCTCATTCAATGCGGCTTTACAACGGACATGAGAAAACCGGCGATGCCGACAAGCCATCCGACGACACCGCCCAAGAGCAGTATCGTGTGAAGCGCACCACCGCCGCGCTGTGCGATTGCGTTAAGGGCTTTGATGCCTGCATTGATCTCGACAAGATTGGCCTGAACGGCGCGCATCTCGGTTTCAAGGACGGCGATGCGTTCGCTCTCACTGCTCATTTCGCTGCGCCTGCTCTTGCAAAATTTTCGCAACGCCATCAGCCCATTGTGCGAGCGCCGCGCGTTCCGCTTCTACTTTGTAGTAGGAGCCGATGACGGATGCGTCTTCCGATGAAAGAGTAGAGGCTGTAACTTGGGATTTGCTATCATCGCTTGGGCAGGCGGTGGACTCCAGCTCGGAAGGATCGACCTGTAAGGCGGCGGCGTCCCGCACCCTGATAACGCCACAAGGCACAGGGTAGCGAGCATCAGTTTCAGCGGTGACATACTTTGGAACCTCTCGGATGATCGTATTGGTGAGATAGGTGACGTTGCCGATGTTGCCAGCGAGCGCGAGGGCAACGGCGTTGGTATTCGCAGCAAGCGCCGCCGTGGTCTGTACCGCGTCTTGCAGTCCACTGATTGTCGCCTGGTCGTCGGCAAGCTTCATCTCGGCAATAGTCGAAGCATCCCAGCGATGAACGGCGTAACCACTCAATCCCGCAGCAACGACAGCCGCAGCGACATAGCCCCAGATGCCCGTTGATAGTCCGGTGAGAAATCTCATCAGCCCTGCGCCTTCTTCTTGTGCAGATACATGAACACCACCGCAGCAATGGCGAAGATAGCACCGAGGCCGGCCAGATAACCGAGCGCGTTCTGAACCCATGCGCTATGTGCAGCGTAGGGCGTGATCGTATCGGTGACTTGCTTGATGGCGGCAGGAGCGCTTGCGATAGCCGCACCACCCGCAGCGAGGATAGACCGGCTCTTTGTGATCGGCTGCGGATCGGCTGAGGTCGGCGGCGTTGCGATCTTGCGCGTCACACTGGATGGCGGGGTGACAGATGCGGAGCCGGGTTCATCCGTTCCCCACAGTACAACTTCATCCGCGCGGCGCTTCACAAGACCGTCTAGTTTCTTCCCGCCCGCGTTGACGAACTTCATCATTTCCAGCGGGACTTGATCGAACTCTTTGGCCTTCAATCGTTTCCAGATCGTCCATCCTGGATTGGCCCCGAGGTTGAACACGAATGAGAGAAGCGCCGCATATTGGTTATTCGTGAGGGAATAGACCACTTCGTCTATCACGCCGGAGAGCCGCCCGGCAGCAATCGCAAGGTCGTCTTCAAGCCACATATCAGCATAGGCTTGGGTAACGTCTTGGCCGAGGGACAGGCCGCCCGTATGGCCGTAGCCTGCCGTGAGCGTTCCCAAGGCTGTATCGCCGGGAGCCAGTATGTGATTGGGGCGGGCGTCATCATAAACCCTGAGAACGCAAGCTTCCTCGCGCTTTACGAAGTCGATGGCGACTTGAGGGACAGGGCGCATAGCTATTCAGCCCCGCTGGATTGCGAGTAAAACCACATTTGGCTAGTCTTTCCGGGTTTTGAGGGAGAAGAAGATGGCAAAAACACTTATCGGCTTTGCCGCCCTGCTAGGGATTATCGCGCTGTCAACCTGGATGGTTTACGCATCGATCCAGACAAGCGTGGGCATTGAGCGCAGCCAGCACAAGACTTTCATGTCCTATATGTAGGCCTGTACTTGTTTGGCGATATCGATCAAATCCATATCGCACCAATGTCTTCCGACGATCTGGATTCCGAACCCAACGCCCGTCGCTGGATCAATGCCTGCCGGAATTGTGATACAAGGGTTGCGGGTGTGATTGAATAACACGGTGAAAGCCATATAGCCCATCGCGGCCGGCCCTGTTGTCGTTCCATAGAGTGGAGGGCTTAGAGCAGTTGTGGCCGTGATGATAGCGTCAGCATCACCGATCAAGTCGCTCAAGAGCTTCGATAGCTTCCTTGCGTGCGCGCGAGCCTGAACCATCGTCCCGGCAACTGCCGTATAGTTTAGCGAGGAAGTTAGCCATTCAGTTTCATTGAGCGGCCACGATGCACCTTCGTTAGCCGGCTCCGTCACCAGTCCATAGTTGATGTTGTTGAAGACCGTCTCATCATACCAAGGAATCTGGGGTGAAGACGGATAACTGATTGTAATTCCAGCGGTCGCCATCGCCGCTGTCACAGCATCCAATTTGCTCTGCACGAACGGACTTAATGTCCACGCCGAGCCGATATGATCGACCTTAACGAGCTTGCGGAGAGTTGGAGATGTGGACGGAGCAAGCGGAGGCGCATCGGGGGCGTTCGCCGTTGGACCGGCGAAGAATGGAAGCGTTAGCGCGAAGTCATCTAAAGAATTTGCAAGCAACCCTGTTGTGTATGTTTCGCCGCAGAACGGAGGACGAGACGGCATACGAAACGACCTGTCGCCGTACGATGAGAGATACCCTGTCGTGGGCTTCAAGCCACAGATGCCACAGAATGAGGCGGGGACGCGGATGGAGCCGGCCGCGTCAACACCAAAGCCAAGGGGAGACTGCCCCGATGCAATCGCAGCGCTCTCTCCGCCGCTAGAACCGCCTGTCGCATAGATTGTGCTTGTCGTCAGCGGATTTTTCGTCTCCCCAAACAGGACGCTTTTGCAGCGCATCGGATCGGATCCGACATTTGTTTTTCCGAGAAGGATCATTCCCGCCGCTTTGGCCTTCGCCGCCATGTCGCCGTCAGAGATCGGTATATCGTCGATTGCGGATGTGCCATTGGTTGTTCGCACGCCCGCCGTTTGCAATACCGTCTTCATCGTGAACGGTACGCCATCAAGAACGCTTAATTGAGCGCCAGCAGAGCGACGCGCATCTGATGCAGCGGCATCGGCAAGAACGTCTGAATTCGAGCGAACAGTGACGACCGCATTGAGCGTAGAGGCTGAAATGGCAGACAGGTATCCAGTGCAGACGCTGACGCTTGTCCTCGCCCCGCTCGAAAGATCGGTGGAGATTTGCGTTACGGACATTGGATAATATCTTTCTACTGACCTTGCGGCGCGTAATTGCCGCCGAAGAGGCCGAGATATTTTGCCGATTGCATCGGTAGACTAAGACGCGGAGGAGGTTTGTAGCCGCGCAGTTGAGCCGCCAAATCCTTCGGGTCCATCATCAGCAATGCCCCGGCGCTATTCATCGCCTCGGGCGACATGCCGCCAGTCTTGATGCGATCCGGTAGGAAGTGCCATGCGGCACCAGCGCCATGAGATACGGCTGAGCCGATATTACCGACCGCCAAATGACCAACGGCTTTTGCGCCCTTTAGCCCGGCCGCAGCATGACCAAGCATATCCTGGTTTCGGCTTTCGTTCAGAAGTTCAAAGGTGGGCGAGTTTGTGCGCGGCATCATCCGGTTGCCGGTTTCTGCGAGAGACTTTTCTGATAGAATATTTTTGACGAAGCTGGCCGCATTGGATGGCCCGAGGATGGACGAAAGCTTGCCCTGCACAGCAGGGGCCAACACAAAGCGCGGCTTTAGAGAACCGTTCTGTTGCATGTTGAAAAGCTTGTTCGCGACACCTCCTTTAAATGCCTCTTTGTCACCGTCAGACATTTTTCCGAGCATGTCGTTGACATTTGCCACTGTGACATTCGGGTTCAAGATTGTCTTTTGCCCGCGCTGGAAGGCGTCATTCGCACTGAGATAATCGGAGGCAGAGGACCGGGCGGCTTTATAATCAGGATTTAGGCTATCGAGTTCATTCAACATCGAGCGGCGAACCTGATCTATTGCGCCGCCCATGCCGTTCAGTGCGAGTTTTCCAGTAACCGGATTGCGATAGTTTTCAAGCATCTGGTCAAGGCCAACCTTGGCCGCATCCCATGTATGCCAGGTCGGAACACCGCCGATAACGGGATCACCCGCCTCATTGAAGTCCGTTACTGCGTAAGCTTTCGGATCGAAAGGTTCATTCTTGGCGAGCGCACGAAGCCTCTGCTCTTTGATGCCCTGAACCATACCTTGCTGGATGATTGGCTCTTGCGCGAGGCGCGCGAGATAATCAGAAGTATTCGGGGCCGCTTCTAACGCGGCCTTATACAGCGGGTTTGCTGCTTGGCGACCCGATGCAATAATATTTTGCATATCGCCCATGGCGGCGTTCGGGTCAATGCCGGAAGACGAGGCATAATCCGCCAACATCCGATCCGGCGCACTCGACGCACGGTCGGTTAGGCCCGCGGCTAGAGATTCACCGACTACCGGCGAACGGCGCCCTAATGTTTGTAGCGCGCTTACGCCTGCGGGGCCAATTGCTTCTGCCGCTGTCTGACCACGACCGATTGCGTTTGCGGTTAGCTCAGCGGGCGTGATGCCCTGCTTATCAAGAAGGCTGACGATGTAGTTGTTCGCTACAGTTTCAGGAAGCGCAGGAGTCAGCGCCCGCTTAACGCCCGTGACAGCGCCAGCAAAGCCAGCAGAACCAGCCACGGCGCCTGCCGTTTGAGCCCCAACATGAAGCCAATGCTGAAGCGGGTCAGAAGAATCCGGAACGGCGTCACCCACAGCACGTGAAGCCACTGCGGGCGCAAGGACGCGGCCAAGGATTCTTGCCGGTATAGTCGCCTCGCCACCAATGGCGGCTGGTGCGAAGGAAGCTGCGGTTTCGGCATATCGGCCCAGAGTTGTCTTGGGCTGATAATAGCCGCCAGTTGGCTTTGAAAACAGGGCATTGAGATCAGAACTTGTGGGGAGCGCGCCAATCTCCGGAACTGGCGCTTCATTTCCGCCCGTAACCTTGTTCCGCAGCCAGTTTCCAGCGCTATTGGCGAGACTCTCGACATCGCCCGGAAGGCCCATCATCCCAGCCACGCCCTGCGCTAGACCACCGGGCAGGCTTCTAACGGCATCAATAAGTGGCGATGGTGTTGCCACGGCTGGATGTGCGAAAATGGCGCTCAGTTCCGCTTCCGTTGGCGGTGAGTCTCCCGTCAGCGAAAGCGACTTTCCGCTGCTGGGATCGGTAACCTGATAAGTAGGCATTATTGACCTGTTACCTGAACGGAGAAGCGGCCGATTTTGAGGGGGGCGGCCTTGCGCGGGAGGTTTGACGGGCTGACTGGACTCAACGGCGGCGGTTTCTTGGGTGAATAAGGAACAGGAACACCGCTATATGATCCATTGCTCAGATTTTTGAGAACACTGCTTTGCGATCCAGAGCGGCCCGCCATTTCGAGCTGCATTTGGTTCATCACGGCATTTAACGTGCCGTTGTTATAGCCTGTAAGAATGCGATCAGCCGCCTCTTTGCGTGAAGCATCGGAAGATGCAGTGCCGTTAGTCGCCCCCGTCATGACGCGCGCATATTCTGCCGAAATGGAATCTATCCCGTTCTTCAGCATCACCGCGTTTGGATCGTTAGTCTTACGGCCAAGCGCCTGCATGAACGAGTTTACATCGGTAAACGAACCTTTGCTTGCTGCGAAAGGAAGAAGGGTGCGGACGATGTTGATCGAATTGTTGACCGTTCCTTCGTTGACCGCCGTTGCCGCATTCGTTTTCGCCATCGTGCTGGCAGCGGAGCCTTGCGCCTTGTAGCCGATAGCATTTGCGGGGATTTTCTGCGCAATCTGTTCGTCGCTAAGGCCCTGGCTTTTAAGGTAGTTGTATGCCGCCGTGCGGTAGGCGCGCATGGAAGAAGCATCACGTCCAGCCCCAGTCGGCAGATGTCCGGTGGTGGCGAGGATAGCGCCATACATCTTAATTGACGGGTCTTCCGCAGAGGCCGGCATGTTATAAGCGGAGAGTGGTTTCACCTCGTTCGTAGATGTGTTGATTTGCGAGCCGACATTGACGTTGAGCGCCTTGGCCTCTGCCGGATCGGTTATTGTTCTCCACTGGGGCTTAGGAGCGATTGTCGTATAGCCTGGAAGATTTGGCAAATTTCCGTTATCAGATGGCGCTGCGTTATTCTGATTTCCTGTCGGCGCACCATTGCTGATATAATTTTGCAGATCAGATGTCCGTTGTTCCCATGCCTTTGCATAAGGACCATATTTCGCGGGATTAGAAGCGATCAAGTTGTTTAGATATGTCTGCCTTCCCTGCAAGAATTTGTTTACATCGCCACCGGAGTTTTGAAGAATGGAGTCAGCAGCTTTCTGCCCTGCCATAAAGGCAGTGTCCGAATAAGCAGCAGCGAGAGGTGCGGGAAGATTTGCCGCAGCCGTGTTCTGAAAATAGCTTTTGTTAAAAATCTGACCGGCACGGTCGGCGGTCATTCCCTTAACATTCTCTCCCGGCCAATATGCTTGATTGATGCCATATTTTACCGGAGCGCCATTCGTATCCGTGACTAAGCCAGAACCTTCATGCGGTGCTACGAAATCAGTGAAGAATTTTCTGGCATTTAATGGTCCAGACTGAGGCTGAGAAGATTGCGAGTTGCCGCTCGGTCCCATCATATTGTTCGGTATGAGATTGATCTTGGAGGGGTCGAATGTGAGGGGTTTTTGACCACCGATGGTCCCGCGATCCTGTCCAGTAAGACTGTCGATAAGATGCGGGACACCCTGTGCATCCGTTACCGTATCGATCTTGTGGGGACCGATAAGCGAAGAGAGCATGGGGATGCCCTGATCGGCAGGAAGCGACTTCAAAATGTCAGCCATAGGATTTTCGGCCAACGGGCCACCGGGCGTCTTGAAGGGCTGCTGATAGGCCGAACTATTCGGATCGGGCGGCGCACCACCGGGCTGCATCTGCGGCGTGACATTCACATCCGCAAGAGATGGCGGGGCCGTCAGCTTGCCGATTGTGTTCTGATATGCCCATTGGCGGCGCTGCTGATCGGCGCGCTGCAATTCCGCGCTCAGGTAATCCGTCTGTTGGCCGCGAACGCTGCCGAGTGCATCGCGAAGTCCCGCAAACAGTATTGCGGTCTTCTGTGATCCTGACAGCGGACCAGCATTGCCGAATAGCCCCATGCGCGGCGTTTGCGCGGTCGGGGGCGTAACGGCAGACGGATCACTCTGCATGAAGTCAAAAAGCGACATGTATGTTCCTCAACCGAAAGGTGCCCAACCGAGAGCGCCGGCCGTTTGGGCGCCACCGAGGATGCCACCGAGGATGCCACCGATGCCTGTGCTAGTTTTCTGCGTCGTCGTAGTTGGTGTGGGGATGATACCGAGCGACTGATTGAGTATCTGCTGTTGTTGCGCCGGGTATCCGGCCTTGCGCAGAAAGTCAGTATATGTCGCTTGATCGGAGTAATTTTGAGAATTTTGTAACTGCGTGCCATAGCCCAAAAGATTTTGTGCTGCCTGGCTTGCATCGTTATATTGGCTCTGCCCGAGATCTCCCAAAACACCAGCCGCAGACAATCGTTGACCATTGGCTGTGATGCCAGCGTTGGTATTGAATTCGCTCGCGTTGAGCCGGTTTCCGATGTCAGTTCCCGCCGCAGCCCGTGCTTGCGCGAAGTTGTCGGCATTGAGTCCAGAAATCAGGCTTCCGGCGTTCTGATCATAAAGCTGGTTTGTGATCGCGTCCGCCACACCCTGACGGCTTCCGCCGAAAGCATGTGCCGCCGTCGCTGCCTGATTGTCCGAAACCCTCTGTTGTCCGCGTTGCTGATTGAGCTGTTCCAACGACGAATTGATAACGTCCTTGGTGTATGGGTTCATGTAAGGCGCGAGATTGGTGTTTGAAAGCTGTCCCGCGGTCACTTGAGACGGGTTATATCCCGCAACGCCGTCCGCGATATTTGCGCCGGATGCAAGAAGGCCGGAACCAGGATTGTTTTGTGCGATATTTCCGAGGATGCCGCCCGCAGTTGTTTGAGCAGAGTTTACGGGAGATGCGAGTTCACCCGTATATGCCGGAACAGGCTGGTTCGCCACGCCCTGCGCACGCGAATAGTTCTGATTGTACAGCGCCATCAATTGCGGGTCGATTTTGGTGCTGCTTGTGGTTTTGTTGCCCATCTTAGTAGCTCACATCCTTAATCATCACAGCGCACAATTTTCGATAGCCAAGCATCTTGCCGATGCGTTCGCCGCTAAGGCGCGTGTGATGCGTTATCCATCGGCAGTTGTTAGCGCGGGCGAAGGCAACGACACTCGCATCCATGCGTTCGATATATTCGCGAAGGGTCTTTCCCTTTTCACCACCACCGAGAAAGACATTCAGAACTTTGCCTTTTGGCGTCTGACCGATGTCGAGAACGAGAGCGCTGTTCTCACCCGGCATAAAGACCATCGTTTGTTCTGCCAATGAGGCTTCTATGTCCTCGATGTCATACATGCCGTTCGTGTATTCTAGGGCTTGCTCGATCCACGGCTTGCAGCGTTTCCACTGCTCTTGGGCTTCGGTCATAGAGAGGTCGCGCTGATCGTGCCGTCATTGGCGACGGTGATGTTGAAGCGCGTCCCATTCGGAGAAGTGAGTATCAGACGCTCTTTTGCGACTTCGACATCCTCATTCTTCTTGCGGTTCAGTTTGTCTGCCGATTCCAATATCCGGCGCATGGAGGCTTGATCGTTCTGACCATATTGCGCTGGCGCTGTTGCGAGAATCATCGAAGACCTCCCAATTCTCCCTCAAGGGATGGTTCACCCATGCGCCAGTCCGCGAGACGTTGACCCGTGAAGCGAACGCGCGCCTCTCTGGCGACAAACCGCGTGTCCGTGATCTGGCTAAGGTTGAAAGGGCCGTACTGCGTTTCATCCCCGTTCGGATTGAACCGAAGGAAGAAGGTTGCGGTCACATCGCCCGATGTTTTCTCGTCTGGAATGAGCGAGCAGACATGAACGACATTATCGCCATTGCCGATTTGGATCGGCCCCGTCTCGGCATAAGGCGTCACATCGTAATTAAAGCCGACTTCATGCTCGTAAATCGTGCCGTCAGAGCCGATCAGGATCGGATAGCGGAACACCCCGGCGTCGATCCCGCAGGTGCGGGCCGCTCTGCCTATCGTCCAGTAATTGTATTTGTAATTCCAGACGATGCAGCGGTCTATTTCCGTAGACGAACCAGAGCAATAACGCCATTCAATCTCGAAGAACGCGGAGTTGTGGACCGCGACGATTTTGGAGATTTGCAGCCAGTTGATGTCAGATTTCAAATAATCGAGAACATCGCATTCAAGGGGCTGAATGCTGCCGTTGTACATCCAGAACCCGGACGGGCTGAACCATGCAGCCTGTTGATCGAACGAAGCAACGCAACCCCGTGAAATCGCCCCGCAGCTATCGCCAATCTGCTGGAAGCCATAAACCGCTACGCCGCCGATATACTGTGCTAGCCATACGTCAAGGTCCGTGAATACTAGGGTCGCATCGCGAACGCGCCTGCCGCACATCAGCCGGCCATTTGTTTGTAACGGCTGATTGCCAGCCTGATTGGTCGTGGATGGCGTCCAAGTCGTGTTATTACGCTGATCGCACCAACTCACAGTGCGTTTATCCGTGGTGGCAAGAGCGAAGACGAAGCCTTCCGCAGTAACGACCAAAGCCTTGCAAGTCGGTGCATTGGTGACGGCAGCGGCCACTACAGACGTATTCAGCGCCCATTCGTAGATCTTACCGTCATCCGGGCTTACGAATAGAAGGTCTTCGCCCCAGGTATCGAGCGATCCCATGGTGGCATCGGTAACAAGCGAACTGTCGGGACGCGCCACGCCGAAAGCTCCGGTGCCGAACGCTCCCGTTCCGAATCCACCTGTTCCGGAAGCATCGGCATGGCCCGTGACAAAGCCTGATGGCGTTATATCGAAGAGAGACCCGGCGCGGTTCGAGACATAAAGATGCGATTCGGTGGCAATCCCGAGATAGGTCGTGCCGTCATTCGTTTTCCACGCCAGCGCCGTTCTAGCCTTACCTGTCGGTTTGTCTGTCGAACGTGCGCGCCAGCCACCTATTGGCCCAAGCGCAGAACCATACCAGCGCGTGCAATAGGCATCGTAGTAGCGGCCCTTGCTCTGATATTGCGTTCCGTTCCGGTAGACGCCGGGCGGTATAGTGAGAGTAAAACGCGCCACAGGTTAGAACTTACCGCGCGGATCGATCCACCCAGCGGTAGCAATAGAATATTGGCTGCTCGCCTGAGCGGCGACAACCTTGATCTGGGCACTTGTATTGGTTCTGATGTGATCTGTGCCAGTGCCAACAGTGGATCCGGTTGTCCACGATGCCTGCGAAGCGCCAAGCCCAGCCCCGTGTGTCGTAACATCAGGTGAATATGCGGTCAGGTAGTTCAGACCCGAAGTTCCTGCGGCACCACCTATATAAACGATGGCCTGCACTTGCACGCCTGTCGGAACAGTCAGAGTGACGCTTGCAGAAGATGTGCCAATGGAAACGCCAGAGGCATCGCCAACAACCGCATCCCAGAGAAATTCATCGTCAATCTGGACAAACTTCGTCCATTGCGCGGAGCCATTCGTTTTCATGGCCCCTATACGCCGCTTGCGCGTGTAATTCGTCGGCATCGTCGGGGCGGTTGCTGACGTGGAAATCAACACATCCACAACGGAGGTGTCCGTGCGCTGGATTAGCCAGACGTGATACCACGTCGAGTTGGCGATGGTGCCAGTATCGAGAGAGCCTGTAGCAGTTCCGACCGCCCACGCGCTTGTCGTCTTGGTATAGGCCGATGCCAGCGCCATGCCGGACGCGCCACCGGACGCAATGCCGAATGTGGCAGATGATCCAGCCGTCGAGAGCGTGAGGCCGTAGATCGTACCGGCAAGCTGCGCGTCGAGCGCGTCGAAATCGCTGTTATAGTGGCCGCCCCATGCGTCGGTGTCTGCCCCAACCTCGGGCTTGATGAGGTTGAGGTTTGTCGTGTTGGTATTTGCCATCGCTGCTTCCTAGTGAGGCGTCCAAGAGCCGCTTGCGGGGCTTTGTTCGGCCCAGATGTTCGATGAAGGAGATTGAGCTGACCAAGGATCGGAAGGCTTCGCTTCCTCTTCCCAAATGCTTCCGATGATGGCACTCGCCTCGATTCCGAGGAGCGCGTAGTTGCCCGTCTCTGCGGTGATGGTGAAATCCGAGCGCGTTCCTATGTCTTCCCCCGTCAGTGCAAACGCCCCCTGAGATGCGAGAACAGTTGCGCCCCACTTCGGCGTCATTGCTTCGCCTGTGAGCGCGTAAGAGCCTTGCGCCGCGCTGATCTTGAAACCAACAACCGCGCCAGATGTCTTCCCGCTTAGGACATACGCGCCCTGCGCTGCGCTGATCGTCGCGGCAAGCTTTGGCGTTGCTGCTTGACCGGATAATGAATAGGAGCCCTGCGCAGCCGTGATGCTGTAAGCCGTCGCCGCGCTGAAATTCCCGGCACCGAAAGCTCCAGTGCCAAAGTTGCGAGCCATCAGGTGATCTGCAAAATTCCGTTGACCTGATCCAGATCGACCGTGATCGTATCGCCTGACGTGCTGGTATTGCTCACGCCCTTATCCCACCAGCCGATGAGGTTTCCGCTCGCTGCTGTGGAATTGTAGAGGACGAAATAGCGCCATGGCCCGACCGTGCCGGAACAGGTGATGACCGGATCGGCGGACGAAACGAGTTTGTATGTGCCGCTCGTTTGCGAGGACGTGATGCCGGTAACCGCAACGCCGCCAGCGGAGTAACCATTGCCGGCCGAGATTTCCGTAATATCCGCCTTCACCGCGTTGGTAGCGACCGGAAGCGTATTGGTCAGCATCACCTTGAGCGTGTCGGAACCAAGGTTGTGCACCTTGTTCGAGATGTCCGCCACAAAGGCGTTGAACTTGTTGTAACTCGCCATGATGGTTCCTTACGGCGTGAAGACGTTAATCGGCATGGCGATGTGCGGAGCGAAGCGCTCCACTTTGTCTGCCGCGATGATGGAAGCGACACCTGCCGTGAAGAGTGATCCCCACACAGCAATGCGGTCATCAGCCTTGAGATAGGGTGCCGACTGAAGCAGCGCGCCGTAGAGATAAACGTCAGGGTGATTGAGCAGAACCCAATTCGCGGAGCCGCCAGAGAGGGGCGCTAGGCGTTTCCAGTAGGTGAGTTCGCCCGTGTATGACCCAGAAATCCACGGCCAAAGCTGAATCTCATTCCCGACAATCGAGAAAACTTGCGGATCGCCCGTCTGATCGGGGTATAGCGCCTTGCGCTCGGTGATGATTTCCGGCTCGCAGAAATCGAGAGAGTTCTTCGATCCCGTGAGAATGAGCGTGCGAACACCCATGAAATCGCTCGGCAGTGCCGTGAACTCGCCGCTCAAGGTCGCATCCGAGCGACCCATCATGGAGCGCACGGGCCCATCGGCTATCAGCTTTCGGCTGATTTGTGCCTCTGCCATTGTGATGAAATCTGGAATGACGGAGACCAAATCCTGACGGTTCAGGGTATCGGCAACGCTTGCTTGCAGCCCTTCATAGGTTCCGTCCAAGGCCATCAGACGTGCCTATGCTTCTTGCCGATGAAGCCCGGAGCCGTGCGCAGGAAGCGGTAGTCAGAGTTGTTCAACAATGCGCGCAATTCAGGCTCATACTGGGGATGGAAGAGATTGATCCCGCGTGATGCATATTCCTCGATCACAGCCTGTGGGATAGACGCCACGCGCTGCATGTCACGGGACGGTGTGTAACCATCGTTGTGGTTGAATAGCGCCTTGTTGCGTTCGAGAATCTGCGTCTCGACAACCTGCTCAGACTTGATGGTGTAAGTGCCATCCTCGTTATCGTGCCAAGTGCGGACCATGCCGTTCGGCTCATTGAGAAAGGGCAGCACCTTCGCCATTAATCGGCCTCCGCCAGACCACGCTTTTCGAGCGAGTCCGCAACGGATTTGGAAACCATGAGCTTCTCGCCGCGTTTGGCATAGATGTCGCCAAATCCGGCTTCATGGCGCCCGGTGGAAACCTGACCATCGCCAAACTTCGTGATGGTGATGCTCACCAGATCGGAACTCTGCTTTTCAGCAGGTGCGGGCGGGATCGTCTCAGTCTCTTCATCGGGCTTAGTGACGGCAATATCAGGGGATTTGGCCATGGATACTCCTTAAAGAAATGGGCGGCCCCACATCGGAGCCGCCCAAGTCATGTCAGCGGGTCTTAGCTAAGAGCGAAGATGACCGCGTGGGCCTTCTGGTTCTTCACGACCAGCGTTTTTTCCGCGATGATGAGGAACTTCTCCGCATCACCCGTTTTCGCCAACGGCTTCGTGGACATGCCACGCAGCGTTGCAACGCCCACCATTTCCGGATCGACAAAGACCGCCATGTTGGCGACCGCGTACTGATGCGGAATGAGGGACAAGCGACCGTAATCGTCCTGATACACGTCCGCCGCACCGATGATCGTCGCCTGCTCGTTCGCATTGGCTTCGACACGGATGGAAGCAATACCCGTGAACGCGGAGAACTGCTGCTTGTTGGTGCCGCTCATATACACCTGGCTCGGGGACGCCCCATTGCCAAATGCAGTCGTGCGAGTGGCCTTGACCAAGGCTTCCGTGAAGGTGCGATTGGTACCCGGCGTTGCCGCCGCGACCGTGCCAGCGGAGAAGCCGCCAGCCGAACCACCGGAGCCGAACGAGGTGTTGGTCGTAACCCACGCCGGAAGACCCGCACATTTACGCGGGGTGGCGCCCGATTCCTGGCCCGACACGCCGTTGTTCAAGAACGTCATTTCCATGTCGGTCCTGAGTTCGATGCCTTTCAGCACCTTCTGGCGGTTGGTTTCGGACGCACGGCCCGCTTTCTTCACCACATCATCCGTATCCGACACGATGCCGGTCTTGCGGAAGATCTGGGCGTAGTTGCCAACGCGGGTCGTCACGTTCTCCGCGCCATAAGACGTGATGTCGTCGCCTTCGAGCTGGTAGTTCGAGGCAGACGGAGCCGCGAGGGTTTCAGTCTGCCATTCGTGGAATGTGTTGGTGCACTTTCCAGAACTGCCAATGTTGTTCTGGAAAGGCGTCTTGGACGCGGCGACCCGGGAGATCGTCTCTTCCAAATCTTCGCGAATACCCTTGGTCGTCAGGGTCGTCGCTGTGCCGGAAATTGCAGTCATGTTTGGGGTTCCAATAGATTGAGCCGCTCCACGGCCTCATCGATGGTCAGCGACCGCTTGCGATTGAGTTCCTGGAGACGTGCGGATTGCGGATTGCGAGCCGGTGTCGCCGCCGTGGGCCTCACGGACGGGCGCGCAGGCTGCGCGGCTGGTTTGGGTGTTGCAGGGCTGGCAGCTTGAGACTTGGCCTTGGCCTGAGCCTCTCTCCAGCGCATGGCGTCGTAAGCGATCGCGGTTTCGTTCGCGGTCATGTTGCGGAGTGCGTGTTGTGGAACGCCAGTGGAGATAAGGAACTTGCCCAAGTCCGCTTTGCGCTGAGGTCCAAGTTTCGGGTCCGCCAAATCCGGGGCTAATTCCGGGAGCTTTGCCATCTCTTCCTCAACGAACTTCGCGAACTGGATTTCCTCAGCATTGTTCTTGGCAGTGACGAGCTGCTGAACGGTCTGCTGCTCTCTCTCGAAATCGTTGCGGAGTTTGAGCGCCTGCTCGGCCCCATAATCATCAACGACTTTGTTCCAATCGACGCCTTCCCAACGGGACTTGAACGTCTCGATGGCTTGCGGCAACAGCTTGTCCAAGACCCCATTGAACTGGGCTATCCGGGATGCTTCGCCTTCTGCGGCTTTACGTTTTAATGCGGCCTGCTCAATTGCTTGAGTGGTGGCCTTATCGCGCTCCGTTTCCTTCGAAAGCACAAGCTCTTGAAGATCACGGGGCAATTCACCGAAGCGTTTCTTTGCCTCGGCGTCCCAAAAATGCGGGGGATTGATTGCCGGTAGAGCTTCTTCGGCTCCCGGTTCATCCGTTTCCGCTTCGCCTTCGATTGCCGTTTCCGGTTCTTCAGCGTCCGTGGCCGTGGGTTCGGCCTCGGGGGGTTCTGTCTGTGGAGCGGCTTCAACGGCATCTGCCGGCGCCTGCTCTTTCTTTTCTGCGGCGTCGAGTTGCTCGACGGCCTGCTCGATTGTCAAAACTCCGTTGTCTGCCGCGGTTGCGTCAGGGGGCATGTTTCACCTGCTGGAAAAGCGATCCGTCCCGGTTATTCGGGAGCGGTTGTCGCGAAACTTTCGACCCATTCAGCTATGGCATCGCTGCCAATGCCTGTTCGGGCCTGTAGGACGGTTTGAACTTCGTCCAGTATCTTGATGGCGCGGTAGAGACGCTCGCGCTTCTCGGATTCTGCGTGGCCCGATGCGACCAATTCCTTGACCATCGTGGCCCTTACGGCGTCGAAGCATTCGACGGTCTGCGGGTATTCCTGTCGTGCCTCACGCTCGCGCTTGCGAAGCTCTCCTTCGTTCAAGTCGGTCATGCAGTCGTCGTTTCATGCGATTGCTGATAGTCGAGCGCCGCCGCACCATCGTCCGTCTGGTTCTTGGCGGAGATGCGGGCGGACTCGATCTTGGCTTCCGCGTTGATGCGGGCAACTTCGATTGCGATGCGCTCGGAAGAGGCGATTTTCATCTGCTCCAGCGCCATGGTATTGGCCTGCTCGGCCTGTAGACGCTGATGCTCAAGCTGCTGCTGCTGGGTATTTACCGCAGCCTGCGATTGGGCTTTCGTCGCCTGAATCTGTTGCTCGGATTCGACCTTCATCTTGCCGAGCGCCATTTCTCCTTGAAGCTTGGCTTGCTGAAGCTGCTGCTCTCCCTGAACCTTGATAAGTTCAGGATTGGGAGGCGGAGGCGGAGGCGGCGGGGCGTTCGGGTCAGGCGGGGCGCTGGGGTCGCTAAAATACTCTTCAGGGGCTTTCACACCCAATTTGCGGGCCATGTCGGTCGCGGACTTGAACAGGTTTTGCTTGGTGACAAGCGGGCCATCCGTGCCGCCCTGCGCCTCCACACCAGCCTTCTGCAAGCCGATGATCTGGTTCATCGCTGCGATTTCCATGTCCTTGCCGGATGCGCCAAGCCCGACTTCCACGGTCATCGCGTTACGTTCGGCCCACTGGGTAGGATTCACCGGAACCCATTTGCCGAGCAGGTTGGCAATCTTCTCCGACGAACAGTTCTCGCGGATGATGGCGTGCAGGCCAAGATAAAGCTGCTTCACCATGGTTTCGGCCATGATGCGTGCAATCATCTTCGTGCGCTTCTGTGCGGCAGACAGGAGCATCATGGCGCCCGACGCAGTGTCATGCAGCGTGTCGGGATTTAGGCCCTGTGCGTTGCGGACAACGCCCGTGCGAGACTCCGCGACGGTGGAGAAGTATTCCAAGGCTCCGTAAGGATCGAAGCCAAGACCGCCTGCCGTAATCGCCCGAATGGCCGTTCCCGTCTTGCTGCGGATGGGAGAACCCGGCTCATTCCGCAGAAGGTCGCTGATCGTGTAATCGTTGGCCTGATCCATCGCCACTTCATTGCGCTGGTTTAAGGCGAAATAGGTGCTATCGAGAACAGCGCGGGTCAGGGCCGTCTTGATCTTCTGGATTTCCACCAGCATGTCAGCCAATGAACGGCCATAGAGGCGGTGCGCGATGAGATAGGGCGAGCCTATCGCGTAGGGAATACGCTCGACTTCCTCACGGTCTAGTTCTTCGGTTGCGGCGCAATCCGTAACGACACACCAGAGTTCCAGCTTGTTCTCTTCCCCAAGCACCCGGATATAGTGCTTGCGGATTTCGACCTGTCTCAGATCGTCGCTGGTTTCGTCCCCAGTATTGCCTGTTCGATCGCTCTCGCCAGCATTGTCGCGGGCCTGCTGCATTGTGGTATCTGAGACCACGCTATAGGCCGGGAGATTGCGGACCTTCTCAGCGTCATAGCCCTCCGCGATCAAGTCCTGCACACGCGGGCGCGAGCGCATCACGCAATAGGTAGCGTCCTGGATGTTGATGGTATCGGGAGCCGCTGCGAAATCATCTGGCGGGACAGCCCAATACTTTGCGCAGGAATTGTCCTTGGTCTTGCGTATCGTAAAGCTGTAGGTCGGCTGGGTGGTTCGAAGGTCGGCCCCATCTGGCATTGGGTCTTGCTTGACATTGACAACCTCCCCGTCCTGAGACGCGAGCTGCATCTCGATGGGGTTCTTGCCGGAAAACTCTTCCTCGCTCTCCTCAATGTCCTGCACCCATTCGAACATGAAGATGCCCGTCTTCAGCAGAAGGGCATCTTTGAACGCGGTGTAGAAGTTCAGGAAGCCTGGATTCTCCTGAAACGTGACGTGATTGAGGTAGGCCGTTTCCTGCTTGGCCGCGTCCTCATCTTCCGGCTTCTGCGGGATAAAGGCGACAACATCGTCACCGCCCGTGAATATCTCCATGAGATCGGGCAGGATGGTTTCAACGGCATCCGAAATATCCGACGATACGGCTTTGGAGCGATTGGGGAGCGAAGGAACGTCCTTCGTCATATCGCCCTTGTAGTAGTTCAGGGCGCGCGTGCGGTCGTCCAGAAGCTCCGCATCCTGCTCGAACCCGATGGCGCGCACCATCTCGGCACGGCATAGGTCAAGCAGGTCCGGTTGCCCGCCAACCTTGCTCTTGGTCTTTTGCTCTTCTACCTCCTGATTGGAGGTTCCGACATAGGACATTACGGAATGAGGCCGATGATCAACGTAGCGGTCGTGTTCGTGGACATGACCTTGTTCGTCTGAATGGGCAGAATCGTACCGACAGGAACCGCCTTGAATGTAACAGCGTTGCCCGATGTGCCTTTGATCGCAACATCGCCCGTACCGCCCACATAGAGACCGGAGTAGCTGTTATCTGCCGTGTCTGATGGCGTTACGGCAACAGCGTCACTGTAAATGCGATCATTCCTGAACGTCATCGTTCAATCCCTTCAAACGACCCCAAAACTTGGGAGCACGAGTTTCTTTTCGGTCTTCACTGGCTTTGTAGAGAGCGCCAGATAGCGAAATGCGTCCGCCGCATGGCTCGTCCAATCGTGATAGGGACGCTCGCGCCATGTCATGCGCTTGCCATCCCACTCACGACGATATTGTTTCAGGGCTTCGATGCCCCGCGCGCAGCGGTCCTGATCGAACCAACAGTTTGCGAGTGTCAGGCGAACTGCGTTGATCCCATCAGCCACTTCCATGGCTGGGATGATCGTGATGTCCCGGATGCCGAGTTCTTCAAGCGTTTGCTTGCGGCTCTTGCCCGATCCCAGCTCGCGCACTTCAACATCGTGCGGCAGGATATGTCGTCCGTATCGATAATTCTTCGCATCCAGCCGCTTGGCGATCTGCGGCAGCCCCTCGCCAGAGACTTCCATATAGTCAATGATACGGCGCTCTTTACCGACATCCTGCACGAACCAAATGGCCGTGGCGTCGTCTATGCCCAAGTCCCATGCCGTATCGACCTTGATGGTCGGCTCTATGGGCAATCTGCAAATCCGCTTTGCTTCATCAGCAGCGGTCATCTCAGCGCCGTAATACGCGCCCTCAACCGCCGCGTCGAAGCTGCATTCGTATTCGCGCAAATACGCTGCCTCATCCATCGAATTGCGGGCGTCGGTCAGTTCCGACGCTGATAGCACCTTTGTCTCGCTGGCCTTCAGTTCCCATAAAGACCAATCGCCGTCGCCCGACTTTGCCCGGTTGCGAAGGTCGTAGAATGTATTCTTGCCCCGTGGTGTGCCGGCGAACGCAGCCCAACCCTTACGATCCGACAACTGAGGCCGTATAACCTCCGTCCATGCTCTGGGGTCCATGTCCCCGAACTCATCGAGGATCACACCGTCGAAATACATGCCGCGCAGGGCGTCATAGTTGTCAGCGCCAAAGAGGCGGACGCGGCCTCCGTTCGGAAGATCAGCCCGAAGCTCCGACTCGTTGAACTTCACGCCCGGTATCGGCGCGCAGTAATGCTTGACGTAATCCCATGCGACGGACTTGGCCTGCCCCAGAAGCGGCGCGACATAGCCAAAGCGCGGATTGGGCAAAGGACACGTCAGTGCGCTCTTTATCGCCTCGTTGATAAAGGCGACCGTCTTACCTGCCCTTCGATGTGCTACCGCAACCCTCCACCTTGCCGTTGACTGATGGAAGCCAAGCCAGATCGGACGGGGGTAGTATGGGATTACGACTTGCTGGACGGGTCTGATGTTGCTTGATCCGGTGACGTGGCCCAGCTTATTTCGGCCTTGATCGCCCCACCCTCACTGCCGGTCAGTGCAAAACGCTCGCCATATTTTTTCGGTGCGACTTTGGAAGCGAACCATTTGCGGCTGTCCACGCGAAGGCGAGAGCGTTGCACATGCTCGCCATTCAAGACCCACCCGTTACTTACGCCAGCACCTTTCTCGGCTTCGCTCTGGCGTTCCATCCAGTCATTCGTGCCATCGTCAGAGATCTCGAGTATCTCATCAACCAAGGTTTCAGCCTGAAATTCACGCGCGAGCGCGTATTGGTCCCGAAAATTATCGTCGGCCAGCAACCATCTGAAAACCGTTGTCTTGCCCGGCATGCCATCGGAGCGACAAATTTCCCGCAAACTCTCGCCATCCATGAGGCGTTCGCAGATAGTCAGGCCGAGCTCTTCGCTATAGATGCTGGGCCTGCCAAGCTTTTCGTGTTGCTCTTCGGCCATTGGGCTACTCTCCGCGATCCGCTAACAGCGGTTGTCGCTCTTTGGTGCTGAATCAGTAGTTAGGCGCGTCATACCCGATGAGAAGGTTGATTGTACCCGCTGAAGATGTGCCACCAGAGGTTACGACCTGACAGAAAATCTGTGTGTCGGATGCCGAGAAGCCGCCGATCTTATCCAGAGCCGCAACGATGGTGGCTGCGATATGGCCCTGAGCCTTGGCGTCCACGTCAGCAACGATCTGCTGGCCGGTGTCTGCGGTGCCGACGCGCACGTTACAGGAGGTGGGCGTGCCGGAGATGGCGGTGGGCGTCTCGATCTGGACGGATCGGAAATATGATCCAGCCGGCAACGTGACCGAAGTGTCTTTGACGGTCGAATTGCCGCTGACGGTCAGCGTGACAAGCTTGGTGCAGGCGGCGCGAGCAGGCGTTCCGGCGCCGCGACGGGATTCAAGATATTGGTCTTCTGTCGCCATGATTTTCTCCTATGGCCTTGTGAATGGGATGCGGCGGTTGCGAGCCGTGGAGGGTACGAACATCCACCGCCTGACGGAGTTTTCCTGAGATGCGGCACGGCCCGTCTAATCCGCATCTCGCCACGCGCTGTTGCGCACCCGCGAGCTGGGTAAATCTTATTGTTTGAGGCGTTCAGGCACTTCGATGTCGGCACCGAAGAAATATTGGCCCGGCGATTGCGCTATTCTTCCGTTGCAGTGTGGACATTCAGAATCGCCAATAGCCATTGGCGGCTCCGCTATCAGTTCGCCACTTCCTTCGGCGCCGACCTTCACATCACGAATGAAATGCCCGAGAAGATGGCCGTTCTCGCAGTAGGTCTTCTCGCCCTCAAATGCATAGTAGTTCTTCCAGCGAGGGCCAGTCCGCGGATAAACGTGTGGCGCCACTTCGCCCATTGCTCGATCCGATAGGTAAGCCCACCCCGCCACGCAATGCGCTCTTATGGCTAGTGCCTTGTGTGAGTGGTCGCTTGGTGGCGGGGACGGGCTGTTCTGTGAACGGGCCTCTCACCCGATGGGCATTTGCTCTGCGCTATCGTTTGGAGGGCGCACCCTTGGATTGTAAAACGGCCTCAAACGGTTTCCCGCGAGGCCGACGCAGTAAATCAGATTGCCTATTCAATGACTGTATTTGGTCAAACTGTCAAGCGGTCGTCTCCGTCGATGTGCACATGCACCCTATCTAGTGCTTGGCGGAGGTCGGTTAAGGCTTCCTGCATTCTGTGTTTCATGCCGCTTGGATGACATGAAGTGACGGCATTTATCGCGTCGGACATAGGCCACGCCTCGCCACAAAACTTGCGGCAGATGCGGTAGTTAATTGCGCCCATGCTTTTTTCGACGCGCTGGATCGACTGAATCGCCTCGGCCTGCGTCTGAGAGTATGGCGTGCGCGACCCGCCAGATGCACGGCTGGTCATCAGTGCTTGCGTACTATCGGTTCCCGATGCACCCATGCGGTTGAACAGGACGAAGAACAGATGGCCAGCGTCGTATTGCTCGCGGCTGATTTGCGCCCGCTTATAGGCCAGCATCAACGGGTGCTCGTTCTGATTGCGGAAATGGCGGACGTTGCCGACCGATTTCTCTGCCAGTTCTTCGATTACATGAACCTGGCCCATACCAGTTTTGGCTGGCACCTCGAACGGATGCTCAACACGGCGCAATGTCACCGGGCGCGGCTTACGAGCTGGCATGTATCGGCTCCATTGCCTTTGGTGTGGGGGTCATTTGGACTCCGTGAGGGCTGCGTCGATCATTTTGCGATAGACGACCTCGATTTCTCCGCTGTCAGCGTAATACCCAGCATCATCACCAGCCGCTTTTCGCATTCCCTCTGTAGGCTCTCGCATGGCAGAGATGGCGGCACGGGCAGCAGGAATGTAGCCATGCCAACGCGGCTTTCCGGTCAAAAGGTTCGGCCCGGGATCGACTTCAAGTGCAGCACAGATAGCTCGTGCCACTCGTTCCACCATGCTCATAGGCTTGTCGTGGTCGGTCATGGTTTTCCTGCCAGTCCGCAGAAACCACCTATTAAAACAGATGTTGTTTTGTCACCTATAGTCTGAACGCGATATTCGAGCCGCCATGCCATACAGGCAGAACCGATGCAGTTTGCAATTTTCCCCGTGTGCATTCCGTCATGCCAACGATTTGGAGCGGCAAATCCTTCTGCGGCCGCTCCCCAATCCAGAACGCGCGCGAACGGGCACCACTTCGTCTTCGCTTCTTCCTCGGTCATTTCGGATTCATCCCTTCTGGCGCTTTGCGAGTTCACGGTCCAAATACCAGCGAGCCTTTTGCAAATCTTCGATGGCATCGCCCTTGAGATCGGATCGCCAAATATATTTCAGCGCGTTGCCGAGGTTAAACCCCATGTGTTCCGTGATCTGGATGCACTCGATTCCGCTAGGGTGCGAAGTGTAGTGCGGCGGGTGGTTGATCATATCGGCGGCTTTTTCCATCTACTTCATCCCTTCTGCTATGGCCTTGAGGCGGTTGCGTTCGAGGGAGTCGAGCCGCTCAAGTGCCCGCTCGATTTTTGTCTGCTTCCTTGCGCGATATACCGCGTTCGCTCCGTTGTGGTGATCGCGGCAATATCGCTGACCTTCGCCGCGCACGGGCTTTCCGCAATGGCAAAGTTTCCCGTGAAACAATGAAACATCTCGCACGACCTCTGATTTTGTTTCGCGAGGAACGCTCATGCCGCTCTTCCCTCTGCTTCTTCGATTGCGCGGTGTGGTTTATGGGTCATGCCTGCCTCCGATGCGGCCAGCGCCATTTCCCGCCCGGCGCATCCTTCACGCGCATGTCAAACGGCACATCGGATTCACTCCAATGCGGCTGCCATAGGGTTTTCGGAAGCGCCCACCACATGATCGGTCGGCTGTCGCCAAATTGCGGCCGCGCCTTGGCCGTTCCCATGCGGGCAGATGCGAGGCGATCCTTCTGTGCCTCCAGAATTCGCTCACGGAGTTGCCCGACTGTCGGGAAGAATTTCGATTTCGGGTCGCGCCTGTAGGCCGTGACGCCGGCATCGACATCGCGCAAATCGAATTCCGCCAAATCGTGCAGATAGTCGCGGATAAGCTGCCGCGCCTGGCCTTCGGTGAAATCAGGGCGGTAGTAATGCTGGGCGAGTTTCGCGAGCATCGCCGTCAGGATCGTTAAATCCTCCGCCTTGTTCGCCAAGGAATTCTCTGGCGATCGATGCAGCGGCAGCGTTGAAGCTATCGTGGCCGGTTCGCCGCCTTTGCCCGTCTCGAAGTCCTGAATGCCCATTGTTTCCTGCCTTGTTTTGCTCTCTCGCGAGCCACGAATTTATGAACGCCATCATGCCCTTGCGTGTTTTTCGTCGTTCAGGCTTGGCGAGCAACCAACCCTTCATCGCGCGGATTTGCTGGCGGACATCGACGGCGGGGTACAGATCCTCGAATTCGATGATGTTTCCATCGAAAATCGTGACTTCTTCACCGGATGTTTCGAAACGATTGGTTGGGAAGCGGATGAATTCACCGCCACGGGCGCGAGCGGCCGCGCAAGCGGCGCTCAGCGCAAGACCGAACGAAGTGAGGTCTAGTTCTGTTAATGCTTTACCTGTTTCCCTTGTTTCTTCTTTGTCTCGGTCGCGTCTCGCTGCCGTCTCGGAGGCGTTTCGATTATCGACCTCGGAAGCGTCTCGCTTTTCCACGCCAACAACGTTGAAGCGATTGTAATTCTTGATAAAATATATCTTCGCGCCGTCTCTACTGGCGTCCCGAATGGTGTCTCGGTTTTCGAGCGCAGAAATGAAACGTTCAACACGCGCCTTTGACCAGCGGAAGCGGCGCGCCAAAAACATCAGGGAGAATGAGAACTCTCCGCGATTTAAGACCACCGCCCCCGAATTTCCGCGCGTCCGTATTTCCTTCCACGCCGCGGCGCCGACGAGCCAAAGCCATGCTTCCCGCTGTGTGAAGGCTTCATCGGAAAAATCGGGGTCGTCCCAAATCGCGCGTGAGACGCCATAGACGTTGATGCGCGCCATGCTATCGCACCCCCTCTGTTTTCGCGATTGAGCGCAGCCCGTTTAAGATCGTGGTGTGGTCTCTCCGGTAGGCGTAGCCGATGCCTGGGAGGGAATATCCAAGGGCGCGTAAACGCCTCCAGCTACGAAAGCGGGCGCGCGTGACGGGCCTTTGCTGCTGTCGGCCTAGAACCTTCTCATGGTCATATATGCCCTCTCTCGCCCCTTCTACGACGGCGAGAAAGACGACAACATGGCGAGGTGGCCGGCCTCCTCGAACGACGGAAGGCTTGATCGTTCCAAGGTAATGTTCGCACGCTGCGACATAGGCCGCATGAAGAAGCGACAGGCCCAAGCCGTCCGGTACTGTGTCTCGCCCAATCTGCCTCCGCCACATCCATGCGAGGGCATATTCATCGTATGAGGTACGTTCATGAAGGCTCACGTCCTCACCTCGCTGTCGGAGAGTTCACGAAGCATCGGCCAGGTGAAATAGGTTATGGGCTTGCGTGTTCGCGTGAACTCGGCAATTTCCATTTTGACGCCCCTGCTTTCGTGCCAGTCGGGCATCTGGATCACATAAAGATCGCTCGCCGCCTCCATCATGGCTTCGTCTGCTTTCATCCATAGAGCGTGATCGATCGGATTGATGCCGCCATAAATCGCTACCGGATGCGTATGGGCGATGGGCGAATAGACAGGAACGCCGCGCCGGATGAACTCGGCGGTAACACGGCAAGCTTCCTTCCAAGCCTCTTCCAACCCCTTGCAGTAACGGGTGTAAGGCGTGGCGATATAGGCGAAGGAGGGAGCGCGCGATCTCATGCGGCTTCCGAAATTCTGTAAGACGTGACGCCGTCAATTCGGCGGCGCTCTACCTTAAGGCCATGTTTCTTGCTTAGAGTGCTGAGTGCGCCGCGCAGAGAGTGGCGCTGCCACCCCGTTTCCTGCATCAGATGTTCGACGGTCTGCCAATCAGATTTGAGCGCAGAAACGAGTTCATCGCGGTTCATGCTGCACCGTCCAATATGTTAAGTTGTTGGGGTTGTGGCTCATCGTCGATGAAAAGACGCGGCTGTTTGTATGCGCGGTCTATTCTTCGGCAAGAGAGGTCAAAATAGCCTTGGTCGATCTCGATGCCGATAAATCGTCGGCCCATATTGGCGCATGCCCAGCCGGTTGCCCCGCTGCCCATAAAAGGATCTAGGACAATTTCGCCAGCGTGTGCGGTGCACAGCCTAACGGCCCTCTCCAAGAGTTGGACTGGCTTTTCGCAGGAATGTTCGGGGGCCTGCACCTTCGGCACAAGCCAAAGATCTGAGTCGGGCTTTTTTAGAACGGCAGGCTTACCCTTATGGCAATACCAAGCCATTTCGTGTTGTGGGCGTGTGTAGTAACCGATACCCCACATATTTTTACCCCACACGACACAACTTTTAACCCGCAGCGCAGCGTCGAGGACTTCTTTCGTCCAGACTTCGCTCCATCCAGTCCAAAACAAATGCGCCGTATCTGGCTTCGCGAGCGCCACGCACGCAGGAACAAAGGACTCCCAGAGCGCGCGAGCCTCGTTGCGCCCGTCACCTTGTATCGCTTCTGTAAGCCCGCGCTGCGGCTGCAAATTGATGCCGTATGGAGGGTCGGTTATGACGCTATCGATTGGCTGAAGCGTCGGAAGAATTTCCCGGCAATCACCGAGATAGAGCGTTGCATCGCCAATCTGTTCGGTGCGGAAGCTCACGCCACTCTCCTAAGCTTCACATCCGCCAGCCCTATAGCTGTGTCTGGATTGCGTATGGCGAGTTTGGATTCTGCCTTAAGGCATCTCTTGGCCCATTCCGCAGCTACACGCCTCCAATGTTCGACTTCATCTCGTTCCACCTTCTCTACGAGGGCGAAGTATTTTTCTGTAGGGCGCTTGCTCATGCTGCCCTCTCAATGGTGATGATGGCGCCTTCAACATCGGCCCAATAGAAATGATGCTCGCGAACGAATTTCTTGGAATCGCCCGCGATGAAATTGTGCTGAACGAGGAAGTCGAACGTCGCCTTCCAGAAGTTATCTCCGTCCGGCTTCGCCTTTTCCGTCATGCGGAGCGTTACCGATACTTTGCCGCCCATGAACTTGCGAGGCTGCGTCCAGAGTGCTGCGGCTGCGTCCTGACGCCATTGTTTGTATCTTTGAGACGGAACGCGACCGCGACCTGGCAGGTTTATGAAAAGGTTGTTCACGGATGGCGGCACAGGCAGGTGCAGCGTGATTGGCTCGCGCGCCTCGATTGCTCGATGCTGCACGCGGACATTATCCAAACTCAAAGTGTTCTTCTGCACTCTCGACACCTTTCCGCCGCCCAGCGGTTGAAAACTCAGTCCCTAACCCACCAGTAATTCTGTTTCGGCTGTATCCGTTCTCCCCAAAGCGCAAGGCCAAGTCCTAAGTGACAGGCTATGCGGCGCTTTAAGCGGGTGAGAACGTCAGCGCGCATTTATGCGGACACCTTTTGACTGGCGTCACGACACATCTTGCGGAAGATTTCTATGTTCTGTTCGCGGAGAGGCTCAAAGTATCCCAGCCAAAAAGACATTTCTCCGTGTGTCCGACCATCTGTGCCGCGATAATAGGGAAGTTCTGGGTTGCGAATTTCTTCGAGATAGCAAAATGCATCCCCATCTTCATCCACGCCGTCGAATGACCGGATGGTGTAGATTTTACCCTGCTCAGGAAATATTTCGATGCCAAGATCGGTTTCATCATGTTCCGGCGCGTCTTTGCACCATACCCGCTGCCCGACATGGAATTTCTGCCAAAGGGTTTCGCTCATTGCCCACGCTCCGCCCCGATCTGCGTTACGTTCAACACAAGATCGACAAGCCGCTTGGGAGAGAAGCGCGAGCGCAGTGGCTTCGTGCGGCCTTCCCATTCAGCACGGCGCATTGCAGGAGACTGATCGCGGCGAAAGAAATAATCATCGCGGCGGTAGTTATAGCGGGATGATTGAATTGTTGACTTCATGCTAACCTCCCGAACGTCTCGAAAATGTTGATGAGGCCCTGTGCGATAAGAGCGAGGCCGTAGAGTATTCCCGCCGCAGCAACGAAGGTTGCGATGAGAAACGCTAATTGCTCTCCGGGTGTGCGCGTTCGCATGTTATCGTTCATGGCTGCACCAGATCGCGCGCAAACTCGAAAGCGCAAAAGAGGCAGTACGAAAACATGATCGCGAACGATGCGCCTGCAAAAATGAGCATTATGATCTCGATGAATGTCAGTGGCGCTGGACGCGGATCGAAAGCGTCAGCCGCAATGCCTTCGGGAAATTCTTCGTCAATGAAATCGCTATGGCGCATCACTCTCTCCCCTGTTTGCGTTGATAGGCGTTGAACGCTTGCGTAAGAGCGCCAGCAAATTCAGCTTCACCCGGTCGGATCAAGCCGATATACGCAGCAAACGCGGCAGCGAATTGCGGATCGTCACGGCACAGATCGACAAGGTTGTCGAAGCTGATCTTGCTTTTCTTGCGCCGGATGTTCTGAACGCTTTTCTCGTTCATGCCGGTGGAATCGACCACCTCTTGAACCGAGCGCCTTGAAAGTTGCGCCGCTAACCAATCCTGATTTTCGTTCTTCGCATCACGGACAGAATTGTTCTGCCGATTTTGACGCACAACACTTCTGCCGTTTGAACCGTTTGAACGCATTGCTCCCTCGCGATTGGATGATTCGCGTAGAGAGGGCTTTGAGAATGTCGATTGTGAAAATGCTTGCGTCTCGATTGCAGTCGATGCGCAAGCGGAATCGTGAAGTGTCATCGCACTGTGGCTCCTGCCAATGTCGCGATGGGTATTGTCTTAGAGCGAGTTTGGCCGCTCGCCTTTTGAAGCGAAGCCGCAGCCCTGCACCTCTCACTTCCGGCGACGTTGTTGCAGTGGGGGCAAATGATAACGGGATTGATCAGTTGGATGGCGCGGGCGTTTCGCGGGGTGCGAATGATTGCACCTCTGCGTTCCAAGGCTCGCAAAATCCGAACGGCATTTGATTTTGAACGGAGGCCGAGATGCGCGCATATCTCATCGCATGTCGGCGCGGGGCGATTGCGCGCAAAGCGATCCTCGATGAGAGCGAGCGTTTTGTTCTGGCGCTCCGTGCCACCCATATACCCGCGCGTCATCCGACCCTCGATAAAAAGGATTCGAGATCGGCAACATCATCCGCCGTCAGAACAGACCGAGCATCGCTGCAAACTTTGCGCGCTAGATCATCTGCTGTGAAAGAGTGCGCCTGCCGGACTGTCGAAGGGGCTGGGGCGTGTCCGACAGGCGCGTTTCCGAGATTAGGCGGCGAGCCAGAAGCATCCCGGAAATTTGGTTGGAGTAAATCGTTTGCCTTGTTGCCCCTGCTGCGTGTCATGGCTCAGGCTGCCTCACGCAGTAAGCCACCGTCCCGATGTGAGACGGGCAATGAAAAATAGTTGGGCAAACGATGTTGCGGGTATGGCGAACAATGAAGATCAAGCGGAGGATGGCGAACGTCGAACTGGGGTCGGGACATGCCTTCGACACGCTTGCCGGAGCCTGCTGTTGGGCTGTTCTGGGCCATGCTCATGAGCGATGTCATGCGCAAGAAAAAAGGTCCGGAATGGTGTCGGAAGAACTTGATCGGTCCGATGCGCAAGATGGCCGACAATCCGCCCGTCGATCTCGAATTCGCGACACGCGGGCCAAGCGTCAGAGAAACACTGGCGCAAACGTCCGCTATCCTCGCGCTGCATTGCAGGGCTTGTGGGCAGTGCAAATTGGGGAAGCCGTAAGTCATGCGGCCTCGCTGATAAATTCGCGCCACGAAATTCCGGTCTTCGCTTCCAGCTTGAGAGCCTTGGCGGGCGTCGTGCCGCTTTCGCCATGACGGATGCGCCATGCCTGAGTGCGATCGCACTCCAAAAGGTCCGCCAACCAAGCGGTTTTTAGATCGTGGAGCATCATGTAGGCGTCGAGTTTTGTGGTCATCGTGCGCGAGTTGTACCCGACGCAACAGGCCCACGCAAGGGGTTTGTTGCATGGTTGGGGATACCGCAGCGCAACACAGCGCGGTGAGGTGTTGCATGGCACGCAAACGCCCGAAGAAAGACGACCCTCGCCACTTCTTCCGCCAATGGCGGGAGTTTCGGGGATACACGCTCGACCAGGTGGTCGAGATGCTTCAAACGCTGGCGGCAGATAGGCCGGCGGGAGAGCGGGCCAGCTCGGGGACCGCCCGACTCGGCATTACAAAGGGCAATCTAAGCCGCATCGAGCGCGGCCATGTGCCGTTCGGCCAATTCTTGCTGGAATTGCTGGCGGAAATTTACCAAGCTTCCCCCGCCAGCCTTATAATGCGCGACCCTTCCAAGCCTGACGCCATTTGGGACTTATGGGACGCAATAGAGCCTGTGCAGCGGGATCAAGCCCTGCGGGTTCTAGAAGCCTTCACCAAAAAGACCGGCACAGGCGACCGCTAGAGCGGCCCATAGCCCCATCCTGATTCTCTTGCTTTTCCAGCGGGATAGCCTTCGCGCGGAAAAATAGTTGTACCGGACGCAATTTTCTCTTGCGCTCCACTGTTGCACGCGGTACAACCTCTCACACCGCATGAAGCGGATGGAGAGGCGAACAAATGGCTGGCGAACCTAAGTTTCAGATCGGGACCAAGTTCAAGACGCGCGGCAAGCATCCGAGGCTCTGCACGGTCACCGACATTCTCAAGACGTTCAACGCCGCTGGCGAGCAAGTGAAGATTCGCTACGTCGCCACGCATCAACTCCATGGCTTCGGAACGATCACTGACCACGACGTTTGCGAAACGACTATCGCGATGGGCCTTTGCGAAGAGGTGACGGCATGAGCGCGAAGCATACGCTGGCGTCGCATTGGAAATTCCTAGGGCAGCCAAGCCAGATCATTGCAGTGCGCGTAGATGGCGTTCGTGTGACGGCTACGTTCGGTCACAACGTAAAGCCGTGGACGGTGTCGCGCGGGGTCGGCGCTAAATACGAATGGCTTCCTGACAACCAATACAAGCGCGTAATCCGCACATTCAAAACTCAGCGGGCGGCGATGGCAGCGGCGGACAAACATTGGCCACTTCAACGCGCCGCCATTTCCAAAGCCACCCTCCCCTCTACCGGGAAATAGGAGATAGACGATGAGAAGCCGACTTTCAGTTCGCAATCCAGACGCTCTGGAAGTGTCTCTCACTATCGAAATGACGGTGCGTGAAATGCGTTCTTTCCGCGATCAATTGGAAGCAGGAAAGATCAATAGCTACGAGGTCAACCAAGTGAAGAACCTTTTTGTCGAAGCCATCCGCATGGCGGAGAAAGACATTTTCATTCAGTCAGCGAGCGCCCAATGACCAGCACAAGCGATGAAGCGTTCCGAAAGCATATCGCCAGCTTCAACGATATGGCTACCGCAGAAGAATGGAAGCGCCGGTACGAGGCCCACGACTCTCTCGTGAAGGCGTTGGAGTTTTATGCACGAGAGCGGGCATATCGGGGGGCGAACCAGAAAAACGATGGCACAGACCCATTCACCCCAGACGACGCGGCATACATCCGAGACGTGACGCGCGACGGCGGCGAAGTCGCCCGCACCGCCCTCTCTCAAGCCAAAGGAGGGAAGTAATGTCCGCTCCCTCTCGTGAGTTCATGATCCGTCAGGCGATCTTGAACGCCGTGTGGTCTGATTACCGAGCGTCCTTGGCATGGCATGGATCGATGCGCGCTGTCCTATGTGCGCTCCATGCGGATCGCGCCGACTCAATTCCCGGCAATCTCATCGTCGCCATCACCAAGGAATTTCACAAGCTGGCGCAACGCTATGAGGTGGCGGCATGACCTCTCATTGCCCTTCCTGCGAATCCTACATGCCTTATCGAGAGGCAACGGTATTCGATGAGCATGGGCCTTACTGCGGGTCTTGTGAAGATCAGGCGATGGAGAACTTCTGCGATCTGTTTGTCGATGAAGTCCTTTTCGAGGATGACGTCCAACGCTCTGCATTCTTCCCTCGGAATTATCGGTTTGCAGATCAATCAATCCTTTTAGCTGCGGAGTAACGAGAGATGCTTGCACCATACAAATTCCCTGATCTTACGCCCCTTGCCGATGTAAAGCCGCGCACGTTCACGCCTGATCTGGATGGATTGATTGCGTGGTTGTCTGAGCAGGACGGGACGACGGAATACGACGACTGGAGCATTTCCGATTGTCTTGTGTGTCGTTTTGCGAGCGCTGTGAGAGGCATTCCACATGATCCCAGCAAGCGTTCCTTCATTGAAGCTAGGGAGTTTTTGGGTATTCCCTTTGCTTCGGGGGCGAGCATTTTTGAACGCGCTGCATACCACCAAACAAACAAAACATACGCCGCTGCCCTCGCCCGCGCCATCTCTCTCCGTAAAGGAGCGGGATCGTGAGCAAGGAGACAGAGAAATATGGCGACCCGCAAGAGCGCCGCAGTCTCGCATGCATGGGGACGGTCGATCTGATCACCCACGCGATCAAGCAATCAGAAGCAGTCTCCGCGCAACAGAGCCGCATAGATGCGCTGGAGAAGGCGTTGGCGATGGCGCGTCCCTATGTGGACGCCGAGTGGCCTCTGGACGACGACGATAGCGAAGAAGCGAAAGATGCTAGGGCCGCGAGTGAAGAAATTGAGCGGCTTCTCGATAGCTCCGCTCTCCATCCATCCGACAATGAGACGGGAGGCGTCGGAATCAAATGACCCTCTACCTCAAAGACATTCTCTCTGCCCTTGGAACGCTCGTTTTCATTGCGTGCGGGATGATTATTGGATGGGCAATTTCATGAACATGCAAACGAAGGAGAAAGACGTGGCACAGGCAGAATTGCTGGAACGCAAGCCGCAACAGGAAGTGGCTTTGAACGAGGCCGAGGCGCAGTCCGCGTCCATGCTCTCCATGATCGAGCGCGCATCGCGTGATGCCAGCGTGGACATCGAGAAGTTTGAGCGTCTTGTCGCCTTGAAGGAGCGCCAGGAGGCCAAGCTTGCCGAGCAGGCGTTCAATGCGGCGATGACGGAATCGCAGGAAGCAATGTCGCCTGTTCGTGCTGACGCTGCCAACCCGCAGACCAAGAGCAAATATGCCAGCTATCTCGCGCTGGATAAAGTGTTGCGGCCAATCTACACGAAACACGGCTTTGCTCTCAGCTTCGACACGGGCGATGCGACCAATCCCGATTACGTCCGCATCATTTGTTACGTCTCGCATCGAGACGGCCATAGCCGCACCTACAAGATCGACATGCCGGCAGATGGCAAAGGTGCCAAGGGCGGTGACGTGATGACCAAGACCCATGCGGTCGGGTCTGCCGCCACCTACGGTCAACGGTACTTGCTCAAGGGCATCTTCAATATCGCTGTCGGTGAAGATGATGACGGCAACCGTGCTGGCGATACAGACCAGCCGATTAGCGCGGCTCAAGTCCAGACCATCCGCGAATTGATCGACCGCACTGGCTCCGATATCGAGAAGTTTTGCGCCTATTTCCAGATCGAGGCCATCCCCGATTTGAAGGCGAAGAACTATCAGCGCGCAATCGCCGCCATCAATCTCAAACAAAAGCAGGTGCAGAAATGACCATCCAAGGCAGCGCCGAATGGTTCTCTGAGCGGGCCGGGAAGGTCACCGCCTCCCGCATCGCGGACATGCTGGCCACGACCAAGAGCGGCTGGGCGGCTTCTCGGGCAAACTATGCGGCCCAGCTCGTAGCCGAGCGCCTCACGGGAGAAGTTCAGGAGTCCTTCTCCAATGCCGCGATGAAGTGGGGAACCGATACCGAGCCTCACGCCCGCGCGGCCTATCGCTTCTACACAGACCTTGAAGTCGAGGAAGTGGGCTTTGTTGTCCACCCCAAGATTCCGATGGCAGGGGCATCCCCGGACGGCCTTGTCAGTGCGGACGGCCTTGTCGAGATAAAATGCCCGAACACGGCAACGCACATCGAAACGCTACAGGATCAAGTCGTCCTCGGAAAATACGTCCTGCAAATGCAATGGCAAATGGCTTGCACAGGACGTGCATGGTGCGACTTCGCCTCCTTCGACCCGCGTATGCCCGAAGAGATGCAGCTATTCGTGAAGCGGCTCCCGCGCGATGACGTGAAAATCGCGGAGATCGAAAAGGAAGTGACGGCTTTTCTCGCTGAGATCGACGCGACCGTCTCCAAGCTTCAAACACTCTACAAGACGGCGCAGGCAGCATGAGCGAAGTGCCTCCCATCCGCTTTGTTTGGCAAGGCGATAGCTTCACACCCGCTGCACCTTATTGGCAGCGCATGGCAGACAAGCATTTCGTGATTGGCAACAGCTACGAAATGGTGCCGTATGAGGATCGGTCTGCGAGGAGCCACAACCATGAATTTGCATGGCTGAAAGACGCTCATTCCAATCTGCCTGAGAATCTGGCCGACGAATACCCAACGCCGGAACACCTCCGCAAACGCGCGCTTATCCAAGCCGGATATTACGATGAACAGGTGATAGATGCCGGATCGAACGCAGCGGCCTTGCGTGTCTCGACTGGCATCAAGGCGTTCCCCGGCGAGGCTTTCAGTCTCGTTATCGTGCGTGGCGGCTTCGTCGTTATCCGCCGCCCGCGCTCGCAATCGCGCCGCGCCATGAACGCGAAAGAGTTTCAGGAATCCAAGACGAAGATCATGGAAATTGTTGCCGATATGATCGGCACAACGCCTGCGGAATTGTCCCGCTCCGAGGCCGCATAGATGATCAAGATCGAAATATCGTGTGCCATGTGCGGCAAAGAAAAGTCCATCGAGATTGAAACGGAAAATGTCGATCCCGGCTTGTCGTTGCGGCGCATCATCGAGGAAGCGGGGTGGAGCGGTCAGCTCAACGGCAAAAACTTTGATATCTACTGCTCAAAGCGGTGTGCAGAATGAGCCGACGCCGCTTCACCGAACGCCAAGTGATCGAAACCCTAATCCGCACAGGCCATGAAATCCGTGACTACCGGACCAAGGAATTGATCACGCTTGAGACGGTGAAAGAGCTTGAGCGCGAGCATGTCATACCGATTGCCCTGGGTGGCGCGGATGACCCGACGAATTGCGCCTACTCGCGCGCCGTGAATCACAAGCTGCAAACGAACGGCAAGCCCCATACGTCCTACGGCTCCGACAAGCACGCTATCGCCAAGGTTGATCGGATAACCGGCGTCACGGGAAACGGCCCGAAGAAGCGCATCCAGTCTCGCGGATTCCAGAAGCGTCCAGAAGGCCACGAATACAACTGGGGCAGACGATCCCGCCACAACTACACCCCGAGAGATAAGGACGTGAGAGGATGAAATACGAAATCGGCCAGCAAGTCTGGCGCGCAACATGCGATACGCACCAGTTATCGCTCACCTGCCCAGACTGCGGCGGAACGGGTCGTCTCCGCGTCATACTTCATGATGAGACGCAGGTTTCAATCGACTGTGCGAACTGTGCGCCCGGCTATGATCCGCCAACCGGAAAGGTGAAATATTGGGCGCGCGAGGCTCGCGCTGTTCTAGGCACTATCAGTGGCGTCGAAATCGAAGGCGAAAAAGCAACTTGGAAGATGGCGGCTGGAGAAAATTCATATTGGCGCGTCGAAGAAAGCAATCTCTTCGATACTCAAGAGGCAGCACTGGCGAAAGCCGAAGCGGATTGCGCCGCGCAGAACGCCGCTGACGAAACGCGCATCCTCACGAAAGAAAAGGACACGCGGTCGTGGGCTTGGAACGCCAGTTATCATCGCAAGCGGATCAAGGAAGCGCAGCGCGATCTCGAATACCACACCAAGAAACTGAACGTCGCTGCGATCAAGGCGAAAGAGCCAGTCGCGTGACCCAATCCCCCACCCCGAGAGATAAGATGGTGAGTGAGACATGAGTAAGGAGAACTGCTGCAAAACGTGTCGCTATTGGGACATGCACTCGCTCGATCTTCTAAAGGGCGATTGCCGCGCGCCGAATAATCATCGCTATAGCCGCGTCCCGATGACGGACGCAAATGGCAAAGTCACGTCATACGCGATGATGGATAGTTTTGGCCCCGAAGAGACGAAGCCGAACTTCACTTGCGGCGCATGGCGGCGCGGACAAACCGAGGGCGACCTGTTCATCGGATCGAACATATGAACACCCAATCTTTCCCCCGCAGATATATGAGGAGTGGGATGTGAGCGGACTATCCATTCGACAAAAGATTTGCCTTGGCCGCGCTGCCTATGACCACGGCGCGATGAAGGGAGAGTCCATCAATCTCGTTACGCAATCGAACACGATGCGGACGTTTCTTTCTCTGGAACGGCGAGAATTAGTCAAGCGTCAAGGCAGTCGTTTCGTCGTCACTGTCAAGGGTATGGACCTGATCGATCGTGAACGCTGGCCTGCTCTCGATAAATGGTGGTGGCACAAGTGACCTCCCCCACAAACCTAATAAGGAACGGATAGATGGCGAAGAAGATGAAAACGGGAAAGCCGAAGTTATCGCAGACGTGGTCTGCCTATGGCATCCGTAATGCTTATGGCGAGCCGTGGTCGCCACGAACATTCGGCACAGAACAACAGACCCAAGCCTATCTCGATAGCTCGCCATTCAAGACGAGCAAGCATCGTGTCGTCCCTGTGCGCGTGACCGTCCGCATTATTCCGAGCGCGAAAGGCTGAAGGCCCACACAATGGACACGAAACAGATTATTGAAAGGCTGGAATCTGCAAGCGGGCCGGATTACGCGATTGATCTGGATATCGCGCGGCTGCAAGACGTCACCGTCATGCAGCACAACATCGAAACAGGCGGCAATGATGAAGCCACCTTTCATCGCTATACGGCTTCTCTGGATTCTGCGCTGTCGCTGGTGCCGGAAGGATGGCGTTACGGATTCGAGCAAGCCGGGATGTTCGACGGCAACGATCTTTGCGAAGCGTGGCTGTGGCCGTTTGAAGATAGCTTCGATCCTGACTGGCGCAATGGCGATCAGGGCTATCGTTCTTGCGAAAATGCGAAGCGCGGCGCACACAAACTGCCCGCAATTTCCATCTGCATCGCAGCGTTGAAGGCGCGAGAGGAACAATAACATGAACGGCGATTCCGAAGTGGACAAAATCGAAGCCGCCGCAAAGGCGTTCTCTGGCTTAGATCGAGATGCCGCGGAGCGGGCTATTGCATGGCTTCACGACAGGTTCGTAGTCAATGCCGAACCTAAGCTTTCTGCGAAAGAACAGATGAAATTAATTGTGAAGATCGCGGTTACGCAGGCGGAATCTGTGGCCTCCGAAAAAGAGCGATCGGCCTGCGCTTCGATCATAGAGACGTTTACGTTGATGGACGCTCCACCGCTCACGCCGGAACTCAAAGATTACATTCTGCGGCGAGACCTTGCGATGTCCGCCACCCTCCGCGCTCGCGCTCATAAGGGGGAGGGGTAGAGATATGAAGATTGGTTACGCTGACCCGCCCTATATTGGTTGCGCGCATCTTTACAAGGATCACCCAGACTTCGCTGGCGAAGTAGATCATGCTGCGCTGGTCGAGCGGCTTCAATCTGAATTTGGCGCGTGGGTTCTTCATGCTGCCGCTACGCCGCGTTCGATGGCCGTCCTTGCGCCGCTGGTCGAGAAAACTGGCGCGCGCTGGTGCACATGGGTCAAGGGCTTCGCGGCGTTCAAGCGGAACGTGCCTGTCGGTTATGCTTGGGAGCCTGTCATCATCAAGGCCGGTCGCAAGCCCGTAGTGAGCAAGCGCATCACGCCGCTGCGCGATTGGATCAATTGTCCGATTACCATGAAGCGCGGATTGACTGGCGCAAAGCCTGAGCCGGTTTGTCATTGGGCCTTCGAACTTGCAGCTGCGTGCCCGACCGATGAACTCGCAGATATGTTTCCCGGCACGGGTGCTGTCGCAAAGGCATGGAAGACGTGGCAGCAGAAATTTACTTTGCCCCTCCAAACCGAACAGGACGTAGCAGCATGAAACCCGAACCGAGAATTGCGAAGGCTCTTGCGAAATTGGAAGGAATGCCGACGAACGATCCGCGCATTCGCGACAAGACCATTCAGGAGATTGCGGTTTTGGCGCTTGAGCGGCTTGATTCACTCGCACCCCCATCACAGGGGAAGGTGGAAAGAGCGCGGGAGCTGCAATCTATCGAAAGCGATTTACGACGCGAAGCGGGAAATCTGTCCCCAAGTGGCTTTGTTCATCCAGCACCGTTTATGAGGATTATCGCGGATCGCATCGCCGCCATCACCCAAGCTCTAACCGAATCCTCTGGACAGGGAACGGATGGGGCGTGCTGCGAGGCGATGCGAGAAGCTATTTTGTCCATCATTCCCGGCGGCGATATCTGCGATCCCCAACAAATTGCAGACGCCATCCGCGCCCTTCCCCTGCCTGTCTCTGCGTTATGCGAGTGCGAAATGTGCCGCTCAAATCGCGCATCCACTCCCGCGCAATCGGGGCTGGTGGAGGCGGGGTGGAAGCTGACACCAGTGGCAAAGGGCGAATTGGTGGACGGCGAAACATACATCGTCGCAACAAAGCACGGCTTCATAGAAGGAGATTGGGACGCGAAAGCGGAAACCTTCGGAAAGTATTTCTGGCGGGACATGGAATTTTGGGGAGATGCTTTCAAAATGAGCCCCCTTTCACACGCTCCATCGGAGCCTGATAGGGGAAGCGAGCGCGCAATGGTTCAAGCGCGCGGGCTGATCGAAAAGCACATGAAGGACTTCGACTGCTTCATAAAGTGCCCTGATGTGCTGAAACAAAATGTGGCCGACGCGCTCCTCTCACACGCCCCCTCCCAGCCTGCGCCTGTGGTGGCGAGCGGATGGCTCAACGAAGCCCATCAACATGTAGGCTGGCTCAAGCAATACACCGAAGGCATGTCGCCAGAGAACTGGCGCGATATGCGTGATCGCGCAATGCAACAGCTTTCTGAATTGAGCAAGCTACTTCGCGCCTCCCCACAGCCTGATAGGGAGAGCGAGCGGACAATCGATGATGCGATGGTTCAAAGAGCCAGACGGGCAATGAACGGACGCAATGAATATCCGTCAAAAGACGATATGCGCTCTGCGATAGAGGCGGCCCTCACCTCCTCCACCCGCCCACAAGCAACAGAGGGGGAGTGAATGGCTGACGGCGATTTGCGAATGCTTGGCGCAGTTGATGGGTACTGCCATGCACTGATCGATGTGCGCCAGCAAATCGGCGCGCTTACATACTACCCGATTGATCCTCGCCATAAGCGCAAGATCGCGGCGCGAGATGCCGTGCTGCGGCCGCTGCGCGAACTTGAAGAGAAGTTTGCGAAGAACCACGCGCAATGTCGCGAAGCTTATCACAAAACCACAACCCACTCACTGAAGGAGGCGGATAATGGCGGTTCGTAAAACAATCGAACGCATCTTGCGCGACGATGACGATGAGGTCGGCCAGTCCATTCGCGAATGGAAGATCGAAGTCGAAGGCAACCATATCGTTCTGAGGCCGCGCGAAAACATGGGCTTCCTCAGTCTACGCGGAGAAGACATCGAGATTCTAGCCGCCGATTTGATGGAGGCTCGAGATATGTCACGCCCCACCACACGCAAGGGAGAGAGGGGATGAATTGGCCCCGTGGAAAATATAACGGTGCACGCATCGTCGGATTCAGCGTGAAGGTTGTTTTCGACGTTACCTATTGGGCGCTCGCTTTGGGCAACCGATACGGATCGGCAACTTGCATAGGGCCGTTCCGCATTTGGCTTGAGCCTGCATACAATTTCGACCGTTCGCCCTCCGCCCTCCGCCCCACCACATCCAAGGGAGAGAGGGGATGAGCAGTCTTTCAGATAAAGCGATTGGAGCCTTATGTGAGGCCAGAAACGCCCGGGACGTATGGCTTCCGCCGAGAGGTTACTACGAAGTAGCGGAAACGCTTTGCAAATGGGGACTTCTTGTTGACGCTGGCACCGCAGCAATGCCGCCGCACAAATTGTATGTAATCACTGATGCCGGTCGCGCGGCAGTAACTCGCTCCACCCCACTTAAGGGGAGGTGAGGAATGGCTGACGCGAAAATAGCGACCAGCAATTACGGTCCAAAATGTCCGAACTGCGGAACAGATGGCTTCGATGATTGGTGGCACGATCCGACCACAAAATCATTCGGCGGCGTGCTGAAGGCGCGGCTCAAATGCCATGGCTGCGGCAAGTTCTTTTCAACGACGCGATATTCCGATGGCGTAACCCATTCGGTGATGGGCTTCTCGCGTCCCATCCCGGACCCCTCCCCATGATCCAGCGGGCGCGGGTGGAGGAAGTGGGAAAGGCTATGAACGGTCCTGTTGCTTTCCGCGTCGAGAGTCTTGCGCAGCGTTGGCAATGCTCTTCGGGGCATGTGTACGATATGATCCGCAAGGGAAATTTGCAATCGTTCAAAATCGGTAAGCTAATCCGCATTCACGCATCCGAAGTGGAGCGGATCGAATGCGCCTCAAGCTATACCGGGGAAAGTGGAGTGCTGTCTGGCGCGAGAACGGAACCACGCGCCGCGCCTCCCTTCGTACCGCCGACCGCGCTGAGGCGGAGCGTCGGCTAAGAGACATTCAGAAGAAGCCAGTCGGTGATCTGGTTTCAGAAATTATTGCCGCCTATCTGGCCGAGAAGAAGCACACGGCGCGCGGCTATCAGGGCCTTGAATCCGCCAGCCGGCCAATCGTTCGGGAATGGGGCCATCTTCGACCGGACCAGATCGACAAGCCGCTATGCCGGGGCTACGTCGCCAAGCGCCGGAAGCAGGGCGTCAGCGACGGGACCGTCATCAAGGAACTGAGTGTCGCCAGAGCGGCCATCAAAGGCCGGGGAGCCGTCTTCGCCCTCCCAACCGCACCACCCCCTAAAGACCGATACCTGACCAAGGCCGAAGTGGACAGGCTCATGGAAGCCTGTGAGTTACCCCATATCCGGCTGTTTATCCTGCTGGCGTGGTCCACAGCGGCAAGGGCTGGGGCCATCCTGGATCTGACTTGGGACCGGGTGGATTTTGAACGAGGCCAAATAAGGCTCGCTGACGGGCGTTCCGGGGGGAAGGGCCGCGCACTGGTCTTCATGTCGGAACGCCTGCGGGGCGCGCTCTCTGAGGCGCACGAAGCCAGAACGAGCGAATGGGTCGTGGAATGGGCTGGGGAGAAGGTTCGGAGCGTCAAGCGGGCCTTCGGGACGGCGGCAAAGGGGGCCGGCCTGTCAGATGACGTGACGCCCCACGTCATACGACATTCAGCAGCCGTCGCTATGGCAGAGGACGGGGTGAGCATGGCGGAGATCGCACAGGTACTTGGGCATCGGAATCAGCAAACGACTTTCACCACATACGCCCGGTTCAGTCCTGAGCATTTGAAGCGGGCGATGCGGGCGCTGGAATGAGGACCGTGGGCAGCGCGCGAACTGCTGCCTTTGAGGCTTCGCGGACTTATCGTTCCGGAATGGAACGGTCCCTAACGCTACCTCCACGGAGAACGCTGTCCAGTTCGTCTGCGGACAGTTCAAAAAGCTCCATTAATTTCGCCTCAGGAAGCGGGTGTCGGCCTGATGCATGGCGGCGCACCATGGCACCCCTTTCGGCAGGACTTGCAGAATACCAAGAAAATCCGCTCATAAGGGGTTTCCCTCTTGCACAGTTGAACCGCATTATGTGAACGAAACGGGCCTGTTCGCGTTCTATTCACGGTCATCAGATACGCTAGACACTGAGAAATCAAGGCTTTAAGGTGCGGGCTATTCCTTGGTAAGGGGTAGGTCGAGAGTTCGATTCTCTCCTCCGGCACCAGTCTTCGCTCGCGAAGCGAGAGAAGGCTGCCGCGGCGTAGCCCGAAGGGCGAAGACGAGCCGGTTG
>Ga0207707_10000450_pt1 | contig 42820 bp, 43 predicted proteins | sample KBSC83BmetaG_FD_184336 | JGI IMG/M metagenome (GOLD analysis project Ga0207707, IMG submission 184336) | Corn rhizosphere microbial communities from Kellogg Biological Station, Michigan, USA - KBS C8-3B metaG (SPAdes) (version 2) | ecosystem: Host-associated > Plants > Roots > Rhizosphere ... | reverse complement strand
AGTGGCCGCAGCCGCCTGTCCGGCCAGCTCGTCGAGATGCCGCATCCCCCAGTCCCGCGATTCGATCAGCCGGGCATGGACGTTCAGCGCCGCGCGCACGGACGTGTCGCGCTGCGCCACCCACACCGCGAAGACGAATGGCAGTCCGGTCCAGCGCTTCCACTCTTCGCCGAGGTCATAGACGTAGCGATATGGGGCGGCGGGTGCCGCGGCCGGCGTCGCGGTCAGAGCCTCGTGGCGTGGGCGCAGCGCGGCGCCGAGCACGAGGGCGGCGTCACCGATCACAAGCCGTGCGTCATGGGGTGCATCGTGAAAGCTGGCGACATCCGACAGTTCAGCGTCCCCCGCCGCAAGATGAGGCGTGACTCGCCAGACATTCTGGAAGAGCAGCCGCAGCAGCGCCACGCTGGTCATGGAACTGCGCGACAGGAGCACCTTTCCGCCATCCAGCTCCTCGGCTGGGCGGCGGGAGAACAGCAGGACACTCCGCACTGGCCCGTCGGAGGTAATGGCCAGGTCGGGCAGGAGCAGATACCGTGTCGCCGCGCGCGCATACTCCACCGCGGACACCACGCTCACGTCGAGCTGTCCCGCCGCCATGAGTCGGTTCAGCTGGCTGGGCACGCCGTTCACCAGCGTACCGCCCAGACTCACGATGCCCCGGTCCACCGCACCGTAGACCGGATAGCAATTGATGTAGGGGATACGGCCGATGCGCACGGCTTACGCCGCCACGGTCGCTGGCACGCCGGCCTCGAAGGTACGGATCACGTGGTAGAGGGAATCGCGCTCCACCGGAACCCGGCCCGCGCCGCGAATCAGCTTCAGGACGTCGTCCACCGCCATTCCCTGCGCGGTATGCGCTCCGGCTTCGTGATAGATCTTTTCGCGAACCACCGTGCCTTCCAGATCATTCACGCCGAAGTGCAGCGAGAGCTGCGACACGAACGGCGTCACCATGATCCAGTGCGTCTTGATGTGCGGGATGTTGTCGAGGAAGAGGCGGCCCACCGCGAGGTTGCGCAGGTCGTCATAGCCCGTGGTAGCGGTGCCGGTCCGGTGCAGCGTCTCACCCAGCTCGTTGTTGTCCGGGTGGTACGCCAGCGGGACGTACGTCAGGAACCCGCCCGTCTCGTCCTGCAGATCGCGCAGCATCTGCAGGTGCTCCATGCGGTCCTCGATCGTCTCGACATGACCGTACAACATCGTGCAGTTGGAGCGGATGCCAAGGCCGTGCGCAATACGGTGGACATTGATCCAGTCCTCCGCGGCCAGCTTGCGATCCGCGATGGTGGCCCGAACGCCCCTGGAGAACACTTCCGCACCGCCGCCGGGGAGCGTGTCGAGGCCTGCCGCCTGCAGCGTCGTCAGCACATGTGTCACTGACGCCTTCTCGATGCGTGCTATGTGAGCGATCTCCACCGCCGTGAGGGCCTTGATGTGCACCCTGGGATGCCGTTCCTTGAGCCCGCGAAACATCTCCGCGTAGTACGCGAGATTCGTGTGCATGTCGAGCCCGCCCACGATGTGAAATTCCCGTACATACGGATTCGCCGCCGCTTCCGCGTACACTTGCTCCATGGTGTAGCGGTACGCCCCGTCTTCCTTTGGCAGACGCGCATAGGAGCAGAAGACGCACGTCTTGCGCAGAATGCAGATGTTGGTGGGATTGATGTGCTGGTTCGCGGCGAAATACACGCGCGTGCCGTGGCGCGCGCGATTGGCCGCGTCGGCCAGCGCCCCGACACCAATGAGATCGGGCGAGCGGAACAGTACGACCCCGTCCTCCCGTGTGAGTCGTTCGCCGCGCGCAGCGCGGGCGGCGATCGGACGCAACGCGGGATCGACCAACGATGCGGGATCGAATGCGAAGGAAGGCGGCATGGTCACTCGTCCAGGCGCTTGACGGCGAGCGTGACGTTGTGTCCCCCGAAGCCGAAGCTGTTGGACAACGCCGCACTGACGTTCCGCTCCACCATCTCGTTGGGCGTGTAATTGAGATCGCACTCCGGGTCGGGCGTGCGGTAGTTGATGGTGGGAGGAATGCGACCCTCCTGCACCACCAGCGATGAGATCAGGAACTCCACCGCGCCCGCGGCGCCCAGCATGTGTCCCGTACTCGACTTGGTGGAGCTGACGTTGAGCGCCTGCACGGCCTCGTCGAACACGGCCTTGATGGCTCGCGTCTCGTTCAGATCGTTGGCCGGCGTGGATGTGCCGTGCGCGTTCACATACTGCACGGTTTCGGGCGTGAGCGATGCATCCATCAGGGCCCGTTTCATGGCGCGCTGTGCGCCTTCGCCGTCCGGCGCCGGCGCGGTGATGTGGTAGGCATCCCCGGTTGCACCGTATCCCGCGACCTCGGAATAGATGCGAGCGCCGCGCTGTCGCGCATGCTCGAGCTCCTCGAGAATGAGGATGGCTGACCCCTCACCCATCACGAACCCGTCGCGCGTGAGGTCGAACGGGCGGGACGCCGTCTCGGCCTCATCATTGCGCTCGGACAGCGCGCGCATGTTCGAGAAGCCGCCGATCGCCATGGCGGTCACCGTGGCTTCCGCACCGCCGGTGATCATGACATCCGCATCGCCATACTGGATGGTGCGGAACGCGTCGCCAATGGCATGCGCGCTTGTCGCGCACGCCGAGACGGTGGAGTAGTTGGGGCCCTTCGCATTGAACTCCATGGAGACCAGCCCCGCCGCGATGTCGGAGATGAACATCGGGATGAAGAAGGGAGAAATCTTGCTCGGTCCCCGTTCCCGGTACTGGTCGTGCTGCTCTTCGAAGGTCTTCAGTCCGCCAATGCCGCTGCCAATGATCACGCCCGTCCGGTCCGGCTCGTAGCCGGTGCGAGCGGCGAACCCCGCATCGCGCATCGCCTGGTGCGCGGCCGCCAGCGCGTACTGCGTGAACTGATCCGCGCGCTTGGCTTCCTTGCGGTCCATGTACAGCAGCGGATCGAACCCTTTCACCTCGCAGGCGAAGCGGACCGCGAAGTTCGTTGCATCGAATTTGGTGATGGGGCCCGCGCCGGATTTCCCGGCGAGCAGGGCCTGCCAGGTCGTCGCCACATCGTTGCCGACGGGCGTGATCGCTCCCATTCCCGTGACGACGACCCGCCGCTTGCTCACTCCGAAACCTTGGCCTTGAGATAGTTCAGCGCATCTCCGACCGTGCGGAGCTTCTCGGCGTCCTCGTCGGGAATGTCGATGTCGAATTCCTTCTCGAATTCCATGACCAGTTCGACCGTATCGAGACTGTCCGCGCCCAGGTCCTCCATGAAGCTTGCATCATCAGTGAGCTTTTCGCGTTCGACGCCAAGCTCCTTGGCGATGATTTCCTTGACCTTCTCGTCGAGATCCGCCATGGATGTCGTCCTCGGATGTGAATGGTGGTGTGCCAATGTACGTGGGCCGGACGGCTTCTGAAAGTTACATGACCATCCCGCCGTCCACCACGAAGACCTGCCCCGTGATGTAGGCCGACTGGTCGGACGCCAGAAAGGCGACGAGATTCGCCACATCAGCCGGCGCGCCGAGGCGTCCCAGCGGAATCTGCGCGCGCAGCGCCGCCTGTGCTTCGGGCGTCAAGGCCGCGGTCATGTCGGTTTCGATGAATCCCGGCGCGATGGCATTCGCCAGGATGTTCCGCGACGCCAGCTCCCTGGCAACCGACTTGGTGAGGCCGATGAGGCCCGCCTTGCTCGCCGCATAGTTGGCCTGCCCCTTGTTCCCAGTCACGCCCACGACGCTCGTGATGTTGATGATGCGCCCCCAGCGCCGCTTCATCATGCCGCGCGCCGCCGCGCGCACAGCCAGGAATGCCCCGCGGAGATTCGTGTCAAGTACGGTGTCCCAGTCCTCATCCTTCAGGCGGACCAGAATGTTGTCGCGGGTAACGCCGGCATTGTTCACGAGGATGTCGAGCGACCCGAAGCCCTCTTCCACCGCGGCGATCAATCGCGTCACATCCTCGGGAACGGCAACGTCCGCGCCAAAGCCGAGTGTTCCACCGCCGAGCGACTGTGCCGCCGTGTTCGCACTGTCCGCGGCTCGACCGGAGATGGCCACGCGCGCGCCACAGTCGCGCAGCGTCGCCGCGATCTCCCGGCCGATGCCACGCGTGCCGCCCGTGACCAGCGCCACCCTGTTCGTGAGATCGAGCCGCATCACTATACCTGCGCGAGGAAGCGTTCGACCTCGGCGGTGGTACCGCACGGCATGGTGCGCGCACCGGGCGCAATGCGCCGGACCAGATTCGAGAGCACGGAACCCGGCCCGATCTCGAGGAATGTCGCCTCGGGAAAATCACGCGCCATGGCGCGAACCTCGTCGGTCCACCGGACCGCCGCGGTGAGCTGCTGCAGCAGCACCTGTTCCGCCCGCGTCACGTCCCGGACCGGTTCGGCGTTGACGTTGGCGTACACCGGGAACGCCGGGGACATCCAGGTCACGGACTGAAGCGCCTGGTGCAGTCCCGCGGTGGCGACCTCCATGAGCGGCGAATGAAACGCGCCGCTCACGTTGAGCTTCAGCACCCGTTTGGCGCCGGCTTCGCGTGCGAGCCCCATGGCGCGCTCCACGGCCCCATCGTGACCGGAGATCACGATCTGCTCTGGCGAGTTGAAATTGGCGGGCACGACGACGCCGGAACCGCTCCCTGACGCCGCGGCGCACACGCGTCGCACGGCATCCTCGTCGAGCCCCAGCACCGCCGCCATGCCACCCGGGCACTGCACGCCGCTCTCGTACATGAGCTCGCCGCGTCGCCGTACAAGACGCACCGCGTCCACGAAATTCAGCGCACCAGCGGCGTGATACGCGGTGAATTCGCCGAGGGAATGACCGGCCGCGGCGCGAATGTGCGGTGCCGCCCGCGGGCCAATTACGGCCCAGACCGCCGCTTCGTGGACGAGGAGCGCCGGCTGCGCATTCCGGGTGGCGGTGAGTTCCCCCTCCGGCCCATCAAAGCACAGCGTGGAGAGAGGAACGCCAAGTGCCTCGTCCGCCGCGCTGAACACATCGTGCGCCGCCGGAAACGCGTCCACGAGGTCCTTGCCCATTCCCGGCTTCTGGGACCCCTGACCTGGAAAGAGAAGAAGCAGCTCCATCCGTGCGCTCATTCAGAGACGCACGACCATGGATGCCCACGTGAATCCGGCACCGAAGGCCACCAGCAGCACGCGTGAGCCGGGACCAATGCGCCCCTGCTCGATTGCCTCGTCAATGGAGATGGGAATGGAGGCCGACGATGTGTTGCCGTAGCGATCCACGTTCACGAAGACCTTGTCCATGGGGATACCGGCATGCCGGGCAGTCGATTCGATGATGCGGATGTTCGCCTGGTGCGGGATGAGCAGATCGATGTCGTCAGCGGTGAGGCCAGCACGGGCGAGCGCACAGTCGGCTGCTTCCGACATCGATCGCACGGCATGCTTGAACACCTCGCGGCCCGCCATCCGAACGAGATGGCTGTGGTCCATGAGTACCGACTCGGACATCGGTACGGTGGCGCCGCCGTGCGGGCGGTAGAGCAGATCGGCCAGTGTGCCGTCGCTGCGGAGGAACGAGGACAGGATTCCCCTCCCGTTCCGGGCACGACGCAGAATGGCCGCCCCTGCGCCATCGCCAAACAGGACGCACGTGGAGCGATCCGTCCAGTCCACGATGGCGCTCATCTTCTCTGACCCCACCACGAGCACGGTCTCCGCGGTGCCGTTCATGATGAGGCCTTCGCCGACGGTGAGCCCATAGAGCCATCCCGAGCAGGCCGCACCGACATCGAACGCCGCGGCACGTGACGCACCCAGCGCCGCCTGCACATCCACCGAGGTCGCGGGCAGCAGGCGGTCCGGGGTGGCGGTGCTCAGCACAATGACGTCGAGCGCGTCCGCCGTCACGCCGGCTCGGCGCATGGCCACGTGCGCGGCGTCCGTCGCCATGCTGCACGTCGTCTCATGCTCGCCCGCGATGTGGCGTTGCACGATGCCGGTCCGCGAGACGATCCAGTCGTGCGAGGTCTCGATGCCGATGGCGGCGAAATCGTGATTCGTCATTACGCGCGCAGGCACGCTGCGCCCGATTCCGGCGATCTCCGCAACCGGACGCGTCATGCGTTGCGCACCGCGGTCCGATCGAGACGACGCCCGATGTGTTCATCCATTCTGGCCTCCACTGCACGCAGGGCGACGCCGAGCGCGTTCTGGATTGCACGCGGCGACGAACTGCCATGAGAGATGATGCTGACACCCTTGACGCCAAGCAGCGGCGCGCCCCCATAGTCCGAATAATCGAACCCCTCGAAGGTGCGCGCAATCAGTTCCGGCGGCGAACCGGCGCCCTTCAACATGCCGACAATCATCCCCGGAACCGATTCGTAGAACTTGAGGAGTACGTTGCCCACGAAGCCATCGCAGACCACCACATCCACCGGAGCGCGGGCGTTCTCGCCGGCGAGGATGTCGCGCCCCTCGACGTTGCCAATGAAGTTGAGATCCGCCTGCATGAGCAACCGGTGGGCTTCCTTCACGGCCGCGTTCCCTTTCTCGGGCTCTTCCCCGATGCTGAGCAGGCCTATGGCCGCGTTGGGCCGGCCGAGGATGTCCTGTGCATACACCGAACCCAGGCGCGCAAACTGCACGAGCTCCTCGGCTGAACAGTCCACATTGGCCCCGGCGTCGAGCACGACCAGCGGTTTGCGCGCCGTCGGGAAGAATGCCGCGATCGCGGGACGAGTGAGCCCTTCGTGCAGCTTGAGCAGGAAGATGGACGCGGCCATCTGGGCGCCGGTATTCCCGGCGGAGACGAACGCGTCGGCGGTGCCGCTGGCGTGCAGCTTGAGGCCCACGACCATCGAGCTGTTCGGCTTGGCACGAATGGCGGCGCTCGGCTTGTCAGACATGTCAATGACGTCGGGCGCATCTATGATCGTGATGCGCTCCAGCGCACCGGGCGGCTGTTTGCCGCCGGCGCACTGCGCCTCGAGCTCCGTCGCGAGGCGATCGCGACGGCCGACCAGAAAGAGCGAGTGTTGTGGTGGAAGTTCAGCGAGCGCGAGCAGGGCACCAGCGATCGGCACGCGCGGGGCGTGGTCTCCGCCCATCGCATCCAATGCGATGCGCGCCAATGCTAGGCTTCCCTGGCCGCAACCCGCTGTTCACCCGCGTAGTACCCGCACTCGTCGCAGACGCGGTGTGGACGCTTCATGCTCCGGCAGCGCGGGCACGTCTGGATGGCAATAGCAGGGGCCTGCTTGTGCGTGTTCCGCGCACGCTTCTTCCGCTTGGAGGTGCGTCGCTTGGGGACGGCCATGGGAGATCAGTCGTGAATGAGGTCTAAGGCTGGTGCGGCGCGTGGCGGCCTGCCCGCAGCGCATCCCAGCGAGAATCGGTTTCTGATGGACACTTGCACAGCCCAGCATTGCGGTCCGCGCCGCAGCGCGGACACATTCCCTTGCAGTCCTCACGGCAGAGGAGAAACGACGGCACTCCGAGCAGCCACTGCTCGCGCACCGCTGGCCGTAGGTCCAGTACGGCCGCATGCGATGGCAGCGCATAGGCATCAGGGTCGTCCGCGATCTCATCGCCGGATCCGGCGAAGAGCACGTGAACATCCTCCGCCACGTGCGCGGACACGTCGATCAGACAGCGACGACACTCGCCGTGCAATGTGCCATCGATGTGGCCGCTCCAGTAATAGCGGCCAGTGCCGGCCTTCGACAGTCGCCCTGTCGCATGCACGGGCTCCGCCGGAAGCACGTCACCCTCGAGCCACACGGCATCCGTGGGATCCAGATAGCCATCGACGCGAATTGCTTCGCGTTCAAGCTCCCGAATGTCGTAACACAGCATAACCACTAAACTTACCAGAGACGGGGAACGGAGGCAATGCCCGCGGACTGACTGGCGGCCACCGGCCAGTCCGGACGTGTGAAAAGGGCCTGCGGCACCACCGCGCCATGGCTGGCACGCGGCCCAGGCCGGAGCCTGCCGGCGTCAGAGCGTGTCTGCGTCCGCGAAAAAGAAGCGCGCCTCGCGCTCCGCGTTTTCATCCGAGTCCGACGCGTGAATGGCGTTGCGTTCCTTGGACTCGGCGTAGAGCTGTCGCACGGTGCCCGGCGCTGCTTCAGCCGGGTCGGTGGCGCCAATCGCGCGGCGCAATTCGGCCACCGCATCGTCGCGCTCGAGCCAGACCGGCATGCACGCGCCCGACGTCATGAACTTCGTGAGCGACGCAAAGAAGGGCCGCTCGCGGTGTACGGCGTAGAAGGCTTCGGCTTGCACCTGGGAGAGCTGCATGACACGCGCCGCAATGATGCGAAAGCCGCCGGCCTCCAGATGCGCGAGAATCCTCCCCGCGTTGCCCGTGCCCAGCGCGTCCGGCTTGATGATGGTCAGCGTCCGATGTCCCGTCATGTTCACGATCCTATCAGTTTGCGAACGATGTCGCCGCGCGTGAGAAAGCCCACCAGTCGGCCTTCCCGCACAACCGGCACCCGATCGACGTCCTTGTTGGCCATGAGCGATGCGACCTCCGACAGCGGCTGATCCGGCGACACGCAGAGGACCTGTCGCGTCATGACATCCCGCACCGTTCGCCGCTCCAGCTCCGGTGCGGTCGTGTGGCGCTGCGCACCGCCACCCAGAAAGGCCGAGCTGCTCAGCATGTGCCGCATGATCTCGCGCTCGCTCAGCATGCCGATGAGCCGCCCGTCCGCCTCCACCACCGGGAGGCCGCCGATGCCCGCCCGGACCAGGTCGCGCGCCGCATCGCGCAGCAGCGTCTCTGGCCGTGCGGTGCGCGGTCGCTCCGTCATGATTTCCCGTACCGCGAGCTGCGGCGCGATCTGCGCGTCACGCAACATCGGCAGCGCCGCGATCTCGTCCGCCGTTCCGCAGGCGAGCAGCTGCTCCACCGCCTCAGGCGTGGAGAACAGCCGCGCGAACGCACCGAGCACCTGGAGATAACGCGCGGCCATGCGCGGCGGCGAGAGAATCAGCAGCACGATACGCGCGTGCTGCGGTTCCGCGTCACGCACCTCGCGCGCAATGGGGTCGCGCGCAATCCCGATGGCCACCGCGAGCGCGTCCACCGCGTCCGTACGATAGTGCGTGAGAAATGCGCGGTCGCCCAGCGCCACGATATCCTCGCCGCGCGCCTCGGCAACGCGATTCCGCAGCTTTTCAGGATCGGTCACCGCGCCCGTCGTGCGTAACCGCTCCACCAGCATCCACGCCGCCGCCGGCAGTCCCGGCGCCTCGAGCGGCACGACGATCCGCTCGGCGGTCACCAGCTCGGACAGATTCACATGCGTTCACGAAGCAGCCGCACGATGTCCAGCGGCCGCTGCGCCACCCTGATGCCGGCATCCTTGAATGCCTGAACCTTCTCGGCCGCTGTTCCGGTCGAGCCCGAAATGATGGCACCCGCATGACCCATGCGGCGTCCGGGCGGAGCCGTCTGCCCGGCGATGAAGCCGACCACCGGTTTGGTCACGCCGTCGCGCACGAAGGCTGCGGCGTCCTGCTCATCCGTCCCGCCGATCTCGCCGATCATGACCATGGCGCGCGTGTCCCGATCGCGCTCGAAGGCGTCGAGGCAATCAATGAAGTTGGTCCCGTTGATCGGGTCACCGCCAATGCCCACACACGTGGTCTGGCCCAGCCCGGCGCGCGTGAGATGGTAGACCACCTCATACGTGAGCGTGCCCGACCGGCTCACGAGCCCGACGTGCCCCGGCGTGCAGATGCGTCCGGGAATGATGCCGACCTTGCTCACGCCGGGAGTGATGAGGCCCGGACAGTTTGGTCCGATGAGTCGCGCACCGCGCTCCCTCACGTACGGATAGACACGTGTCATGTCGAGCACGGGAACGCCTTCGGTGATGCAGACGATGAGCGCGATCCCCGCATCGGCAGCCTCCATCATGGCATCCGCGGCGAAGGGCGGCGGGACGTAGATCACCGACGTATTGGCGCCCGTGGCCTGGACCGCGTCCGCGACCGTATTGAAGATCGGCACCGAGCCCGCGAAGCGCGTGCCACCCTTGCCCGGCGTCACGCCCGCGACCACGCAGGTGCCGTACTCGATCATCTGGTTCGTGTGGAAGGATCCGTCGCGACCGGTAATGCCCTGGACCAGAAGCCTGGTGTTTCCATCGATGAAAGTGCTCACGCCGCCTTCCCTCCCGTCGCGAGAGCCACCGCCTTCTTCACGGCGTCGTCCATGTCCGTCATGGCGGAGAAGCCGTGCTCGTTCAGGATCTTCACGGCGATTTCCTCATTGGTACCCGTGAGCCGGATCACTATGGGCACGGTGAGCGGCTGTGCCTGCGTCGCCGTCACGATGCCGTTCGCCACGTCATCCGTGCGCGTGATACCGCCGAAGATGTTGAACAGGATTGCCTTCACGCTGGGATCCGCGGTGATGATGTTCAGGGCATTGACGACCTTCTCGGGATTCGATGAACCACCGATGTCGAGAAAGTTCGCCGGCTCGCCACCGTAGTACTTCACCAGATCCATCGTGGCCATGGCAAGCCCGGCGCCATTGACGACGCACCCCACGTTGCCGTCCAGCTTGATGAACGTGAGATTCGCCTGCCGCGCCCGTACTTCACTGGGCGCCTCGGCGGATTCATCGCGCAGCGCCGCCAGGTCAGGGTGCCGTTCGAGCTCATTGTCATCAATGACCATCTTGGCATCGAGCGCCACCACCTCGCCCGCCGGAGTCGTGACAAGCGGATTGATTTCCGCGAGCGACGCGCCGTTCTCCATGAAGGCGGTGTACAGCTGTCGCATGATCGCCGCCGAGGCGCGCGCGAGCTTGACATCGGACGTAAGAAAGAACCCCATGCGCATGGATTCGAAGGGGAGCAGACCGTAGCGCGGGTCTACCGGTACGCGCATGATCTTCTCCGGTGTTTTCGCCGCGACTTCCTCGATGTCAATGCCGCCGGCCGGACTCACCATGAACACCGGGCGTTTGGACGCACGATCCACGATGATGCCGACGTATGCTTCACTCGCGATGTCCGCGGCCGGGGTGATGAGAACGCGCTGGACCGGCAGGCCCTTGATGCGCATGCCAATGATCTTCGCCGCGAGCTCCCGTGCCTCCCCCGGCGTCCGGGCGAGCTTGACGCCCCCGGCCTTGCCGCGCCCTCCGCTGTGCACTTGCGCCTTCACGACCACGGTACCACCGAAGCCGCGTGCGAATCGCTCCGCCTCCTCGGGCGTGCTGGCGACCTCCCCCGGCGGAATCGGAATACCGGAGCGGCGAAAGATGTCCTTGGCCTGATATTCGTGAATGTTCACGTGCTCTCCATGGTGATCGACGTTCCGGCGTCGCCGCGCACGGCATCGCGCCCGCGACTCAGCTCGGTGATGATGGCACGGCCGCCGGTGCGCCGCACGAAGTCCACCGCCGCGCGCACCTTTGGCGCCATGCTCCCTTCTCCAAACGCGCCTTCCGCATCCAGACGGACCGCGTCGCGCACAGACAACGTGCGCAGCGCACGTGCGCGCGGCGTGCCGTAATCGAGATACACCGCGTCCACATCCGTGAGAATCAACAACAGCGTGGCGCCCAGATCACGGGCGAGGACCGCGGCGGCAAGGTCCTTGTCCACCACGGCATCCACGCCTTCATACCCGAGCACCGGATCATGATACATCGGCACCCCACCACCACCGCACGCCACCACGATGGTTCCTGCGCGAACGAGCCGGGCGATGACATCGATCTCGTGGATCGCCAGCGGTCGCGGACTCCCCACGACACGGCGCCACCTGCCCCGCGCGTCCTGCTTGAGCGGAACCCCTGCCGCGCACAGAGTCGTCGCTCGCGATTCCGGAACCGCGTGGCCAATGAACTTCGTGGGTGCCACCAGCGCGGGATCATCGCGCGACACCAAAACCTGGGTAATGACGGTCGCCACGGACCGCTCGCCGCCCAGCCGCCGCAGCGCGTTATCCAGTGACTGCTGAATCATGTAACCGATCCAGCCGGCCGTGGCCGCCACGAGCACACCAAGCGGCAGCGGCGCCACGTCATGCCGGGCGAGCTCATTGCGCACCAGCTCGTCGCCGACCTGAGGTCCGTTCCCGTGCACGACGCAGAGATTCCACCCGTCGAGTGCCAGGTCCACGACCGGGCCGAGGCTTTCGCGCGTGTGGCGAAACTGGTCGGCAATGGTGGACCGCTCTCCTGCCGGAGAGAGTGCATTGCCACCCAGCGCAATCACCGCAGTGGCGCGCTGCTGCGCGGTGGGGTCGGTCACGGTCATCGCCGCCGCAAGCTATTTGTCGCCAGGAACACGGGCAAGGTCATGGCCTGCTCTTTTCGATGAGCGCGCCGAGCGCATCGTAGGCGCGTCCGAAGGACACCCAGTCCCCGTGCTGCAGCGCCCGACCCATTTGCTTGTAGAGCGCTGCGACCTCGGCGCGGAAATCGCGCGGATGCACGGACGCGCTATCCGCGTGCACGCTGCCTGCGGCCCCGAATGTCTCGGCGAACGATGCTCCCGCGCGCAGCGTCGTGTCGGCGGTGGTGGCGACCCGCGCGACGCTCGTCACGTCATTGGGACGCCAGGCGTACGCCGTCTGCACGATCGCCGCTCCGCGTGTGAGCGGTAGCACGCGCACCGGTCCGTGCACGAGATGTGCATCACGAGGCAAGTCGGCTGTACTGTCCATACCGCGTCGCAGACGATCCAGGATGGCGTTCCAGCGCTGTGTGGTATCCGAGGAGAACACGAGATAACTCGCGCGCCGTGGACCTCCGGTCCCGAGAAGCGCCGCGCGGAAATACTCCGACGAATCCAGCATGGGCTGGAGCCACGCCAGACGCCCATCCGGGAGCATGAGCGGCGGGGCATCGTCGCCACGCAGCACGGAGTCCGCACCCTCGTTCCACGGCAGGTGGCCGAGCGGTTGTTCCCGGGCATCCCACCCTGTGCGCGCCAGCACGGACGCCTGGATGCGCGTCAGGTCCACCATGGGTGGTAGTGCCTGTCGCAACGCGGCCGGCACATCGAGCGCCTCGGCAAAGAGCGCGGGGAACTGCTGGCGCCAGCTCTCCGTCACCGGATCAGGCGTCGCATCCGGCAGCAGCTCCACACGCCCTGTATGGGCATTCACCAACGCGACCGCGGCGTGCCGGAGATAGCTCACTTCGGAACTGCCGAGCGCGACGTGTTCGCTCAGTGGATACCACGCACTGCCAGCGTACAGGTCCAGCACCCAGACCAGCGAGTCCTCAACCACCAGCGGTCGAACGCGCGTGCCCTGATGGAAAAAGGGCGCGATGGCGCGCACGCGCTCCCGGACGTCGCGACGCATCACGACGCGTTCCCGCTCCCCGGGCGCCGGCGCCGAGAGGAGATGAACATCCCGAAGGCTCCACGCGAACGCGAGACGCGAGAGCACAGAGGACACTTCCGGCGCGGCGATCCGGGTAGCGGGATCAGTGATGACGCGATACCCGATGGCGGAGTCGTTGACGAGCACGGCCGGCAGCGTGTCGGACGGGGCGACGGATGTCGCCGGCAGCAGCTCGGGATCGCCCCCCGCGTTCGTTACCGCGGCGCCTATGCGGGTGATCGTCCAGGGCTCGGTTGGCGGCCCGTCGCCCGTGTCGTCCGTGGGGCCGCCGCGAATGACCACCGCTTCGAGCCCGGATGGCGCCGGCATCCAGGCTACGCCGCGCGGGATCGCACCGTGTCCTTCCAGCGTTTCCGATGCGCGGATCAGCGCCGGGGTGTCCCAGAGCGACACCGACGAGGCTGCATCCGGAAGGGAGCGGAAGCCCAGAGAATCGCCCGGCGTGATGCGATCCAGGGCATAGGCGCGCCGCGTGTATTCCAGGCGCACCTGGCGGTACGATGCCTCGCGCGCTGCTGCGTCCTGCACGCGCGCAAAGTGACGCACCAGCGGCGGCCCCAGGCCGCGCATCGCGAGCGAGAGGATGATCACCGTGGTCACGGCGATGAATGCCACACGAAACTGCCCCGTCCATCCGAAGAAGAGCACGATGAACGCCGCCGCCACGGTGAGGATGGCGAGCCAGAGACTCACCGGAATCGCCGCGTGATGATCGCTGAACGTGAACATGCCGGCGGCGCCGCTGCCGTTCACGAGGACACGGAAAGCGTCGAGCCGGTAGTTCCAGGCCAGCAGCAGGAGCATCAACGTGCCCAGCACGACGACGTGGCGGCGCACGTAGTTGGACACATAGAGCGAACCGCGTTCCCAGCGCAGGCTCGGCGTGAGCGCGTACAGGAAGATCACGAGGGCGCTCACGACCAGCACCGCGATGAGCGCCCAGAGGTACAGCGCGCTCTCGAACGGCAGCCAGTAGACGAAGAAGCTCAGGTCCGCCTCGAAATACGGATCGCTTTCGCCGAACGGGTGGCCGCCATGAAGAAGTGACAGGGAGGTCCAGGTGGACGCGGGCAGCGTGAGCAGCGCGCCCAGAACGACCGCCATTCCGATGACGGCAGCCATCAGATAGCGACCGGACACCTCCTCGCCAATCTCCAGATTGGCGACCTGGCGTGGCAGCACGATGGACACGACGCTCTGTCGCACCGCGTACAGATTGGCGAAGACGAACAGCGCCGCCACGGCGCCCGAGCTGAGCCGGACCAGCGTGACGATGATGAGTCGTTCGCGCCAGACGCCGACGGCGCCCATGGCCTGATACCAGCGGAAATCCGTATAGACGTCCGCGAGCAGATGCCCCACAACCAGCAGGAGGGCAACAATGGCGATGGCGGCCAGAGACCAGCGCCGTTTTGTCACGCTACGGGCGCACCCCTTCCGCGCGAAGCCAGTCCTCGAACTCGCCCCTGATCTCCGCCAGGCGCTCGGGGGTTCGTGCCTCGAACCGCAATACGAGCACTGGCTGCGTATTCGATGCCCGGACAAGGCCCCATCCATCGCCAAAGAGCACGCGTGCGCCATCCACGTCAATGACGTCGCGCGACTGGCGGAAGTGACGCACGGCGCGCTCGACGACGCCGAACTTGATGTCGTCTGCGCACTCCACGCGGAGCTCCGGCGTGGACACGTACTCCGGCACATCGGCGAGCAGCGCCGAGACGCTCCGCCCGGAATCGGCCACGATGCGAAGGAGTCGCGCCGCACCGTAGAGTGCATCGTCGTGCCCGTAGAACCCTTCGGCGAAGAACATGTGCCCCGACATCTCGCCGGCGATTGGAGCCTGCATCTCCTTCATCTTGTCCTTGATGAGCGAGTGACCCGTCTTCCACATCACGGGTTGCCCGCCGGCGCGCGTGATGGCGTCCGGCAGCGCCTGCGAGCATTTCACATCAAAGATGATCGGTTGTCCGGCCCCGGTGCGCGCGAGCACATCACGCGCGTACAGAATGAGCACGTGATCACCCCACACGATCCTGCCGTTCTCATCAATCAGGCCAATGCGGTCGGCGTCCCCATCGAAGGCTATCCCGATGTCCGCGTGCTCGCTGCGGACCTCCGCCACAAGCTCCGTGAGATTTTCCACTACCGTGGGATCAGGATGATGATTCGGGAACCGGCCGTCGCTTTCGCAGTAGAGTCCCGTGGCGCGCGCGCCAAGGCGCGCGAGCAACGTTGGTGCGACGAGCGCGCCAACGCCGTTGCCGCAGTCGGCAATCACGCGCAGCGGCCGCGAGAGGCGCCCGATACGGGCCACGACGTCGTCGATGTAGCGATCGACGATCGACATGGTCTCCACCGCCCCCGTGCCAGCCGGAAACGCGCCTTCCTGGATGATCTCGTACAGTTCCTGTATCTGCACCCCGTGCAGCGAGGCGGTGCCGACGCAGAGCTTGAAGCCGTTGTACTCGGGTGGATTGTGTGATCCGGTGATCTGGATTCCGGCGACAACGGGCAGCTTGTGGAGCGACCAGTAGAGCAGCGGTGTGGGCACCACGCCAATGTCCACGACATCGATCCCCGACTGCGTGAAGGCCCGCACGAGCGCCTCACGCAACGCCCCGCCGCTGGGACGGTTGTCCCGCCCGACCGCCACGGCGCCGCGAATTCCGCGCCGGGCGAGGAAGGCCGCGAAGGCGCGACCCAGGGCGTGCGCCACCTGCGGCGTCAGGTCCACGCCCACGATGCCGCGGATGTCGTACTGCCGGAAAATCTGCTGGCTGACGCTCATGTCACCTCTCGAAACGAATGTGAGGCCGCGCGGGCGGCCTCACTCTCGACTCAGCGGCTGGACATTGCCGAAATCGGCGGACCAGCCGGCTTCACGTGATGAATGTCCGGCATGCTGTGGCTCGCCAGATCGACCAGCCGGCCGGGAAAGATCCCGAAGATGAGCAGCGCAACCGCCGCCACGCCGATCACGAGTGCGGTCGGCGTCCCCATTCGGCGCGGCGCCGGAGCCTGCTCCGCGCGCGGACGCATGAACATCGCGATCACCACCGCGAGATAATAGCCGGCGGAGATGGCGCTCGTGATCACCAGGCCGACGGCCAGCCGGGTTTGCGGGTTCACGGAATTCAGCGCCGCGCCAACCACGTACCACTTCGCGAAGAAGCCCATGCCGCCAAACACCGGAAAGCCCAGGAGCGCGAGCATGAATACCGCCATGCACGTGGCGAGCCAGGGGCGAACCTGCCAGAGGCCGGCGAAATCGGAGATCTCCTGATGGCGCTCGCCCGGCGTACCCACCACCATGACCACGGCGAAGGCCCCCATCGTGGCGAGCGTGTAGGAGAGCAGATAGAAGAGAAACGCGGCCGTTCCCGCCTCATTGCTCGCCACAACGGCTACGAGCAGATATCCCGCGTGGGCGATGCTCGAGTACGCGAGCATGCGCTTGACATTCTTCTGCGCCAGCGCGATCAGATTTCCGCCGACCATGGTGACCATGGCGAGCCACCAGAGCGGCAGGTGCCAGGCCAGACCCGCTGACGGAAACGCCTCGCGCCAGATGCGGAAGAATGCCGCAAATGCGGCGGCCTTGACGGCCGCCGCCATGTACGCGCTGATGGGAGTGGGCGCGCCTTCGTACACGTCGGGAGCCCACATGTGGAACGGCACGGCCGACACCTTGAAGCCGAAGCCCACGATCAGCAGTCCGATCCCGATCAGCAGCATGGGTGAATTCAGGACGGACTGCCGCGTGATGGCCGCGCCGATCACCCCGAGATCCGTGGAACCAGTCGCGCCGTAGATCAGGGCGATCCCGTAAAGCAGGAACCCGGTGGAGAACGCGCCGAGGAGAAAGTACTTGAGCGCCGCCTCCGCGGATCGGCTGCTGCGCCGATTCAGTCCCGCCAGCACGTACACCGCGATGGACATGAGCTCGATGCCCAGGAACACCATGATGAGGTCACGCGCCGCCGCGAGCAGCATCATGCCGGCGGACGCGAGCAGGATGAGCACGAACATTTCCGCGGCGGGCAGCGACTCATCGCGTGCGTAGTCCATGGCGAGCGCCAGCGCGATGATCGTGCCGACGAGGACGATGAGATCCGTCACCCAGCGGAAATCATCGACGGCAATGACGCCGGGCGTGGCGGTGACGCCGCGCGTCATCATCCACAGGATTACCGCCGCGGTGGCCACACAGAGCGCGATGCTGAGCGCGCCGATGCCCCGCGCCGTGGCGACGGACTCCTGTCGCCAGACGGCGACGAGCAGGAGGATCATCGCTCCGGCCATGAGCAGCAGGTCCGGCGCGAGCGCCGCGGCCAGTTGGGACGCCTGGCTGAGATCGAAGACCATTTACCGGACCCCCAGTGCGGCGCTCGCGGTACGCTGGCCCGCTCCGGCCTGCACCTGCTGCACGAGATTGTTGGCGGAACGTTCCATCCGGTGCAGGATCGGAGCCGGATAGATCCCGATCCAGAGAATGACGATGGCGAGCGCGCCCATGATGCCGAGCTCGCGCCGGTTCAGGTCGGGCACGTGCTCGTTCTCCGGCTTGTCGAGCGGCGTGTAGATGATGCGCTGGATCGCCCAGAGGAGGTAACACGCCGCCAGGATGACCCCGATCGTGGCGATGAAGGCGAATATGGGTTCAGACTTGAACGCGCCGATCAGGACGAGGAATTCACCCACGAATCCGTTGGTGCCCGGCAGTCCGATGCTGCTGAGTGACACGAGCGTGAGCAGCACGGCGAACATGGGGACCACTCGCGCAATCCCGCCGTACGCGCTCAGCAGCCGCGTATGCCGCCGCTCGTAGAGCATGCCGATGAGCAGGAACAGCGCGCCGGTGGAAATGCCATGATTGATCATCACCATGAGTGCGCCTTGCACGCTCTGCAGCGTGAGCGCGAAGATCCCGAGCATGACGAAGCCCAGGTGGCTCACGGACGAGTACGCGACCAGCCGCTTGAAGTCCGGCTGGACCATGGAGACCAGCGCCCCGTAGATGATGCCGATCACGGCCAGGCCGAGAATGATCGAGCGCACCCAGGGGGTCATGGAGGCATCGGGGAACAGCGGCAGGGCGAACCGGAGAAAGCCGTACGTTCCCATTTTCAGCATGATACCCGCCAGGATCACGGAGCCTGCCGTCGGCGCCTCCGTATGCGCGTCCGGCAGCCAGGTGTGCAGCGGGAACATCGGCACCTTCACCGCGAAGGCGACGAAGAACGCTGCGAACAGCCAGAGGGCCTCGCGTGATCCGATGAGGGCATGCTGCATGAGGTAGTCGTAGCTGAAGCTCGACTGGTGCGTCACGATATTCTGCGCGTGCAACCAGAGATACAGGATCGCCACGAGCATGAGCAGCGATCCCAGAAACGTGTAGATGAAGAACTTGATGCTCGCGTAGATCCGCCGTTCGCCGCCCCAGACGCCGATGATGAAGTACATCGGCACGAGCATCAGCTCCCACATCACGTAGAAGAAGAGCAGATCGAGCGCCATGAACACGCCCAGCATCCCCGTCGTGAGGATGAGCATGAGCTCGTAGTAGGAACGCACCTTGACCCGCACGCTCGTCCAACTGCCGAGCACCGACAGCGGCATGAGAAACGTCGTGAGCAGGATCATGAACAGGGAGATCCCGTCAACCCCGACGTCGAACCTTGCGCCCCAGGGCTGGATCCATTCCAGCGTGACACGCGCCTGCCACGCCGATGTTCCGGGATCGAACGACCACCAGAGGCCGGCCGAGACAACGAACTCCACAGCGAACGTGATGAAGGCAATCCAGCGCGCCGCGGGCGCCGCCGCCAACCCCCCATCATCCGACGCGAACGCGCCCTGCAGCACGAGAATGAGCGCGCCGCCCAGTGGAATCAGCAGCAGAGCCGGCAGCACCCACGAGTTGTATCCGATGGAAGCAAGAAAGGCGTTCATGGGTCAGCGAAGAGTGATAGCGCCGAGTACGGCGATGACGCCTATGACGAACGCCCAGGCATACGCGCCCACCTGGCCGGACTGGATCCACGAGCCGACGGCGCCGAAGCCGCGCGCCAGCCACGCGCTTCCGTTGACGAACAGACCGTCGATGAGACCGGCGTCAATTCCCTTCCAGAGTACGAAGCGCGAGCCCTCCACCACCGGCGTCACAACGGCCCGGTCGTACAGTTCGTCCACGTAGTACTTGTGCTCGAGCACCCGCTCGACTCCCTCGGATGGTCTGGCGTCGCGCTTGGGCACGAGCGCCGCGGGGCGGCAGCGCGCCAGCGCGATGAGAATGCCCGTCACGGCAATGACGACCGCGAGCCCCACCAGCAGCAATTCGGTGCCCGACGGGAGCTCGGGCGTCGCGCTGTGAGCGATCGCGAGCGTCGGTGCACCGACCACCGGATCGAGCCAGCGATCCAGGATGCCGGTGGCTCCGCCGGGCAGATGGAGGAATGCCGGCAGGTTGATCGCGCCGCCAATGGCGCTCAGGATGCCCAGTATCACGACGGGCCCGGTCATCGTCCACGGCGCTTCACGCAGGTGCTCGAACTCGCGCGCGCCCGTGCGGTTGGGACCATGGAAGGTGTAGAGCATCAGGCGAGTCATGTAGATCGCGGTGAGCAGCGCTCCCACGAGTCCGAAGACGTAGACCACGTACAGGACCACGCTGCCGGGAATGCCGAGCCAGCTCGCCTCTGCCAGCGTGCTTCCCTGCGCCCGCTGGAAGACGGCGCCCAGGATCTCATCCTTGGAGAAGAAGCCCGCAAAGAACGGGATGCCGGCGATCGCCAGCGTCGCGATCCACATCATCACGAAGGTGACAGGCATCGCCCGGCGCAGCCCGCCCATGTTGCGCATGTCCTGGGCGTCTTCGTGGCTGTGTGTTGCGTGGTAGGCCTGGTGCATGCCGTAGATCACGGACCCGGCACCGAGGAAGAGCAATGCCTTGAAGAAGGCGTGCGTCATCAGGTGAAACATGCCGGCGACATACGCGCCCACACCCACGCCAATGAACATGTAGCCGAGCTGGGACACCGTGGAATACGCGAGCACCTTCTTGATGTCCCACTGCTTGAGGCCAATGGTGGCGGCGAAGAGTGCGGTGACGGCGCCCACGACCGCGACCGTGAGCGATGCGGCCGGCGCCATGGCGAACAGGAACGACGTGCGCGCGACCAGATACACCCCCGCCGTCACCATCGTAGCGGCGTGGATCAGCGCCGAGACCGGCGTGGGGCCGGCCATGGCGTCAGGTAGCCACACGTAGAGCGGAATCTGCGCGCTCTTGCCCGCGCATCCGAGAAAGAGAAAGAGGCAGATCGCGGTCACCAGCGGACCGCCGACCGTGAGCGATCCCGCATGCGCGGCCACCGTCGTGAAGTCGAGCGAGCCCACGCTCGTCCAGATCAGGAACATCGCGGTGAGAAAGCCGAAGTCCCCGATGCGGTTGACGATGAACGCCTTGAGTCCCGCGGACGCGTTCGCTGCGTCGTTGAACCAGAACCCGATGAGCAGATACGAGCAGAGTCCGACTCCTTCCCAACCAACGAACATCACCGGGAAGCTCGAGCCCAGCACCAGGACGAGCATGAACGCCACGAACAGGTTCATGTAGGCGAAGAACCGCGCGTAGCCGGGGTCGTCCTGCATGTAGCCGATACTGAAGATGTGGATCAGCGTGCCCACGCCGGTGATGACGAGGACCATGATCATCGAGAGCTGATCGAGCTGGAATGCCCAGTTGATCTGCAGATCGGCACCCACCGGAATCCAGCTGAAGAACGTCTTGACGAACGGCGTCGTCATCTCGCCCGGCATGGCGAGAAACAGCGCCACCGCCACGACGAATGCGAGCGCGACCGTGGCCGGACCGATAATGCTGACCAGCCACGCATGGCGGTGCCGGGGCGCCGGCGCGTGATCACCGGCATGCGCGTCCCCTGTCGCGGCGCCATGCGCGCCGTCGTGCGGGGCGGCGGCGGGATCCGCCGGCCCGGTGTGGTAGGCCGTCGTGAGCGACAGCAGGCCGTTCAGCACGAAGCCGATGAGTGGCAGAATCGGCAGCAGCCAGACGCGTTCAGCCATCGTGCCGGCGAGCGGATTGGTGATCGCCCCGCCAGCGAGGTGCTGGAGCAGCATCAGCCCTTCAGGAGATTGATGTTCTTGAGGTCAACCGTCTCCTGGTGACGGAAGATGGAGATGATGATCGCGAGTCCCACCGCGGCTTCGGCCGCGGCGACCGTCATGACGAAGAGCACGAACACCTGCCCCGCCATCCCGTACAGCCGGGAGAGCGCCACGAAGGACAGGTTGACGGCGTTGAGCATGAGCTCGACGCTCATGAAGATGATGATGGCGTTGCGCCGCACGAGGACGCCGATGACGCCGATCACGAACAGCACCGCGGAGAAAAAAAGCGCCTCGGGAATCATGATTCAGCCCTGTCGCTTGGCGAGCGCCACGGCGCCGATGATCGCCACCAGCAGCACGACGCTCGTGATTTCGAAGGCAAGCAGATACTCGTGGAAAAGAGGGTCGGCGATCGGCGTCACGACATTGCGACCGGGCATGAGGTCCGGCAGCATGGGAGGGAGCTTCTGGCGCAGCGACACGAGCACCTTGGCCAGAATCGCGATCCCGGCGGCCGCCGCCAGCAGGCGCGGCCAGACGCCCTTGATGTCGCTCACGTCGGACGGATGCCCCAGGTTGAGCAGCATGACGACGAAGAGAAACACGACCATGATCGCGCCGGCGTAGACCAGTACCTGGATGACGCCCACGAACTGCGCGTCCATCATGATGAAGAGCGCGGCCAGGCAGAACATGGTGTTGACCAGCCAGAGCGCGGCCGCGACCGGACTCTTGCGCGTGACGAAGGTGATCGCCGACGCCACCGCGATGAGGCCGAAGAGATCGAAGTTGAACTGATAGAGAAACCCGTACGTCATCACTCCCCTCGGGGATCGGCAGGATCCCACATTTCGCACACCGGGTGAGTCTGCGACGTGAGCCGCTCCAGATCGTAGACAAAGCCCGCGCGGCTGTACTCCGCATTCTCGTAATGCCGCCCCACATGGATGGCCTCTTCGGGGCAGACCTCCTGACAGTAGCCGCAGAAAATGCAGCGGAATTCGTCAATCTCGTACACGAGCGGAAAGCGGTTGCCGTTCTCATCCTCGCCCGGCACGAGCTTGATGCAGTTGGCCGGACAGATCTGCGGGCAGAGACCGCACGCCACGCACTTGGCCTTCCCATTCTCGTCCGTGAGCATCCGATGCGTCCCGCGCCAGCGCGGCGAGAGCTCCCATTTCTCCTCCGGATACTGTGACGTCACCTTGGGGCTCACGAGATGCTTGAACGTGAGCGCCATCCCCTTGAGCATCGCGCGCACGTAGCTGGTCTGTTCGACCGGCCGCTCGAGTACCTTCACCTGAATCGCCATGCGTCAGTCTCCCTGCACCGGTGCCAGGGCCGAGCGCGTGCTCGCGGCACGCAGGCGCGCGAGCTCCACAGCGCCCAGCCGGACATAGGCGGGACTCAGTATCCGCCCGCGGTCGAGTATCACGAACACGAGCACGGCGAGCACCAGGTTCAGGACGCCCAGGATGGCCCAGTAGGTCGGAATGAATCCCAGCGTGTGCGCCGTCGGCGAGACGCGCAGCGCGTCGAGCACGAGGATGGCGCCGGCCATGACCACGAGATAGCAGAGCGCCAGTGGCAGCATGAATTTCCAGCCAAGACTCATGAGCTGGTCATAGCGGAAGCGCGGCAGCGTCCAGCGGATCCACATGTAGAGGAAGAGGAAGAACCCGGTCTTGAGCACGAAGAAGCCGAGCGTGATCAGCGTCTTCCACCAGATCCAGGGCGCCGTATTCAACGTGCCGCCGAAGGGCACGCTCCAGCCGCCAAAGAAGAGCGTCACCATGAGCGCGCTCGCCGTCACCATGTTCGAATACTCGGCGATGAAGAACATCGAGAACTTCATCGCGCTGTACTCGGTGTGATAGCCAGCGATGAGCTCCGACTCGGCCTCCGGCATGTCGAATGGCAGGCGATTCGTCTCGGCGAACGCCGCAACCAGAAAGATGAAGAAGCCGATCAGCAGCGGGAACGCGTTCCATCCGGACACGATCTGCTGCCGGATGATCGCGTCGAGCGCGACGTTTCCGGAGAGGAGCAGGACCGTGACGGTCGCCATGCCCATGGCGACCTCGTAGCTGATCATCTGCGCGCTTGCCCGCAGGCCGCCCAGCAGCGAGTACTTGTTGTTGGAGCTCCATCCCGCGAGCACGATGCCGTATACCCCGAGCGACGCGATGGCGAGGATGTAGAGAAACCCGATGGGCGCGTCGGCGATGGACATGTTGACGACGCCCCATGGCGTGCGCAGCGGGGCCGCGAAGGGAATGACCGCGAACGTCAGCAGCGCCGGGACGAACGACATCACGGGCGCCAGGATGAACAGCGCCATATTCGCCGCTGACGGATAAGTCTCCTCCTTCATGATGTTCTTGAGCCCGTCCGCGAGTGGCTGCAGCAAGCCGTGCGGTCCCGCGCGATTGGGGCCGTGCCGGTCCTGGATCCAGGCGGACACCTTCCGCTCGGCGAGCGTGAGCATCGCCACGCCAACCATGATCACCGTGAAGACGACGATGATCTTGAGGATGGTGAACCAGAGCCAGGGTGCGCCGTGTACCGGTGCGCCGGGGTCGTACGCGTGCTGGAAGAGCAACAACGCGGCGTACGGCATCAGCGTGCCGCTCCGTTCGTCGCGGCTGCCATGAGCTGGCCGTGGAACCCCAGCGAGTCGTAGCTCATTTCCGCGTACTCTGGTCGATTGGCCGCCAGATCGGCGAACACCTGGCTGGCGAGCAGATAGCCGCCCTGCTCGCCGAGAAAGGCAAGCACGTCGCCCACCGACGACCAGACCGGGCGCGACATGCCAGCGCCCGTCCTGGCCTGCTGATACCGCTGGACGCGATTCCGCACATTCGTGAACGTGCCCTCCTCCTCCACCACGTTCGTGGCAGGAAGCGCCACGATCGCGTGTCGCGCCGCATCCGGCAGCACCGTGCCGATCACAATCACCGCGCTCGCGCGCTGCATGGCCTCGACGTCGTCCGGCGTGAGGTCGTGATCCGCGACGATGAGCACATCGTTGTCCAGCATGGCGTCGAGCGGCGTGTCGGATTTCCGGAAGCCCAGGAGCTCCGCCCCGATCACGTTCGCGGCAAGCTCGGCGCGGCGCGCCAGATCGGGTACGCCGGGCAGCGGTGCTTCCGGACCACGCGCCACGCGAAATCCGCCCGCGCCGCCGGTATGCCGCACCAGACGCGAGAGCATCCAGAGCGACTCGTTCGAGAGCTTCGGGCTCGCGAGAACGAAGGCGCGCTTGCCATTGAGATGCAGCGCCGCCAATGCAATCGCCTCGCCCCAGTCCGCGGCCACGAGGCGGCCATCGCGCCGCATCAGCGGGGCCTCGAGACGGTCCGTGCGGTTCATCCAGCGATAGTCCAGCCGCCCCTGATCACACAGGTAGTAGTGATTGACGTCCAGATTCGTGCGCGGCCGCATGCGTACCACCGCGTTGTCACGTGTCTCGACGATGGTGTTGCACCCCTGCGTGCAGTTGGGGCAGATCGATGGCGCGCGATCCAGCTCCCAGGCGCGCACCTTGTGCAGGAAGTCCTTGCTGAGCAGTGCCCCGACGGGACAGAGGTCAATCACGTTCGCCGCCCACGGGTGCGTGAGATCCCTGCCGTCCGCCTTGCCGACGACTGCGCGGTCGCCGCGCTCGCTCACGTTCAGCGCCGTGTCCTGCGCCACGTCGGACATGAAGCGCACGCAGCGCGTGCAGAGGATGCAGCGGTTCGTGACGTACAGCACGTCGCCGCCGAAGTCCTCCGCGGGGTTGAACCGCTTCGGATCCAGTGAGCGGCCCTGTGGTCGCCCTTCGCGGTAGGTGTAGTCCTGCAGCTCGCACTCACCCGATTTGTCACAGATGGGACAATCGAGCGGATGGTTGAGCAGCAGGAATTCGAGCACGCCCTGGCGCTGCTCGAGCGTTCTTTCCGAGAAGACGTGTACTACCTGGCCTTCCGCGGCCGCCGTCGCGCACGATGGCACGAGCTTGGGACTCTTCTCCACCTCGACGAGGCACATGCGACAGTTGCCCGCGATGGGAAGGCCCGGGTGGTAGCAGTAGTGCGGCACGAGAACGCCCGCCAGCCGCGCGGCCTCGAGAATCGAGGTGCCGGCCGGCACGTCCACCTGCTGCCCTTCAATGGTGAGTGTGACGCGCGTGGTATCCGCCATTATGCCGCGGCCGTGGCGCCCATTGGGCACCGTTTGCCTTTGATGTGTGCTTCGAATTCGTCGCGGAACTTCTTGAGTCCGGAGACAATGGGAACGGCGCAGGAATCGCTGAGCACGCAGATGGTGGTGCCCGTCATGTTCGTGGAGAGCTCCTGCAGGGTATCCAGATCCTCCATGACGCCCTGACCGCGCTCGATGCGCTCGAGAATCCGCGTGGTCCACGCAGTCCCTTCGCGGCACTGCGTGCACTGCGCGCAGCTCTCGTGCGCATAGAAGCGCGCGATGCGGGCGATCTGCTTGACCATGCATTGCTGATCATCGAAGACGATGACACCGCCCGAGCCCAGCATGGTACCCTGCGCGACGAAGCCCTCGTAGTCCATGAGGCTCGCTTCGGCCTCCGCCATGGTCTGGATGGGAACCGACGAGCCGCCCGGGATGACCGCCTTGAATCGCCGGCCGGGAGGCGGCCCGCCACAGAGCTCGTAGAGGAAATCCTTGAAGGGGAATCCCATCTCGACTTCGTAGTTACCCGGCTTCGCGATGTTGCCGCACACCGAGAACAGCTTCGTCCCCGTGCTCTTGGGGCTCGAATGGGACATCCCCTTGTACCAGGCCGCACCACGATTGATGATGTGCGGCACCGCGGCGAGCGTCTCCACGTTGTTGATCGTGGTGGGCATGCCGAACACGCCTGCCACGGCGGGAAACGGCGGCTTGATGCGGGGATTGCCGCGCTTCCCTTCAATGGAGTTCATCATCGCGGTCTCTTCCCCGCAGATGTACGCGCCCGCGCCCTTGTGCACGTGCACGTCGATGCGCTTGCCCGTGCCCATGGCGTTCCGGCCGAGGATGCCCGCGGCGTAGGCTTCCCTGACCGCGGCGTCCATGACCTTCAGCGGCTCGGTGAACTCGCCGCGAATGTAGATGTAGCATGTCTCCGCGCCGATGGCGTACGAGCCGATGGCCGCACCCTCAATGAGAGCGTGCGGTGTCCAGCGCATGATCTCGCGATCCTTGAACGTGCCCGGCTCGGACTCGTCAGCGTTCACGCAGAGATAGTGCGGCTTGCCGTCACCGGGTTTCATGAAGGACCACTTCATGCCGGTCGGGAATCCGGCGCCGCCGCGACCGCGGAGGCCCGATTCCTTGACGACGTTGACGATGTCCGCGGGACTCATGCCGAGCGCCTGCTCGAGCGCACGGTATCCGCCGCGCTTCTTCCACACGTCGAGCGACCTCGCGGCCGGATCGCCGAATTGCTCGGACAGGACCGGGGTCTCGCGCGGGTGCGGTGAATTCGGATAGCCCATCAGGAATGCTGGCTGAGGATCTGCGGAACCGTGTCGGGCGTGACCGACTCGATGAACTCCTCGTTGATCATCACCGGCGTCGCGAAACCGCAGGCGCCGAGACATTCGACTTCGATCACGGTGTAGCGGCCATCCGCGGAGGTGGCGCCCAGTTCGCTGCACCCGGTGCGCTCGAGAAACGCCTTGACGACCTGCTCCGCACCGCACACGCCGCACGGGGACGTGGTGCAGACCTGGATGAAATACTTCCCCACCGGGTGCTGGTGGTACATGGTATAGAACGTCACCACGCCCTTCACGTACGCGGGCGTGAGCGCAAGCTGCTCGGCGACTTCCGTCATTGCCGACTCGCTCACCCAGCCGCGCTCACGCTGCACGATCCAGAGCGCCGGCAGGAGCGCACCTGCCCTGGCGGGATAGCGCGTGAGCAATTCGTCGAGCTCCTGCTTCACCGCGCCGGTGAAGACAGCTTCGTACGGCGTGTCGTGGCGGCCCGTCCCGTCGATCTGGAGTGCCGTCGCGCCGTCGCCGGATATATCCTGACCCTTCACCGGTCGATCTCCCCCATGACAATGTCGATACTGGCGTTGATCGCGATCACGTCCGAGAGCAGATGCCCCTCGACCATCTTCGGGATCGCAGACAGGTTCACGAACGACGGCGGGCGGATGCGCCAGCGCACCGGCTTGGCCGACCCGTCCGACACCATGTAGTAGCCCTTCTCGCCCTTGGGACTCTCCACCGCCACGTAGCATTCCCCGATGGGCGGACGCGGCCCCTCCATCACCTGCTTGAAGTGATGGATCATGGACTCCATGTCACTCATCGCCTTCGACTTGCGCGGCAGTACCACGCGATGGTCTGCGCTGTCCACCGGACCATCGGGCAGTCGCGTCGCGGCCTGTTCGAGGATGCGCACTGACTGGCGCATTTCCTCCATGCGCACGAGAAAGCGATCGTAGACATCGCCGTGCTCGCCCACCGGCACATCGAAGTCGTACGTCTCGTAGTCGAGATACGGGAAATCCTTGCGGACGTCGTACGCGACGCCGGACGCCCGCAGCAGCGGTCCGGACAAGCCGTAGTTCACGGCGTCCTCGGCAGACATCGCGCCGAGTCCCACCGTGCGCCCCACCCAGATCGCGTTGCGCGTGAGGATGCGATCCACCTCGTCGAGCGTCCTGGGCAGGTGGCGGATGAATTTTCCGAGTTCCTCCATCCAGCCATCAGGGATGTCCGCTGCCATGCCGCCCACGCGGGTGGCGGTGGTCGTGAGCCGCGCGCCGACCCAGCTCTCGAGCAGATTGTACACCGCCTCGCGTTCCTGGAACGCCCACAGGAAGGGCGTGAATGCGCCGATGTCAATGCAGAATGTGCCGAGCCAGACGAGGTGCGAGATGATGCGCGAGAGCTCCATGGCAATCACGCGAAGCACCGTGCAGCGCGGCGTGATGGCCAGTCCGAAGAGGCGCTCCGCGCCGAGGACGAACGCGACATTGTTGCCGATCGAGTTGAGATAATCCTCGCGATCGGTCCACGGCACGATCTGGTTGTACGTGCGGTACTCACCAATCTTCTCGAAGCCGCAGTGCAGATAGCCGATGTGCGGAATGCAGCGCACCACGGTCTCGCCATCCAGCTCGAGCACCAGCCGCAGCACGCCATGCGTGGCGGGATGCTGCGGGCCGATGTTGATGAGCATGTGCTCGGTGGCAAGCTCCGGCTCGAGCGGCGGCGGCGGTTCCACCGTGGTGACCGTGCCATGCTCGCTGACCCGGAGCGGTGCGCGGCGCGGCCGGCCCTGCTCGTCCAGTCCCGAAGTGCCCAGCGCGACATCCACGGTGCGAGTCGTGGTGGCCATGCTATTCCCCCGTCCGTTCGCCGCCGGTGATTCGGCGGACGACATCGTCGGGGAGATCCTCGAACGCATCGGCAATCGAGAGCTCTTCCATGGAGTAGCGCGCTTCAGGATTGGCGGCGAGCGCCTGGCGCAACTGTTCCGACCGGCTGAAGCGCCCGCGCAGCGGAAAATCCTTCCGCAGCGGATAGCCTTCGTGGTACTGCTCCCACATCAGGATGCGGCGCAGGTCGGGATGTCCGGTGAAGCGAATGCCGAACATGTCGTAGCATTCGCGCTCGAACCAGTCCGCGCTCCTGTAGATGCCCCATACGCTGGGCACTTCGAGCGGCGCACCGGTCCCGATCTCCACCTTGAGTCGCAGGAACCGGCGGAATGGCAGCGAGCGCAGATGCCAGACGACCTGCAGTGGCAGCTCCGGGTCCCGGTATTCCACGGCGGTGACGTCGGAGAGGTAGTCGTAACGCTGCGCGGGATCGTCGTGCAGCCATCGGACGATGTCCGCCAGGCGTGCACCCTCCACGTACACCGTGGTCTCGCCCCAGATGACCTCCGTCCGGCCGATCGCCGCGCCGAACTGCGCACGCAGCGCGTCCGCGGACGGATTCGCGGCGCCATCGCGATACGCGATGTCCCGTGGCGTGGCGGGCGCCGGCTCCCGGGTCGCGGCGGCGCCGGGAAGCACCGGCTGGAACTGGTCGCTCACAGGCCGGACCGGGTCTGATGCACCGAATTGCCGAACGGTTCGGACAACTCGTCGATCGCGGGCGGCGGAATGTACAATCCGCTCGCGGGATCGGGCTCCATCTCGTGGCGCAGGTCTCCGTCGCTCAGACGCTCCCGCTTCACCTTCTCCTGAAGCATCATGATCCCATACATCAGCCCTTCCGGGCGTGGCGGACAGCCGGGGACGTACACGTCCACCGGAATGATCGTGTCAATGCCCTGCACCACCGCGTAGTTGTCGAACATGCCGCCGGATGACGCGCAGGCGCCCATGGAGATGCACCACTTGGGCTGCGGCATCTGCAGCCAGATGCGGCGGAGCACCGGCGCGAGCTTGAAGGGCACCCGGCCGGCACAGATGAGCACGTCGGCCTGACGCGGCGAGAAGCTCATGCGTTCCATGCCGAAGCGCGCGATGTCGAAGCGGCTCGCGGCGGTCGCCATGAACTCAATGGCGCAGCACGCGGTGCCGAAGGGCATGGGCCAGAGCGAATAGGCGCGGGCCGCATTCACCAGGAAGTCGAGGCGCGTGGCGATCCAGCTTTCCTGTGCCGGCGGATCGTACGTGGTGGTCTGCACCACCGGGGATGCGGTCAATCCCACTGCAGTGCCCCCTTCTTCCAGACGTAGGCGAGGCCCACGGCGAGGATGGCGATGAAGATGAGCATCTCGCCCAGACCGAAGAACGACACGTGGCCCGCCGGGCACATGCCGCCGCTGAGCGGCACGCCGCACGAGAGCTGGCGATAGTCCGCGCCCCACGGGATGAGGAACACCGTCTCGATGTCGAAGACGATGAACAGCATCGCGACCATGTAGAACTTCACGGAGAAGCGATCGCGGGCGTCGCCGAGCGGGGGAATGCCCGATTCGTATGGGGTCTGCTTGACCGGCGTGGGACGGGGGCGCAGCGTCAGGTGGGAAGCCAACAGCATGAGAACCGCGTTGGCGGCGACGAACCCAACCAGCATCAGAATCGGGAAGTATTCGCGATCCATCCGGCTCCAGATGTCGTGGAAAGAATGATGCGTTCCAGCCGTGCAACTTATCGTGTGGCGGGGAGAAGTGTCAACGTGGCGGAGGCGGCGCGAGCAGGATAGATTCCGCGCGCATTTCCCGCCGTCGAGCGCCGGCGCATCGCGGTGTCCGGTTCGGCGCGCCATCATGCATGTCGTGCCCGTCCTTCACGTCCCGTCCCCGTCATCACCATGTCACTGAAATCGGACCGCTGGATTCGCCGCATGGCGATCGAGCACCGCATGATCGAGCCTTTCGCGGACCGGCAGGTGCGCGACGGGGTGATCTCCTACGGCGTGAGCTCCTACGGATACGACATGCGTGTCGCGCGCGAATTCCGGATCTTCACGAACGTGCTGAACTCCGTGGTCGATCCCAAGAACTTCGACCCGAAGTCGTTCGTGGAATTCGAGGGCGACGTGTGCATCGTGCCGCCCAACAGCTTCGCGCTCGCGCGATCGGTCGAATATTTCCGGGTTCCGCGCAACGTCCTCACGGTGACCGTCGGCAAATCCACATACGCGCGCTGCGGCATCATCACGAACGTCACGCCCTTCGAGCCCGAGTGGGAAGGCTTCGTGACACTGGAGATCTCGAATACCACGCCACTGCCCGCGCGCATCTACGCCAACGAAGGCATTGCTCAGGTGCTCTTCTTCGAAGGCGACGAGGAGCCGGAAATCTCCTACCGGGACAAGAAAGGGAAATATCAGGGGCAGCAGGGCGTCACACTGCCACGGCTCTGATCGCGGCATTCGGCTGGTGCGCCACGCGGGGCGAGCCGGCCACGTGGAATCCGGTCGGCCCTATTCCTCCCTCCGCCATACCGCGCGCGCGTAGTCGTGATTCATGCGCGCGATGGTGTCCAGGCTGATTTCCTTGGGGCACGCTTCATGGCACTCGCCGTGCCACGTGCAGGCGCCGAACCCTTCCACGTCCATCTGCTCCACCATCGCGAGCACACGCCGGTCGCGCTCGGGCTGGCCCTGGGGCAGCAATCCCAGATGCGAAATCTTCGCGCCGGCGAACAGCGACGCCGAGGCGTTCGGGCACGCCGCCACGCACGCGCCGCAGCCGATGCACGCCGCCGCATCCATGGCGTTGTCGGCCGCGGTCTTGGCGACGAGAATGCTGTTCGCGTCACGCGCGCCCCCGGTAGGCGCGGTGATGAAGCCGCCCGCCGCGATGATGCGATCGAAGGCACTCCGGTCGACGACGAGGTCCTTGATGACCGGGAACGCCTTCGCCCGCCACGGTTCAACGCAGATCTCCTGTCCGTCCGTGAAGTGACGCATGAAGAGCTGACAGGTCGCGGTGCCCTTCTCCGGTCCGTGGGCACAGCCGTTGATCATCATGCTGCACGATCCGCAGATCCCCTCGCGACAATCGTGATCGAATGCGATGGGCGCCTGTCCCTGCTCGATCAGCCCCTCGTTCACGACATCGATCATTTCGAGAAACGACATGTCGGCGCCGATGTCGCGAGCCTCGTACGACGCAAACGCGCCCGTCGCATCGGGGCCGGCCTGGCGCCAGACCTTGAGCCTGAATTTCACTTGTAGCTCCTCTGCGCCAGATGGACGGACTCGAAGGACAACGGCTCCTTCTCCAGTCGCGGCGGAGTATCGTCGCCCTGATACATCCAGGCCGACACGTAGGCGAAGTGCGCGTCATCGCGCAGCGCTTCACCGTCCGGGGTCTGGCTCTCCTCCCGGAAGTGCGCGCCGCAGGACTCCGTACGCTGCAGGGCATCGCGACAGATGAGCTCTCCCAGCTCGAGAAAGTCCGCCACCCGCCCCGCCTTCTCGAGCGCCTGGTTCAGCTCCGCATCGCTGCCCGGCACATTCACATTGCGCCAGAACTCCGCGCGGATCTCGGGGATTTTCGCGAGCGCGCGCTGCAGTCCGGCTTCATTGCGCGCCATGCCGCAGTCGTTCCACATCACCTTGCCCAGCTCGCGGTGGAATGAATCGACCGTGCGCTTGCCGTCAATCGCGAGCAGCCGGCGCGTACGCGCCGCCACCGCCACTTCCGCCTCCCGGAACGCGGGATGTGAGGCGTCCACGGGATCCAGCCGGTTCGACGCGAGGTAATTGCTGATGGTGTATGGGATGACGAAGTATCCGTCGGCGAGTCCCTGCATGAGCGCACTCGCCCCCAGCCGATTCGCTCCGTGATCGGAGTAATTCGCCTCGCCCGCCACGTGCAGGCCGGGAACCGTGCTCATCAGGCTGTAGTCCACCCACAGCCCGCCCATGGTGTAGTGCACGGCCGGGTAGATCCGCATGGGCACCCGATACGGATTCTCATCGGTGATGCGCTCGTACATCTCGAACAGATTGCCATAGCGCTCGCGAATGGTCTGTTCGCCCAGCCGTGCGATGGCGTCGGCGAAGTCGAGATACACGCCAAGCCCGTTCGGCCCCACGCCCAGTCCCGCATCGCACACCTCCTTGGCCGCGCGCGAGGCGATGTCGCGCGGCGAGAGATTCCCGAAGCTGGGATACTTGCGCTCCAGGTAATAATCGCGCTCGGTGGGCGGGATCTGGTTCGGCGGCCGGTCGTCGCCCGCCTTCTTCGGGACCCAGACACGCCCGTCGTTCCGCAGCGACTCGCTCATGAGCGTGAGCTTGGACTGGTGCTCGCCGCTCTGCGGGATGCACGTCGGATGAATCTGCGTGAAGCAGGGATTGGCGAAGGCGGCGCCCCGCTTGTAGGCGCGCCAGATCGCGGTACAGTTCGAGCCCTTGGCGTTGGTGGACAGGTAGAACACGTTGCCGTAGCCACCGGTCGCCAGGACGACGGCATCGGCGGCGTGCGACTCGACGACGCCGGTCACGAGGTTGCGCGTGACGATGCCGCGCGCCACGCCGTTCACGAGCACCAGGTCGAGCATCTCGGTACGCGGGTGCATCGTGAGGCGGCCCGTGCCCACACCCCGCTCCAGCGCCTGATAGGCGCCAAGCAGCAACTGCTGCCCGGTCTGTCCCCGCGCGTAGAAGGTGCGTGAGACCTGTGCACCGCCGAAGGAGCGATTGGCGAGCAGCCCGCCGTATTCGCGCGCGAAGGGCACGCCCTGGGCGACACACTGATCGATGATGTTGACGCTCAGCTGCGCGAGTCGATAGACATTGGCCTCGCGCGAGCGGAAATCGCCTCCCTTCACCGTGTCATAGAACAGCCGCCAGACGGAGTCGCCGTCGTTCTGATAGTTCTTGGCGGCATTGATGCCCCCCTGCGCCGCGATGCTGTGCGCGCGCCGCGGCGAGTCCTGGAAGCAGAAGCACTTCACCTGGTAGCCCAGCTCGGCGAGCGATGCCGCCGCCGACGCGCCGGCCAGCCCCGAGCCAACGACGAGCACCGTGTGACGGCGCTTGTTCGCCGGATTCACCAGCTTCATCTCGTTCCGGTACCGATCCCACTTCTGCTCGATGGGACCATCCGGAACACCAGACCTGAGTTCCATGGTCATTGCACCAGGCCGAAGTAGATCGCCAGCGGCACGAGCGTGAATCCGGCCCATACCACAATGGCGATCGTCGCGGCCACGGGTCGCCGCAGGGGCTCGACCTTCGGGCGGTTGACGCCCAGTGTCCGGATGGAACTCCAGTCACCGTGATACAAATGCAGTCCGAGAGCGATCATGCCGAGTACGTAGATCAGCGTCACCCACCACAGGTGAAATCCGCCGATCATGTTCGCGTACACGTTGCCTTCCGTGAACGGAACCGGCTGGATGGTGCCGGTGGTGAGGTGCAGCAGATGGAAGACAATGAACAGCGCGAGAGCGACTCCGCCCCAGCGCATGGAGCGGGAAGACACCGTGGCCGCCTGCGCCCGGCGCATGGCGTAGCCCTGGGGCCGCGCCGCCCGGTCGCGGCGCGTGAGCTGGATGGCCGCCACGATATGGAGCACCACGGACACGAGCAGTATGATGCGCAGCAGCCAGAGCAGCTCGTTGATCGTGTGATGCAGGAAGTGCGAGTAGGCGTTGAGCCGTACCGCGCCCTCGAAGATCTGCAGATTGCCGATCATGTGCACGATGACGAAGGCGACCATGATGAGCCCGGTCACCGCCATGACCATCTTCTTGCCAACCGTGGAGCGCCAGAACCGCACGGTCCGCCCGGATGCGTCCCGCGCGTTCACAACTGCACGAGCTTCATGGGTTCGCGCACGGCATCGGCGCTCCGGCCCAGCTCGACGCGCTCCTTGCTGGTGAGCTCCACCTCGAGAATGCGTTCAATGCCCGCGCGCCCGAGCTTGCAGGGCACGCCCAGAAAGAGACCGGAGAATCCGTACTCGCCGTCCAGCCAGGCGGCGCAGGGCAACACCCGCTTCCGGTCGTGCACAATGGCTTCGCACATCTGTACGGCGGCGGCAGACGGCGCGTAATAGGCGGATCCCGTCTTGAGATGCTTCACGATTTCTGCGCCGCCCGTGCGCGTGCGCGCCACGATCGCCTCGAGCGTCGCTGCATCCATGAGCTGCGTCACCGGAATGCCGCTCACCGTCGTGTAGCCGATGAGCGGAACCATGGTGTCGCCGTGGCCGCCGAGCACCATCGCCTGAATGTCCTGCACCGACACGTCGAGTGCTTCCGCGATGAATGACCGGTAGCGCGCCGTGTCCAGGACGCCGGCCATGCCGATCACGCGCTCGCGGGCGAACCCCGTCACCTTGAGCGCCACATATGCCATGACGTCGAGCGGATTGGATACCATGATGACGATGGCATCAGGCGACGTGCGCCTGATCTGTTCGGAGACCTGCTTGACGATGCCGACGTTCGTGTTCAGCAGATCGTCGCGCGACATGCCCGGCTTGCGCGCGATGCCGGCCGTCACGACGATGACATCCGAATTGGCGCTGTCGTCGTACGAATTGGTTCCGATCACGCGCGTATCGAAGCCCTCGATCGGCGCGGACTCCCACTGGTCCAGCCCCTTGCCCTGCGGCACGCCCTCCACGACGTCCACCATGACGACCGTGCGCGCGAGCGCCTTCTCGGCGATGCGCTGGGCCGTGGTTGCGCCCACGTTCCCCGCCCCGACTACGGTGATCTTGTCAACCATGCCAGTTGTGATGATGTGAGAAGACAGAAAAGGAACCGCCGCCAGAGAAGTTATCCGGCGGCGGCACGTGATGGAAGTTTTTCACGCTGGGATCAGTCCTGCTGCGCGACTACCGCGCCCTGCTGCGTCACCCATTCGCGCGTACCATCCACGTACGATTCGCGCTTCCAGATGGGAACTCGCTGCTTGAGCGCTTCGAGAATGTAGCGCGACGCCGCGTACGCCTGGGCGCGGCGAGCATGCGCCACCGCGATCGCCACGCTTGCGTCCCCGAGCGCCAGATGTCCCACGCGGTGCTCGATGACGGCGGCGTCCGTGCCAAAGCGTTCCGCCGCCTCGCGCAGGATGCGCTGCATCTCACGCTCGGCCATTGGCACGTACGCCGTGTAGTCGATGCCCGCGACGGCGCGGTCGTCGTTCACGTCCCGCACGGTTCCAACGAAGAGCACGGTCGCTCCGTGGGACGCCGCAGCGACCTCGCCGAGCAGTGCGGCCACATCAATGACACGTTCCACGATGGCGGCGCGCATGTCAGCCGCCCGCCACCGGCGGGATGACGGCAAGCTCATCGCCTGACTGGAGCGGCGACTCGGCCCGCGCATACTCGAGATTCACCGCGAGCAACGGCGCGGGCGGCAGCGCGCCACCTCCGGGCAAGGCGCGCAAACGGGAGAGCGCATCCGCGGCGGTCGCGCCCGCCGGTAGCGACATTTCGACGCTTTCACATCCGAGCACGTCCGCATAGGATGCGAAGAGGAGCACGGTCACGGTCATGTCATGTAGTGTGTCCGGCCGGCACCCGCCGGGCAAGTGAGCCGCGCATGCCACGCGCCCCGGCTGTCGCATGCGACAGCCGGGGCGCGATATGGACGTCAGTGTAGCGCGCGATCAGGCAGCGGGATACGGATGCTCGTCTCTGCTGGAGAGCGGCTCCTCGTCCGCCACGAGAGCGCGCAGCTCCTTGGACGGCTTGAACACCGGCACGGGACGCGCGGAAACCTCTACAGGCGAACCGGTTCGGGGGTTGCGCGCCATGCGTGTCTTGCGCTGACGGATCTTGAACGTGCCGAATCCCCGCACCTCGATGTTCTTCTGCGCCTTGAGCGATTCCTTGATGGCGTCGAGAAATGCATCAACTACGCGAGCACAATCCTTTTTCGAGATCATCGGGCCCGCGGTGCGCGAAATCTGCGCCGTGACGCGCTCGACAAGGTCGGCTTTGGTCATTCGATTCCCTCGGATCAGAACGCTCGGAGCAGGTGATTCGTGCGTCGAAGCTATGACGTTAACTATTGTGTGTCAACCGTTTGGGTCGTTTGACCGAACCCTCGACCTCACCGCGTCCATGAACTGGGAAAACAGTGGCCGAGCGTCATGCGGCCCCGGCGCGGCCTCCGGATGATACTGGACCGCGAAAACCGGAAGCTCGCGATGCTGGAGCCCCTCGACGGTTCCGTCATTCAGATTCACATGCGTCACGCGTAGCGCGGGCGCCCCGCGCACCTCCTGATCGGTTCCCACCACGGCGAACCCGTGATTCTGCGAGGTGATCAGGACACGTCCTGTTTCCACTTCCCGCACCGGGTGATTTCCGCCGTGGTGTCCATACGGCATTTTCTCCGTATGCCCACCGAATGTCAGTCCCAACAGTTGATGCCCGAGACAGATGCCAAGAACTGGAATTTCGCTGGCGACGAGATCCTTGATAATGCCAGGCGCATAGCTGACGGCGGCCGGATCACCGGGGCCATTCGAGAGAAATACGCCTTCGGGAGCGAGTGCGAGTGCTTCCTCCGCACTGGTGTCCGCCGGAACGACGGTCACGCGACAGTCGTGCTCGGCGAAGACTCGCAGGATGTTCCGCTTGATTCCGTAGTCATACGCCACGATATGCGCCGACGCCGCTGGATTGCCCCAGACATAACGCCGGGCCGTGGTTACGCGTGAGGCCAGGTCCAATCCTTCCATGGACGGACAAGCCTCCAGCGCCGCAACGGCCGCGGCATCGGGCGACTCGCCCGCGCCAAGGACTCCGCGCATCACGCCCGCGGATCTCAGGTGCCGCGTGAGCCGCCGGGTATCAATGTCTTCCAGGAGCGGAACTTTGGCCTGTGCCAGCCATTCGCGAAGTCCACCAGTCGCGCGCCAGTTCGAATGCTGCGTCGACATTTCGCGAACGATCACGCCAGCCACCTGGACGTGCGCAGACTCCGGATCGTCGGAGTTCACACCGTAATTCCCGATCATTGGCGCGGTGAGCACCACGATCTGCCCCTGATACGACGGATCGGTGAAAACCTCCTGGTAACCCGTCATGTTGGTCGTGAAAACGACCTCGGCCACGGTTGGGGGCAACGGGTCGCACATCCGTCCGTGAAAAAGGGTTCCATCCTCGAGGAGGAGGAACCCTGACTGGGACTCGGACACGCTCGCCATGCGCTACGGTTTCTTGGGTTGGGGGGCCGGTGTCTGGCTGCTGGGGGTCCTGGATGCCGGCGCGGCGGGCTGAAGCGGCAGGGCGGGAGCGCTCGTGCCAGTCGCAGGTGCCGCGGGCGCGGCCTGCTGCGAGAACGGCTGATCCAGCACCGAACGCGGCGTACCGCCACGCTGGCCGATCAGCTGCATGATGAAGGCGATCCCGAGGAACAGTCCCCCGGTCCACCATGCGGTCTTCGTGAGCAGATTCGCGGCCTGTCGCGAGCCGATGATCGAATCGGAGGATGAGCTGGTGCCGCCGAACGTCGCCGCGAGACCGCCACCCTTGGGGGACTGAAGCAGGACTGCGGCGACAAGCACGAAGCAATCCAGCACGAGCAACACGAGGAGGAACGTATACATCAGGCGCGACCAGTAAAGTGTGAGCTAAACACTGAAAAGTAGACGGTTTAGACGGCCGGATCAAGTACAAGCCATGTGTGCCCAGCGCTCGGCGTCGAGACTGGCGCCACCGACCAGCAGACCGTCCACATGCGGTGCAGCCAGGAGTCGTGGCGCGGTCTCCGCATTGACGCTGCCGCCATAGAGCAGCGGGATCTCGCGCGCCTGCTCTCCAATCTCCTCGGCGAGAGCTGCGCGCATCCACCCGTGAACCTCGCTCGCATCATCCGGCGTTGCGGTGCGCCCCGTTCCAATGGCCCACACCGGTTCGTAGGCGAACAGCATGCATCGCACGTGCGCCGTGTCGAGGCTGGTGATCCCCGCACGAAGCTGTCGCAGGACCACAGCGCGCGTCTCACCACGATCGCGCTCATCCTGACTCTCGCCCACGCAGAGTATCGGAGTGAGGCCGCCGCGCCATGCGGCGGCACATTTGCGCGCCGTCATCTCGTCCGTCTCGCCGAAGAGATGTCGTCGCTCCGAGTGGCCGACGAGGGTCACGGAGGCACCTGCTTCGTGCGCCATCGCCGGCGACGTCTCGCCGGTGAACGCTCCTTTCTCTTCCCAATAGACATTCTGCACGCCAAGCAGGATGTCCGAGCGAGTCGTCAGCGCGGAGCGCGCCGCCTCGAGCGAGACAGCCGGCGGACAGATGATCACCGTTCGGTCCTCCCGCGCGGGATAGTGCGAGAGAAAGTGTCCGAGATAGGAACGTGTGGCCCGGGGGCCGTGGTTCATCTTCCAGTTGGCCGCGAAGACCGGTACGCGCATCAGCCGCGCCGATCGTCGAGGGCCGCCACGCCCGGCAGTACTTTCCCTTCGAGGAATTCGAGCGACGCACCGCCGCCAGTGGAGACATGCGTCATGCTCGATGCAAGCCCCATCCCTTCGACTGCGGCAGCGGAATCGCCTCCGCCCACGATGGTCGTGGCACCGCGGGCGGTGGCAGCGGCCATGGCCTGCGCCACGGCCCGCGTGCCGGCGTCGAACGGCGGGGTCTCGAACACACCCATGGGGCCGTTCCAGACGATCGTCATGGCGCCCGCCAGCTCGTGTCCGAAGTGGACGCTGGTCGCCGGGCCCACGTCGAACATCGCTTCCGTGGCTGGAATTCGCGTGCGCGACACGTCGTGCGCATCGGTTGCCGCGTCCAGCGACGGTGCCACCATGGCGTCGTCGGGCAGGACGAGCCGATCGCCCGCTCGCCGAACCAGGTCGCGCGCCAGGTCCACGCGGTCCGCCTCGACGAGCGACCTGCCGGTCTCCAATCCCATCGCCCGGAAGAACGTGCATGCCATGGCCCCGCCCACGAGCAGCGTATTCACCCGGGGCAGCAGTGCCTCGATCACCTCCATCTTGCCGGAGATCTTGGCGCCGCCCAGCACGGCAACGAACGGGTGTCGCGGGTTCGCCAGCGCGTCGCCCAGGAATTCCAGCTCACGCTGCATGAGCAGGCCGGCAACTGCGGGATGCAGGTCATGCGCCACGCCTTCGGTGGATGCGTGCGCCCGGTGTGCGGAGCCGAACGCATCGTTCACGTACAGGTCGCCGAGCTCGGCGAGCTGGCGCGAGAAGTCCGGATCGTTGCGCTCCTCGCCCGGCGCGAAGCGCGTGTTCTCCATGAGCAGAATCGTGCCGGCCGGTGCATCACGCGTGGCGACAACCGCCGTCTCACCGACCGTGACATTCACGAAACGCACTGGAGCTTTGACGAGCGTGGCGAGATGCTTCGCGACTGGCTCGAGCGAGTATTGCGCCTCGGGCTTCCCCCTTGGACGGCCGAGATGCGACAGCAGCACGACGACGCGTGCGCCACGCTGCAGCAGCAGCTCGATGGTCGGGATGGCGGCGCGCATCCGCGTGTCGTCGGTGACGCGCCCCCTCGCGTCCATGGGCACGTTGAAGTCCACGCGCATGAGAGCCCGTCTGCCGCGCAGCTCGGCGTCAGTGAGATCCTGCACTGTTCGCTTCATCATGGCCGCGCGCTAGGCGAGGCGGCTGCCGACGAGACGCACGAGATCCACGCAGCGCGACGAATAGCCCCATTCGTTATCGTACCAGCCACACACCTTCACGAGCGTCCCGCCAATGACGTTGGTGCTCTTCGCGTCCAGGATGCAGGAGTACGCGCTGCCAATGTAATCGGCGCTCACGAGCTCCTCTTCGCTGTAGCAGAGATATCCCGCAAGCGGCCCGGATGCCGCCGCCTGACTGAACGCCGTGTTCACCTCTGCGACCGTCGTGGTTTTCTCCACTTCGACCACGAGATCCGTGAAGGACACGTCCGGCGTGGGCACGCGGATCGCGAGTCCGTCAATGAGCCCCTTCACCTCCGGGATGACAAGCGACGTGGCCTTCGCCGCGCCAGTCGTCGTGGGGATCATGGAGACGGCCGCGGCTCGCGCCCGGCGCAGGTCCTTGTGCGGCATGTCGAGCACGTGCTGATCGTTCGTGTAGCTGTGGACGGTGGTCATGGACGCATGCCGGAATCCGAACGCGTCCCGCACCACCTTCACCATCGGGACGAGGCAGTTGGTCGTGCACGAGGCGTTCGAGATGATATGGTGCCGCGCCGCATCGTACCGGTCGTGGTTCACGCCCATGACGACCGTGAGGTCTTCGCCCTTGGCGGGCGCGGAGATGATCACCTTTCGTGCGCCGCCGGCAAGATGCTTGCGCGCGTCCTCTGCCCTGGTGAATCGCCCGGTGGACTCGACGACGATGTCGACGCCGAGATCCCGCCAGGGCAGCGCGGCGGGGTCGCGCTCGGAGAGAACGCGAATCTCGTCGCCGTCCACGCTGATACAGCCGTCGGAGTGCGTCACGACTCCGCCGTAGGTGCGGTGCACCGAGTCGTACTTGAACAGGTGCGCCAGGGTGCGCGTGTCGGTGAGATCGTTCACCGCCACAAAGTCGATCTCGCTGTGTCCCTGCTCCTTCGCTGCGCGTACGATCTGGCGCCCAATGCGCCCGAACCCGTTGATGCCGACCCGAATCGTCATGATATCCGTCCCGTTCCGGAATTGCGTTGTCAGAGCTGGTCGCCGATGGCCGGCGCCCGTCCGAAGGTCACGATGCTGATGATGCGTGCGCCCGCGTCAAAGAGCGCCGCGGCGCATTCTGAAAGCGTGGCACCCGTGGTGATGACATCGTCCACCAGCACGAGGTGCGTGCCCGGCAGCCGCGAGCGCTGTGACGGCGGCACGGCAAACGCGCCGGAAACGTTGTGCCGCCTCTCTTCCGGTGTCAATCGGGTCTGCGTGTGCGTGTCGCGCGTGCGCTCCACACATTGCTCCCACACCGGCAGCTTCCACTGTGCTCCGATCGCTCGAGCGAGCAGCGCGCTCTGATTGTAACCGCGTTCGCGCTGCCGAGTCCGCGACAATGGAACGGGGAGCAGCGCCGTGCGCTCGCGAACGACATCCGCCGGCCATGGGAGGCGCGCCATGCGCGCGCCCATGTCCGTGGCGAGCGCACGCCATCCCGCGTACTTGAGCGCATGGACAATGGCTCCGCCCGTATCGCCCGGAATCCAGCAGACGGAACGCGCCGCGCGCACCCAGGGCGACAGCAGGGCGCACCACGCACACGTCGGGCGCGATAGTGGATGGCCGCACCGTTCGCAGCGCGGAAATGGCAGTTCGCGCAGCCGCGCCCAGCAACGGCCACAAACGAGGCGGCGGTCGCCAGCGTCGAGCAGCCGGTCGCAGGCGGCGCAGGCGCGCGGCAACAGGAGATCCACGACGGCACGCGCAGCGCCGCTCCAGAGCCCGCGGTTCGCAATGTTCATGACGCCTCGCAGGCCGCGCGCCACATGACGGCACGCGGCGCCGGAATACCGAGCCAGCGCTCGAAAGCGAGCGCGCCCTGCTCCACCAGCATCGGCAGACCGCCCGACGCGCGGTGTCCTCTGCGTCGGGCCTCGCGCACCCAGGCTGTCTCCCCTTTCCGGCAGACCAGATCGAGCACGACCGCATCAGGCGCCAGCGCCTCGATCGGTGCGGGGAGCAATTCATCGGATTGTCCGACCGGCGTGGCGTTCACGACGACCTGCGCGTCGCGCACCGAATGCACGACATCGCGATCCCTGTCCTGCACGACCGGAAATCGATCCGCTAGATTCCGGACCCGCTCGCTGTTGCGCCCCGCGAGCGTGACGTGGCAGCCCGGCCACTGCTCCAGCGCGGCGAGCACGGCTGCCGCCGCCCCGCCCGCCCCCAGAACGGTCACACGGATGCCTGCGGGCTGTTCT